>ERZ841120.312-NODE-312-length-39989-cov-5.639831_pt1 | contig 39989 bp, 34 predicted proteins | sample MGYA00519572_ERZ841120 | MGnify/ENA primary metagenome ERZ841120 (study PRJEB31850, sample SAMEA3708890) | human gut metagenome | biome: human gut; feature: human-associated habitat; material: faeces | place: China | collected 2014 ...
TGTCCGTAAATCCTCATCATAATGGCCAAAAATTTACGGACAAATCACTGGAAAACGCCGGTTTGTCCGTAAAATGCGTTTTGCTTACGGACAAACGATCCAAGAAGCAGCTTTTGTCCGTAAATTTGCATGAGATTTTGACCAGATCAGTTGAGCAGCACTGTATTTAAAAAATACCGGACAAATTCAATCGAAAATCGACCTCCTTCGTTCGGTATTTCAAGTAAGAAACGGGACTTTTTCCCATCCTCTTTATTCTTCTTTTCCCAAAAGACACCCATTGATGAATTCCAGCTTATCGGAAATTTCATAAAGAACGTTGACGCATTCACGATACTCGCTTTCAGTCATCTCAATCGGAAGAACGCAATCCTGAATGTGATGCTTGACGTCATGTTCAAGACTTAGCGCTTTTGGCGTCAGTTCGACCATCACGCACCGTCCGTCTTCAAAATTTCTGTTTCGAACGACCCAGCCTTGCTTTTCCAAACGATTAAGCAGCGGAGTCAAGGTCCCGGTATCAAGCTTCAGCCTTTCACCAAGCTCCTTGACCATCATCGGACGCCGCTCTTCCCACAAAACAAGCATCGTCGTATATTGTACGTATGTAAGTCCGTATCTTTTCAATACGATTGAATAAAAACGATTATACAGCTTCTGCGTCGAATAAACTGCAAAACACAACTCATCTTCCAAGTGTGACGGCTTATGCTTTAGCATCTTCCCCTCTTTTCCCCAAATCAACCTTATTTTGATTATCTTCTTGATCTTGCCGGCTCAATGACCACGTATCGTCTCGGTTCAGCACCCCTTGAATAGGTTTTGACCTTTGAATTGTCAGCAAGCTCAGAATGAATGACCTTTCTTTCGTATGCCGGCATCGGATCAAGCTGCATGCGTCGTCGCTGCGAAATGGCATCATAAGCGACCTTTTTGGCCAGATATTTCAACGTTTCAGTCCGACGTTCACGGTAATCTGCCACGTCAAGAATAATGTTCAAACGCTTGAAACTCAGCTTGTCAAAATAGTTTTGCGCCAATAATTGCAATGCATTCAGCGTTTTGCCGTGCTTGCCGATCAAAAGTCCTTCCTGATCGGTGCTGAAATTATAAAAAACGTCGCGGTGCTCGACCGTAACTTCGATTTTAGTTTCAACCCCCATTTCTTTCGTAACTTCAGCCAGATATGCGCCTACCTCGCGCAACGCCTGTTCGACTTCTTGTTCCGATCCTGCCCCTTTTTTTTCATCGGACGACTCTGTTTCAGCTACGGTCTCAGCTTTTTCTTCAACACGTTCCGTTTCCTTAGGCGTAATTTCGACCTCAGCCGGCTTTCCTCCAAAAATGCCTAAAAATCCTTTTTTGCCTTCGCTGACAATGACGATTTCGACTTCTTCACGAGTCTTTCCAAGTTCCTGCAAGCCTTTTTCGATCGCTTGCTCAGCAGTTTGTGCGGAAAATTTCATTTAGAATCCCCCTGATTATGAAGTAATGATTAAATAGCGCTAATTCAAGCTACCTATAGGTAAGTATACCATAGGTCAAAAACACCCGCATACTAATTTTCAAACTTTGGGAAAATCCACGGCTGAAACTTCTTTAAGCGATCCTGATGCCAAAATCGCAAGCAGAATCATGTACTTTAAACCAAAATTGTGCTTAAATTAAAACTGTATTTGATTAAATCTATCCAGGGGGTTTTTTATATGGGTGAAAACAACAAGGTCAACGAAAGTCTCTTAAAAGACAATCTCTATCAAGCCGTCAACGGCGAATGGCTGAAAACAGCCGTTATCCCAGCCGATCGTCCGACGGCTGGAGGCTTTTCAGAACTTGACCTCAACATTGAAAAAACTTTGATGCATGACTTGGGCGAAATGCTTGAAGGAAAAAACGTTCCCGATGACAAGCATTTAAAAGAATTCCTCAAGTACTACAAACTGGCATCAGACTTTGAAACACGCGATGCAAAAGGATTTGAACCGGCTAAAAAATACCTTGATGCTGTTTTGGCAATCAAAGATTTAAATGACTGGCAAGACAAGTGGCTCGATTTTGCGCTGATCGATGCGGCAAATCCGTTCAGCTTCTTCGTTGACCCGGATATGAAGAATACGCAGGAATATGCTTTGTACGCAGACGTGACGCCATTGTTTCTGCCGGACAAGACATACTATGAAGAAGGAAACGAACAAGGTGCAGCCTTGCTTTCGGTCTTATCAGACATGCTTGAAAAGCTTTTTGAAAAAGCCGGATACGATGCTGAATTTGCCAAGAAGACGATCAGCGAAGCCATCGAATACGATCGCTTGATCGCACCGTTCCAAAAAGACAGCACAGAACGTGCCGATTACGTCAAAGTTTACAATCCGTATTCGTTTGAAGACTTCTCCAAGCTTTCGACTACAATCGACTTTGGCGCCGTCGCAAAGAAAATCGTCAAGACGACGCCCGACAAGATCGTCGTTACAGAACCGAAATTCTATGAAGCAGCAGACAAGATCGTCAACGACGACACGTTTGAACAATTGAGAAGCTGGATCTTCGTACATACGCTGATGGATTCGACAGGTTTCCTGAGCGATGACGTTCGCGTCCTCGGCGGCACGTTCTCACGCGCGCTTTCCGGTGCAAAGGAAGCAATGAAACCTGAAAAAGCCGCATATCATCTTGCAACGGCACGCTACGACCAAGTCGTCGGTCTTTACTACGCGCACAAATATTTCGGACCTGATGCCAAAGCAGACGTTCAGCATATGGTTGAAAAAATGGTTGCCGTTTATAAAAAACGTCTTGAAACAAACGACTGGCTCAGCAAGGAAACAGCCAAAAAAGCCGTGGTCAAACTCGATGCGCTCGGCATCAACGTCGGCTATCCGGATGAGCTTGATCCGCTCTACGAAAAGTATCTCGTTGACGAAACAAAGAATCTGCTTGACAATGCCATTGAATTCAGGCGCATTCAAATTGCGGACAACTTTGATCGTTACGGAAAGCCAGTCGATCGGACGCGTTGGGAGATGCCGGCTCATCAAGTAAACGCATACTATAATCCGTCGTTTAACATCATCGTCTTCCCTGCAGCCATCCTTCAGGCTCCGTTCTACAGTCTGAAACAGACCGCAAGCGAAAACTACGGCGGCATCGGTGCCGTAATCGCACATGAAATTTCGCACGCCTTTGACAACAACGGTTCTCAATTTGACGAATTCGGAAATCTCTCCAACTGGTGGACAGATGAAGATCTGAAACATTTTGAAGGCCTGGCACAGGAAATGATCGAAGAATTTGACGGTCTGGAAACTGAAGCAGGCAAATGCAACGGCAAGCTCGTCGTTTCCGAAAACATCGCTGATGCCGGCGGATTGAGCTGTGCACTCGAAGCAGCCAAGGGCGAAGAAAAGCCTGATATCAAAGGATTCTTCCTCAACTGGGCTCGCATCTGGTGCATGAAGTCGTCGCTTGAGCGCCAAAAATTGCTTCTTGCAATCGACGTGCATGCTCCGAACGTTTTGCGCGCAAACGTTCAGCCTAAGAATCTTCAAGACTTCTATGATGTCTTTGACGTTCATGAAGGGGACGGCATGTGGCTTGAACCGGAAAAACGCATTCATATTTGGTAAAAACCGACCAGACGTGAATATTTGCTGACAAGCAGCAAAGAAGAGGTCAGAAAAAAACTGTGTCTCAAATCGAAAAACCGGATGATTTGCAATCATTTGGTTTTTTTATATGCATGACAATCACCTTCAATGATGGAAACAAGTCTGTTTTCATTTTCATGTATCAAAGCGCCAAAAAGATGTTAGTTGTCAGTCCGCACGGATTTGGAATGCTGATTTAGCAAGCTCTGCATTTGGCAAAATCACTGCCGTTTACGGACAAATTGTCAAAAACGAAGGCTTTGTCCGTAATTGGCTCGCTCGAAAAACGGCGATTACGGACAAAGAGGTCAAAAATGGCCGGTTGTCCGTAAAATGCGTTTTGCTTACGGACAGATCAGCCAAAAATGGTACTTTGTCCGTAATCACGTCTTGGCATACTGACTGAGCAGGCTCTGCATTTTACAAAAAAACGGAATTCTGATATGGTTAAGGTAAATTTAGGAGAAAACAAATGACAGTAAAACTGATTGAAACAAAAAAAGATTCCAAAGACTGGAAGAAAATCAAAGCATTGTACCTGAGGGCTTTTCCAGCTGTCGAGCGCTTGCCTTTCTGGCTCTTGAAGAAAAAAACGCAGCGCAGGATTGCCGAATTCTGCAGCTTATATGATGACGACGAGTGGGTCGGCTTCATTTATACGCTGAAAAATGATTCCCTGGCGTACGTCTTCTTCCTTGCCATCGATGATACGAGACGCTCGCACGGATACGGCAGCAAACTGATCAGGCTTTTGACCGAGCGCTACGCTGACCTTGTCATCGGACTCAGTGCTGAACGCCCCGACGATCAGGCTGAAAACAACGAGCAGAGAATCAGGAGACAGAAGTTCTATCAACGCAACGATTTTCTTCATTCGGGATACTACAGCGTTGAAAAAGGCGGCGAAAAATTCGACTTTCTCACATATCAGGGACGAAAAATCGATCCAGACGAGTATCCGAAAATCATGCATGAGTGTCTCGGTTTGTTCCAGCGTTTTATCCTGCCAGTCAAAATGATTGCGGACGGAAACAATTCAAATGGCCAGCATTCGTGATATTGCCAAAATGGCCGGCGTTTCTCCGGCACGCACAAAATGCCGCTTTGCAGCACTTGCAACAGTCGGCTGAATCTTCGAGGATCGGTCGGAAAACCGAGAAAATGACCAAAAATTTGACGTTTGGAAAAAACTGCGCCCCAAAATAAAGGCCCGGATGATTTGCATTGATTGCAAATCATCCGTTTTTTTATGTTGCGGGGGTGTCCGTGAAGTTGAATGAGAGCTCGGCTAGATTACGGGCAAATTTCAAAAATCGACGTTTTGCCCGTAACCGAGGCGACGCATTTACGGGCAATTTCCAAAAATCGCTGTTTTGCCCGTAATCCCATCTTAGCGTGCTGATTGAGCAGATGCTGCGCAGCACTGCATTTGGCAAAAAAGCCAGCCGCCTTGAAGTGCCCTATAATTGTTAGACAAAGTAGTCTAATGATTGTGGGGTATTTTTTATGGCCAAGTACAGTCCGGAACTGAAAGCGGAAATTATTAGTAAATATAATCAGGGAATGGCAACGAGTATACAATTAGCTCGAGAATATAACCTCAATTCAAGGGTTATTCGAAGTTGGATTCAAACATATCGACTTCAAGGTAAAATTCGTCATAGTAGAAATAAAAGAATATTTGACACTGATTTTAAACTGGCTGTGATAGACTATTATCAAACACATGAGGTAACCATAGCTGAAGTTGCTGCCAGGTTTGATCTACTTCCAGGTCAAGTATCCCATTGGAGGACACTATTTAAAACTGGTGGTATAGAAGCTTTGCGTCCTCATCAAAAGAGAAGGAAGCCAAAACAAATGAAATCACCAAAACACCCGGAAAAGAAACCAACATCATCAGAATTGAGCGAAAATGAGCGGCTGAAGGCTGAAATTATCAAGCTAAAGAAAGAATTGTATGATGCACGTCTGGACGCAGCCATATTAAAAAAAGCAGCGGCCCTGTTCTGGAACTCAAAGCACGACGGAAAACGATGATTCTTGACCAGATCAGGGCCGAACAGTTACAAATGCCTAAATCTGAACGTTTCAGGCTTAATGACTTGCTATCTAAATTAGAGTTGAAACGGGCAACTTACTATGATGAACGTAAGCGCATCAGTAATAAGTTTGACAAGTATCATGAAGTTAAAAGGCAGATGATGATTATTGCGCAGAAGTATTCCATGAGAAATCGTTTCACTGCCGGTTATCGACGAATTCAAGTTGAATTGGAACGTCTGGGAATTCATCTGGCTGGTGATACTGTTCGGAGGCTAATGCGTGACCTGGACATTCAGGTAACCATCTACAACCGTCATCAAAATCGAAAGTATTCGTCCTATCGAGGTACCGTAGGTCATCTTGCTCCTAACCGGTTACATCAGAACTTTTGCGCGACAAAACCCTATCAGGTGTGCCATACAGATGTCAGTCAGGTCCGTCTGGCTAATCAAACCTGGGCTTACCTTTCGGTGATGACTGATGAGGCCAGTAAGGAAGTTCTGGCATGTCAGGTCAGCCTGCACCCGAATTCAGATTTAATTACAAGTACTGTGGATGAATTAATCAGGAATCTTCCTGATCATGCCTGCCCCTTGATTCATTCGGATCAGGGATGGCAGTATCAGTTGCCTTACTATACTCAAAGATTGACTAACAATCACTTTGTTCAAAGTATGTCTCGTAAGGGACATTGTCTGGATAACGCACCAGTGGAAAGCTTTTTCCACATACTGAAAACTGAGTTGCTGGATGGGCTACCATTATTTGAAGACATTACTGCATTTCAAATGATGGTTCAAGACTACATCCATTTCTTTAATTACGAACGGGTTTCTTTAAAAACAAAAGGCATGACTCCGGTAGAATACCGAAATCATGCCATGACAGCTTAATTGTTTAATTTTGTCTAACTTTTTTATTGCACTTCAATTGGTGCGGACTTTTCCTCAGATTCTTCTAAATTGCTTCGTCGTCAGATCGAGAAGCTTTTTCTGAACACCAAATCAGCATCAAGCAGAATCATGCGCTTTGATTTTTTGGGCGCAACGATCAGATTGCGCAAAGTTTCGACCGCAACCTTTCCAAGCTCTTCGGTATCGATCCGAAAAGTCGTCAACGGCGGCGAAACGTACTTGGCAATATCGATGTCGTTGATGCTGATCATGGAAACATCCTCCGGAACCGTCAGCTTGTTTTCGTTGAATGCCTGCAGGACGCCGACGGCAAGCGGATCTGATGCAACAAGAAATGCCTGTGGCAAATCGTCTCTGATTTTCCCGACAATTTCCCGCCCGACCTGATAACCGCTGTCGACCGAAAAATTATCCCCGATGAAAACATAATTCTGATTGAAAAGTCCAAGTTCGCGCGCACGACTTTCAAAGCAGCGCGTTCGCGTGTCGCGCAAAACATTCCGACCTTCCGTGCTGTCCCAGGATCTGCCCCCGATGAAGCCGATTTTCTGATACCCGGCCTGAACGAAATATTCAATTGCGGTTTCAACCATCATCTGAAGATTCGGCTGAATGGAATTGAATTCGTGCGGATCGGGATTGGAATCGACGAACAGCACCTGAATCCCCAGTTGTTTCATTTTTTCGAGTTCTGCTGAAAGGAAACGTCCGACCGCAATAATCCCGTCAGTTTTTTCAACATCAACTTCGTCCGCATTCTTGCAAAAGGACAGTTCGATATTTGATTCTTCCGCACTTTCTATCAGACTCTTTCTCAATCCGCTGAAATACACGTCGCGCAGTTCTTCCTGAGGAGTAACCGCAAAAATCACCGCGACAGAATATCCTCGTTCCTTGATCAGCCTGTGATCATAATTTAATTCGTGCGCAACTTTTAAAATTTGTTCTTTGGCCTTTTTTGAAACGGAAAAAGTCTGATCCCCGTTCAAGACTCGCGACACGGTTGCCGGCGAATAGCCTGCTTCCCTGGCAATTTCTCTGATTGTCGCCATTAAATCCACCTCTTTTTTGACCTCTGAATTTCACAGCTTGATTATAATCTATTTAGTAAACAAAGTAAACAGATTCAGTTTTTGTTTATTAATCTTTACTAATTTAGCTCAATGTTTTGTTTACCAGCTGAAAAAGAAAGGGTATTCTATAAATGTAATCGATTTCATTTTTTTCAGATAAGGAGATCAATAAATATGCCAGACAGATTAAACGTTAAAAATTTTATTCACGGCGGTGACTACAATCCCGATCAATGGACGGATCATCCCGAAATCATCGCTAAAGATTTCGAAATGTTCAAAGAAGCCAGAATCAATTCAGTGACAGTGGGAATATTTGCCTGGGACAAGCTCGAGCCAAGCGAAGGCACATATGATTTTTCATGGCTTGACGACGTCTTCGATCGTGCGGAAAAACAAGGCTGTCACGTGATCCTGTCAACTCCGAGCGGGGCACGACCACGCTGGATGGCTGAAAAATATCCCGAAGTCCTGCGCGTTGACGAAACGGGCAGACGTCAGCTTTTCGGCGAACGTCACAATCATTGCTACACGTCGCCCGTTTACAGAAAAAAAGTTCAGGAAATCAACCGCAAGCTCGCAGAACGCTACGGCAAGCGCGAAAGCCTCGTTTTGTGGCATATTTCAAACGAATACGGCGGCGAATGCCACTGCGAGCTTTGCCAGCAGGCATTCAGAAACTGGATGCAGGCCAAGTACAAAACGCTCGACAACCTGAACCGTTGCTATTGGAACGAGTTTTGGAGCCACCTTTACACAAGCTGGGACCAAATCCACTCACCGTCATCGATCGGTGATTCGAACGTGCTCGGGTTGAACCTTGACTGGCACCGTTTCGTGACGGATCGAACGATCGACTTTTTCGAAAATGAAATCGCCCCATTGCGCGAATTGACGCCGAACATCCCCGTCACGACTAACTTCATGGGCGGAAATCCGCCTGATTCGCACGTTTTTTATGACCTTGACTATCAAAAATTTGCCAAACACGTTGACATCGTCAGCTGGGATTCGTATCCGAACTGGGCAAACGGCTACGAAACAACAGAAAAGCTTGCTGCGAAAACTGCTTTGATGAACGACGTCATGCATGGTTTGAAGCATCAAAACTACCTGATCATGGAAAATACGCCTTCTCAGGTCAATTGGCACCCGGTCAATCGCGCCAAGCTGCCAGGGATGCACCAGATGGGCAGTCTTCAGGAAATTGCTCACGGCGCTGATTCCGTCATGTACTTCCAGCTGCATCAGTCGCGCGGCGCATCCGAAATGTTCCACGGAGCGGTCATCACGAACAAGCTGAGCAACAAGACCCGCGTCTTCAAGGACGTCAAGCAGGTCGGCGAAGCGCTTGATTCGTTAGCAGAAGCCAAAGATTCAAAGCGCTTGGACGCAAAAGTCGCAATCGTCTTCGACTACGACAACATGTGGGCCTTGGATGATGCGCGCGCTTACTCAAATCAAAGCAAAAAATATTGGGAAACGATCCAAAGACACTACAAAGCATTTTGGGACAGGGACATCCCTGTCGACATCGTTTCCGTTGAAGCCGATTTGAGCCGATACGAACTCGTTATCGACCCGATGCACTTCATGATGACGACAGAATTTGCCGCAAAGCTCCAGGAATTCGTCAAAGCAGGCGGCACGCTCGTCGGAACCTATGTCAACGGCATCGTCGACGAAAACTTTCTGACATATCTTGGACCGGGAATGGATGCTTGGCTCAAAACCTACGGACTTGAAGTGACCGAAACGGACACGCTGTACCCTGAACAAAAGAACAAGCTTGAAATCTTCGGCAAAACTTATGACGTTTGCGACTACTGCGACCTGATCGAACCTGAAACGGCCAAGACGATCGGAACTTACGGAGATTTCTTCTATAAGGGAACTCCTGCCGTAACCGAAAACAAGCTTGGAAAGGGAACCGCATGGTATCTCGGCTGTCGTTCCGATGATGAATTCCTGAGTGATTTCTACGAAAAACTGGCTCAGGATTTGAATCTTGCACTGGATCTGCCAGTGAAAAAAGCTTCGTCAAAAGTTTCCGTCCAGGTTCGCCGAACCAAAGAAGCCGACTACTTCTTCATCATCAACTTCGGACACGAGGAACAAAACGTCGACCTTTTGCGCAGGACAGAAGACGTTTTGACCCGTGAAACGCACGAAAAAGGCAGCCTTGCCCTTGGCGCATACGATGTCAAGGTCTTGAAGGAAACTCGCTGACAGAAAGGAAGAATGCTATTATGGAAAATGCATCGCAAAAAAAATCAAGGAAATGGCGCGAAAGAATCGCATTCGCACTGGGCAATTTGGGTCACTCAGCTTTTTATGGCGCACTGAGCACCTATTTTATCGTTTTCGTGACCAGCGGCATGTTTGACGGCGTCGAAAAAAGCATCGCCAACAAACTGATCGGTTTGATTACCGGTTTGGTCGTCATCATCCGCTTAGCCGAAGTCTTGGTCGATCCCGTCATCGGCAACGTCGTCGACAATACCCAGACGAAATGGGGCAAATTCAAGCCATGGCAAGTCATCGGCAGCGTCGTCAGTTCGATTCTTTTGGTCGTGATCTTCACCGGCATCTTTGGACTGGCCAAAACAAACTGGATCCTGTTTGCGATCTTGTTCGTCATCATCTTCATCACGCTTGACGTCTTCTATTCGTTTTGCGACGTCGCCTATTGGGGCATGGTTCCGGCCATCAGCGAAGACAGCAAGGAACGCGGCGTTCTGACGTCGTTTGGTTCGTTCACCGGTTCAATCGGCTGGAACGGTCTGACGATCATCGTCGTTCCGGTAACGACTTTCTTCACTTTCCTTGCAACCGGAAAACACGAACAAGGACCCCAGGGCTGGCTGGCATTTGCGATCATCATCGCAATTCTTGCCGTTCTTTCCGCATTGGCCGTTGCTTCCGGCACGACTGAAAAGACAAACGTCCTGCGTGAAGCCGCCAATGAGAAAACGACCATCAAAGACGTTTTCCTTGGAATCATTCATAATGACCAGATGCTTTGGATCAGTTTGGCATATCTGATGTATTCCATCGCTTACGTTGCCACGAACGGCGTATTGTTCTATTTGTTCAAATTCGTTTTGGGCAAACCGAACGAATTTTGGATTGCGGGCATTATCGCAACGGTCGTCGGTTTCTTTACCGCACCGCTTTATCCGATCCTGAACAAGTTCATCCCGCGCAAAACGCTGTTTGCAATCGGACAGCTTTCGATGATTGCTTCGTATCTGCTTTTCATCTTCGGACGCAGCAACCTTGTCTTGATCATCATCGGCCTTGTTTTGTTCAACTTCACGTTTGCGCAGCTGGTCACGGTCCTTTCTTTGACGGATTCCATTGAATACGGGCAGTTGAAGAACGGCAACCGCAACGAAGCCGTCACGCTTGCTGTCCGCCCGATGCTTGACAAGATTTCAGGCGCATTTTCAAACGGCATCGTCGGAACGATCGCGCTTTTGGCGGGCATGACAGGCAGCGCAACCGCCAAGGACATGACGCCGCAAAACATTCATACTTTCGAGCTTCTTGCCTTCTATCTTCCATTGGCGCTTGCGATTCTTTCGCTTCTGATCTTCGTTTTCAAAGTCAAGATTACCGAAAAAGAACATGCCAGAATCGTTGAAGAACTTCAGACAAAGCTTGCTTCAGGCGTAACTTCCGCTGACGAACCAGCATTGAGCAAGGTCGTAACGACTGAGCTTTTGGCACCGGCAGACGGATCATTCATGAAACTCAGCGAAGTTTTGGATGAAAACAACCGCCCTCTCTCAGGCACTGGATTTGCCATCAAGCCTCAAAACGGTCACGTCTACGCTCCGTTTGACGGCACCGTCAAATTCACGTTCTCAACCAAGCATACGCTCGGCATCATTTCCGACGACGGCCTTGAAGCCATCATTCACGTTGGTCTTGGCACCGTAAACCTTAGAGGCGAAGGCTTTGTTTCCCATTATCAGGACGGACAAAAAGTCAAAGCAGGACAGCTCCTGATCGAATTTGACCAGGACCTGATCAAAAAAGCGGGCTACAGCGACGTTGTCGTGACGTTCTTCACCCAGCCTAAGCGGATCGAATCCCTTGGTCAATTATGCGGTGAAACGGTCGCTCACAACGATAAAGTGCTTGAGGTTTCGCACAAATAACGAAAATAGGCTGGGAAAAAGTCTCTTTTCTCTCTTGAATTAAACAAAAAGTCGAACGAAGGCGGTCGGGTTGCGACTGACTTTGTCCGGCTTTTTTATTCCAAATGAATAAAAACTACTTTTTTCAAGCAGCAGTACTGCTCAACCAAGCTTAGCCAAGATCTCACTCAAATTTACGAACAGAAGACCCATTTTCATCGATATGTCCGTAAACGGCAGTGCTTTTGACAAATGCAGCGCCTGATAAATCAGCACGCCAAGCTATTTTGGGTTATTCTCACCATTGAAGGCGATTGTCATGCATATGCAAAAACCCGGATGATTTGCAGTCAATTGCAAATCATCCGGGTTTTTAATTTGAGGAAGAGTTTTTTCAAAAACTTTTTGACTTCTATTTCGTATAATCAACGTCCTTCGTTTCCGGAGTCAATGCCCACGCAACAACGGAAACGAGTGCCAATGCAAACATGTACAGTCCGGCAGAATGCAATCCGTATTGAGCGATCAGCCATGTCGTGATCGTCGGAGCAACGGCGGCACCGACAACGGCTGCCAGGTTGTACGTGATGCCGGCCCCTGAATAGCGCACCTTTGTCGGGAACAGTTCAGGCAGGACCGCACCGACCGGTCCGTACAAAGTTCCCATGATTACAAATCCGACGCCTAGGAACAACAGCATGCCGACCATGTTGTGCCTGCCTTCAAGGAAAAACGGAAAGACCAAGGAAAAGACTACGAGCAAAACGGAAGCCGTCATCAAAACTTTCTTTCTGCCGATCTTGTCAGCAAGAACCGACGTTGCCATGATCAAAACGGCAAATTCAACGATTGCGCCCATCAATAACAATAAAAATTCAGAATGGCTGAAGCCGAGCGCCGTTGTTGCATATGACAAAGACCATGTCGTCAGCGTGAAGAACATTGCGTACGTTGCACCCATCAAGAACGTTCCTTTGAGGATTTCCTTCCAGTTGGACTTGAAGACTTCTCGAAGCGGTGAACGCGTCGTGTTGTCGCGTTCTTGTGCCAGCTTGAACAATGGCGTTTCCTGCAGGCGACGACGAACGTAAAGACCGATGACGACGAGCACGGCTGATGCCCAAAACGGAATGCGCCAGCCAAAGCTCTGCATTTGAGCCGGAGTCAAAACGTTTTCCAAAAAGAAGAACAAACCGTTGCAAATGAAGAATCCGATCGGTGCGCCGACTTCAGGAAAGGCTCCGTACAAAGCCCGCTTGTCTTCCGGCGCGTTTTCGGTTGCGACCAAAACAGCGCCTGACCATTCGCCGCCAAGACCGATGCCTTGAACGAAGCGGCAAAGGCAAAGCAGCAGCGCGCCCCAAACGCCGATGCTGCCATACCCCGGAATGAATCCGATGGAAACCGTGGCAACCCCCATTACCAGCAGCGAAACGACCAACGTTTTCTTTCTGCCCAATCTATCGCCGAAGTGTCCGAATAAAAACGACCCGAACGGACGCGCGACAAAAGCGACGCCAAACGTCAAAAGACTCAGCAAGGTTGCCAATAACGGCGTTGTCTGCGGGAAGAAAACGGACGGAAAATATGCCGCCGAAGCAGTCCCGTATGCATAAAAATCAAAAAATTCAATTGCCGTGCCCATCATCGAAGCCAAGATTACCGTCTTGACCGGATCTCGTTCCAATTTTTCCTTTGGCAGTGATAAGTTTGTCGTATTTTCCATAATTCAATCTCCTCATATTCTAACCTATGTGTCAATCACTTCAATTTCCGGTTTAATGCCGCTAATGTCGCTTTCCATAAAACCACCCCCTTAAATTCAAAAAAGCGACCGACCATTCAATCGAACAGCCAGCCGCTTTCGTAAGAAAACATCCGTCATGCTGTCCGCATCTGCTGCTTAGGCGATGCGGACAATATCAAAACTATCCGCATCACCTAAATAATAATGCGAATAATGATAATATCTGCTGCGTTGTGGAACTGCATGACGTTTTTCATGTCTTCTTACCTCGTTTCGTACTTGATGTTTCTAACTTTATCACTGTTTAAATTAAAAATCAATAATAAAATTTAAAATAAGATGAAATTAGCAGTTTGGCCGCTGAACGGCACACTGTATTTCCATAAAAATGCAGAGCCCATATCATCAGGGAAAATCGTACAAAACGAGATGCATATAAAATAATGACGAAAATTTTGAAAAAACGATTTTTGATGGAGATGACCCTCATAAAGCAAAAACAGGACTTCTGACGCATACGCATGACTCAGAAATCCCGTTTTCTTATCAAAGTACTATTCAAGCTGTTTTTGTGACTTTTTCCTCAAAGTCTTCAATAACGAGCTTTAAGTTTTTATTGCCGTGATAAATCCCGCAACCAAACACCAGCATCCCTAAAATGCCGACAGAAACAGCAACGATGCCGCAGACTAAGAAAAACGTTTCCGTTCTTAACGAATAGATCAAAACGACCCCGATTCCGACCAACATGAACCAAAGATTCATCCATCGGCTCAAATTTTCAAGCATATGCTTTTGATATTCGATTTCTTTTAGATATCCTTGTTCAAGTTGTTCTTTCGTCATTTAAAGCACCCCTATTTCTTTTGATTCTAATAGCTTAAGCCTGGGTTGAAAAATCCGGCAATAACACCGATAAGAGCAATTACGACAAGCAAAAGCATCACTTTGATCGGAGACATGTTCTTTTTGGCCATCAGCCACCAGCAAAGTACGATAAACAAAACCGTCAAAAGACCTGGATATACATTGTCCAACTGATTTTGCAAATTGAGATAAACTTTGCCGGAAGCATTTCTCAGCTTAAATGCGGTTGAAATCGAAACCCATGTTGCAGCAACAGCCCCAATAACCATCCCGCCAATAATCGCAATTGCTTTTCTGATAGCTTGACCTTGCGCTCCGACTAAGAATTCAACCGCTTTGTCGCCAAGTTCATAGCCTTTGAAATATGCAAAACGCATTCCAAAATACGCAAGAAGATTCCACACGACGATATAAAAGATCGCCCCTAACGGAGAACCTCCGTTTGATAAACCCAATGCGATTCCCAAGATAACAGGAATCAGCGTTCCGACAACGAGCGAATCACCGATTCCGGCGATAGGTCCCATCAAGCCGGCACGAAGACCGTTGATTGTTTCCTCATCAACGCCTTCCTTATCGTTGGCTCGTGCTTCTTCAAGTCCGGCCGTAATGCCGACGATCAAAGATCCCAGCTGAGGTTCGGTATTAAAGAAGGCCGTGTAAGTATGCATTGCCTTTTCTTGATCTTCTTTTTTGTCATATAATTCTTCGACAATCGGCAGCATTGAAGTTAAATAGCCAAAAGTCTGCATATGTTCTTGTGAAAAGCATGTCAAATTACCGTAGAACCAATGGTGAAATGATTTCATCAACGTTTTTTTGCTTATCTTTTTCGCTTCCATCATCAAATATCCTCCTCATCATCATCGTCATCTGTCTCAATTGCTTGGGCCACAGCGGTGCTGCGTGCAATCTTTGCCATGTCAAGTTCATAGAACAAAAGCGCAAAGATAAGCGAAATAACCGCACACGAAACAAGGTTCAGATGCAGTGATGCAGCCAACGTAAAACCTACCATGAAAGGAACGAAATCCAAAACGTTGTTTACGAGTTGTTTAAGCAAAATAGCAATACCTACGCATGGAAGAAGTGAACCAACCGTAAAGAGCGTCATCATCGGAATCCCGTCCATCGGCAAAGCCGTCTTCAAAGCAGTAACCGCACTGGCACCTAACTTGCACATAATGAGAGTTGGCAAAAATGAAAAGATAAAATGCGAAACCCATGGCCAACCCCAGTCAACAGCATATAATTTCTTGAACTTGCCCTGCTCGACTGCTTTCCAACCCATGTGTTGCCACACAAGATTCATCGTAGCAGTTCCATAGAAGAGAACAGTCCCGACCGTTCCGACTAAAGTCCCCATTGACTTGGCAAGGTCGGCTGCCCCCGCAGACGTTGCCGACAATCCTTGAGAATGAACGGCAACCATCGCCAACGGAATACCGATATAAGAAACGGCACGAACGTCGGCAGAAACCGTTCCACCGGGGGTAACCAAAGCAATGTAAACAAGTTGCATCGCAACCCCGCACATGATACCGGTTTTAAGATCTCCTAAAACAAGTCCACAAATCAAACCACCAACAAGCGGGCGACCGAGCGTATAGTTGCCGATTGTCGTACCGCCAAGACCAGGCATTGATGATAAACAAGCAAACAACCCTAAAATAGCTGCTTGTACCCAACTGATCGTCATAAGTATCTACCCCTTTTCGTATTGTTATAACCCAAATTTGCTCTTGAAATCATCGAAATAACCGATTGAAACATCTGGAAGCAGTTGAAATTTAACTTTGTAGCCGGCTTTTTGAATCTCTTCCAGTGCCTCTGCTTCTTCTTGCGTAATTGACTGGTTGTTTCCGAGTTTTACGGCACCTGGGCGATCATTGCATGGACCAACAATGATTTCTTTTACGTCATCCGGCACGAATCCTTGATCAACCAGAATTTTTTTCATGTCCAGCGGATTTTTCGTAATCAAAAAGTAGCGGCTATCAGAATCAAGTACCTTTTGACATTTCTTTTGCCAAGCATCCATCGTCCAGACAAAAGTTTTCTTGTCATCCGTTGCGGCCTTATAAGCCTGCTTCAAAACCTTGTTGCTTGCTGCCGCATCATTAACGGCCACCAATCCGTCGCACGGATATTCTTTGGCCCAGCGCGTCACCGTTTGACCGTGAATCATCCGGTCGTCAATTCTTACAAATGTTACTGACATTATTTATCACTCCTTGCTTAAATGTCATCGTCTTCTTCATCGCTGATATCTGTTTTGAATTCTTGGACCGCATTTTTTGCCTCGGTCAAAATCATCGTTATGAACTCATCATTTGGCAGCATGTCTTTCATGACCAAAGCATTCAGTGCCATCGGAAGATTCATCCCACCAAAAACGATCGAACTTGCCAATAATCCCCTTTCCTCCAATACGTTGCACACCGTCGTCAGCGGACTTCCTCCGATGATATCGGCTAAAACAATCAATTCCGTCTCAGAATCGATATTATTTTCTTCGAGTATTTTGGAAAATTCAGTGGCCAGATCATCAACATTTGCACCGTCTTTCAAGCCGACTGCAGTAACCTGATCAATCTTATCGCCTGCAAACATTGCAAGAGATGTCTTAAGACCCTCCGCAAACGATCCGTGACTCACAAGAATAAGTTGTTTCATTTGATCCCTCCTCCTATCATTCATGTATCCATGATACAATCTTTTCAAGCGCTTACACAGTGTGCTTTGTCATTTTTTGCCCATGATAAAAAGCACCCTTAAAATGACAATTGTCACTCAGAGTGCTTTCTACTTGTTTATCAACGTATTTTCAATCTGCTCCTGAATCTTGCTGATTTCGGTATCGACCTCACGCTTTTCAAGAGCTTTGCTGATCAGATAATCTGCTTGTTCCATTGCTTCACCGTATTTTTTGAAATTCTGTGATGCTTTCATGTTGTTTAAGATCTCATCGAGACTTCCGGTCGTCAAAGCATTATGCGTAATGCCGTCCTCTTCCAAGAAACGTTTCGCCTGTCGGCTTGAGATGACGCTGCGCAAAACAGTCGATCCTTGAGAATGCTTAAGCAGATACTGCTGAACCTTTTTGTCGCAGCAAAGCAGTTTGACAAATTTCCAAGCCAGTTTCTTACGGTGACTTTGCGAAGAAACTGCAAAAAGAGACGTTTCAGAGTTGGTTCCGCAAATTTTTTTGCTTTCTGACGGCATCTTGATGCACGTCCACGAAAATGCAGAGTATTTGGCCACACGGTACGGATAAGACTCATATGTCCGGTATTGCGCCAAAGTCATTGGAAGAAATGCCACCTTGCCCTTATCAAAATCATCTGATCCAGGTTTGTAATTGCCAGATAGAACATTTAATTTCTCTATCATGGTCAAAGCCTTGCGAACTTTTGAACTGGTAAAATTGGCACTTGATCCGTCATTTCCGAACAGTTCTGCGCCATATGCAAAAACCGCATTCTCCCACGTGTAATCTGCAATCCCAAACTGATCGACCATTCCGTCATTGTTGATATCTTTTGAAACCTTTTGACAAATATCATATAAATCTTCAATAGTCCATGATGACCTGGGCAAACCTATGCCTTCTTTTTTCATAAGTTCAGTATTTATGCACATCATCATCGGATTTGTTTCGTAAGGAAGTGCATACTGATTTTCGGAATAGCTGCCTGCATCATAGGCACCGTTATAAAATATTTTCTTGTCAATTCCTTCCGCTTTCATATAACCGTTAAGTTTTGTCATGCTCCCGATTGAGGCCAGCATGTTAAACTGCTTTGACGGCACAATGAAGACGTCCGGCGACTTGTTCGAAACAATCTTTTCAGACAGCCAGTCCATATAGTCATTCTTTTCGAGTCCGCTTTCATACTTGATTTTCACGCCGCGATTTTCCTTTTCGAAGCGCTTGATCGCATAATCGATCACTTTGGTTCCCTCGCTGTTGGGAACGTTCCAACTGCTATCAGAGTATATCCCAAGGGTTATCGTCTGCTCTTTGTCAAATTCATAAAAAACGGCTGCAGCACTGACTGATAAAAGCAAAACGGCTCCGAGAAAAAATAACTTAAATTTACTGTTTTTCATCAATATCCACCAAAATTCTTCAACAAGATTCCCGTCTGAACTGCCCAAATTGCCAACTGCGTTCTGTCGCGCAGACTGAGTTTTGAAAGGATTCTTGAAAGATTGTTCCTGACCGTTCCTTCAGAAAGATACAATTTGCTTGCGATTTCTTTATTCGACAGTCCTTGTCCGACACACTGAATGATTATTTTTTCTGATTTTGTCAGTTCATCCGAACCTTTTTCATCAACTTTTATGGCAAAGTCGGATTGTGCCATCTGTGAAAAAAGCTTAACCACCTTTGTGGCAATATCCGGATTGATCATTGAGCCACCGTGGTATACAGTCATGATGGCCTGTTTCAGGCCTTCCATTGAAACCCCCTTCAAAATATACCCTGATGCACCGTATTTCAATGCGCTGTAAATAAAATCATCATCATCAAACGTTGTCAAAATAATGATTTTGACGTCAGGGTACTTTTGTTTCACCTCTTTGGTGCAGACAGTTCCGTCCATCTTTGGCATTCTGACATCCATTAAAATTACATCAGGAACATTTTTTTCAAGACTCTTTAACACATCCGTTCCATCACCGACGGAGTCAGTAATCTCAATCTCAGAATCAGCACCCAAAACAATGCTGAGAGATTGTCTGATAAGTTCCTGATCATCTGCAATAAGTACCTTAACCATTTTTATCCCGCCTTTTAAATTCTATCGTTGTTTTAAAACCGTCTTTTCCGTCATAGCTGACTTTTCCGCCGATAATCGCAATTCTCTCGCTCATTTGCGTTAGGCCGAAGCCGTATTTGAATTCAGAAGCTCCCGTTCCGTCATCTTGAATGACCACACGATAGTTGCTTTCGTCCTGACTCAAAATGACTGAAACGTTCTTGGCATGCCCGTGTCTTAAAGAATTGGTAATCGATTCTTCAATAATTCTGAAAATAACGTCTTCGGTCGTTTTCTCGAAATCAGCATCTCCCCATTGATAACACAGTTTTACGTTGATTTTTGACACATCCGTATAGTTTTGAATCATTTTTTCGAGAGAACCTTGCAAAGTCCCTTCTTTAAGGGCCTCCGGACGCAACTTGTTCAAAGAATTTCTGACGTCGATTATTCCTTCGCGAACAACCTTGGAAATGTTTTCCAGCTGTTTTTTCGCCCCATTCTTATCAATGTCAATCAAGACCATGACCGCATCAATTCCAGCCGCAATACCTGTCAGTGCATGTCCTAAAGTATCGTGAATCTCGCGTGAAATTCTTTTTCTCTCCCTGAGTTCCGCATTCTCTTCCGCCAACGTCACGTAGCTTTTAAGATCTGCATTTACCTTGTCGGCCATCCGCAATTCTTCTTCAATGTTTCGCTTTTCGTTAGTTGAATAAATAATGTAATTCAAAAGGGTAATGATAAAAACGATCAAGCTGAAGACATCGACAAGATTTTTGCATAAATTCATTTCAAGCTTAATTTTTTCAGGCAAAAAGTTGATATAAACTCCGATTGACGGCAAATGAAAAAACATCGCAACCAGATTGTAATTTGACAAAACCAGACAAACGCTGCCAAAGCATATGAACAAGACCCAGTAAAATTTCCGTTTCAGCGAATAAAGATCTTTGGTGGAAAAGAAAACGTCTGCAAAAACCAAAAAAATCATTCCGTTGTAAGAGGCGCGCATTTCAAGAAACAAAATGACCATAACGACCAACTCGATGACGATCCAAGCATAATTCCAAGCAACGCTCTTCATTTCACGTCGAAAACGGATTATGAAAACCAACACCGCAAACGTTGCCGTTGACAAAAAATAAAGCTTAACGGGCGAGGTGGGGACTACGCTTGCCTTTTCCAACAAATAGCAACTCAATCCTTTTTCAATGATGTACTTGGTTGAAAAAAGATACGTCGACGAGTAAAACATGATTCCCAAAAACGTCACCCAAATCAAGGCCTGATAAGAATAATGCACATTGCGCTTTTTGTTCATCACTGCCACCCCTCAATGCTATACTTGTCAATATTTTCCTTAGTAATCAAGTGAACCGGAACAATGATTTTTTTGGGCACGTTCTTGCCGGACGCTAGCCTGTAGCTGATGTTTGCAGTTTTTTCTCCAAGTTTGATAGGTGACTGTGCAACCGTGGCCCATGCATTATCTTTTGACGACAACAGCTTTTTCATATTTGCCGAACCGTCAATCCCATAGACGCGAACCTTTTTTCTAACTTTTTGAGAATCCACAGCAGCCAGGGACCCGATTGCGCTTTGGTCGTCCAAAGCCATGACAACATTAAAATCGATCCCTTTTCTGATCGTTTCCTGCATCTTTGGCATCGCAATTTCCGTTTGGCCAAGCGTTTCGACTTGCTCAACAATCCGGTAATTCGGTTTGCCTTTTATCGTATCCGAAAAACCTTGATAGCGATCTTTAACGGACAACGCATTCCAGTTCTTCAACAAAACGATTTTTGCTTCAGACATGTTTTTCATCATGTCCCTGGCACACAAAACCCCGGCATTATAGTTATCCGATACGATCGTACAATCGACATTCTTCGTTTCTTTCAACTGGCTGTCCACCACAATGATTTTGATTCCGCATGCCCTTGCTTTCTTCAATGCCGAATTAAGCATCTTGCTGTTGCCGCTGACCGGATTGATGACGATTACGTCAAAATCCTCCCTGATAAACGTCTCAATCTGCTGACATTGTTTCTTTATGCTGAGCGCAGGATCCAACGTTTTTAAAACATCACCGTTGGCATCCGTTCGCTTTCTGATTTCATCGTTGATCACCGTATAAAAAGTATTATTCATCGTCATGTACGTTGCCCCGATTTTGACTGGTTGTCTTGTAAGAGGAACAAAAAGATAACACAGATAAACTATAACAACGATCAAAATTTTCGGCACTGCATTTTCCCATTTAAAAATTCTCTTCTTCATAGGACTTCCCTTTTCTTAAAATCAGCAAAGATACACACCTTAATTATAGCGCTTACGAGATTACCCATCAAAGCATCCTTTCGGGCATCAACGTCCTTTTTAATGCACAATGCCCCTTCCTAACAATCTCAAGTGACATTTGTCATGACAAAATATTTCTTTAAAAAAATTTCGTTAAACTTTTTTGTGAGCGTTAACCCAACGGATATAACGACATTGTAAACGTTTGCCGAAGCTAAAAGACAAGGAGGTTTCGCCAAATGAAAGACTTTTTAAACAAATTTCAAGAAAAAATGATGCCAATCTCCCGAAGAATCGGCAACGCGCTATGAACAAAAAGGCCTGTTTGCCGGCGAAATCGGTCTTTCCGGTTTCCTGATGCTCGTTCCGTTTCAGTCAATGAAGCAAAAAACGATGATTCCGCTCGATTTACTCGATGCAAAAGGTATTTTCGTCGGCATTGTCACAGTCGTTTTTACAACAAAAATCTGCTGCAAAATCTGTGCAGCAGATATTACGATCAAAATGCACATGACATGCAATCTTCTGGTTGTTTTGAATCCGACGCTTTTGATTCCTTGGATCCTTGCTCAGCTCGCTTAAACGATCGTTTCATACTTTGCGATCAGCGTTGGTCTCGTTTCTTATCCGATTGGCACAACGGTTGTTTGCCAATGCTGATCTTCCTTTGTCAACCAAAAAAAGCAGCGAAAGACATCTTGTTTGATGAACTTCCGCTGCTTTTTTGCATGAAACGACAGCTGCAGAAAAGCCCTGCATTTAAAATGAACCTCAGCCTTTGCGAATCTTGCGGACCCCGACCGTCAGCAACGGGATGATGATCAAGAAGATGGCAAGATAACCCATGTAGCCGTAGCCGTACTTGATGATGTTCGTCAAGCCTCCCAAAGAGATGACCACCGACAAAATGATGATGAATGCCGACAAAACGCAGCGTTTTTCAAACAGCGTCGGCACCTTGTCGACAACCTTGCTGTTTTCAAAACGATCGACGAAGGCAAACGTCAAAGTGATGGCAGAAGAGACCAGACATAAGAGCAGGATCACGCCGTAAACGACCAAAAGCCAGTTGACCTTCATAGTCTGCAAAACCGTCAGCGTTGGCAGAGTCGATCCGTTCGGCGTCTTCGTGAACGTATTTTCCCAGCAAAGAAGCATGAAAACCGCCATTCCCAAACCGAAAGTATTCATGAAAAACGACGCAAACATTGATTTGCCTTCAGCGTTATTTTTCTTGCCTTTAAAAATTGCCCCGCAGGCCAGCATCGTCGGAATCTGCACGCATTGGAAGCCGGCATAAACAAAAGCATTCCAGATTGCCTTTGGAAGTTCCGAAAAGCCTTCATTTTGGAAACGCACCGAGAAAAGATGACCGACGTTTCCGGCCTTCAAGATCCCGTAGCCGTATGCAACGAAAATGCAGAGCATGATTGCAGTTCCCATATAAGTACTGATCAATTGAACGGCCCGTTCGCCAAAAATCGTCGCAAAGAAGACCAGCAGACCGACCAAAACGATGCAGACATAGTAATTCCAACCAAAGTACTGCCCCAACGCGCTGGCTGCACCGGCAATCGCAACCGATACGGCCATGATAACCATGACGTAAAAGAAAAGTTCAAAAACAAGCTCCAATTTGTCAAACGGATGATACAGCTTCTCAAATAATTCCTTGTATGAATGCAGATCATATTTGTTGTATAACCTCATGGCAATCGCGATGATTCCGGTCAAGATGGCCATCGACAAAGCAAGCGACAACAGACCGGCCCAACCCGAACAGACAAAATACGTATTCTCCTGATTGCCCGTCGCAAAGCCTCCGCCCGCATGGGATGCAAACAAAACCATCGCAACGGATAGAATCGATGCCGTTGAAGCCTTGGCCGCCGTGTGATTACCCTTTTTCTCCATAAAAATTCCTCCTCAATGTCTGATACCCTCATCAAATGCTCAAAAAGCCGTTTTTTCTTTATAAAACAGAAAAGCGGCCGACCGTTCAATCGAACAGCCAGCCGCTTTCGTAAGAAAACATTTGCCATGCCGTCCGCATCCATTGTTTAGGCGATGCGGACAATCACAAATATCCGCATCACCTAAATAATAATGACGCGAATAATGACGACGTTTAATTCTTTGTGAAGTCGCATGGCATTTTTCATCTTTTCTTACCTCGTTTCATATTTGATGTCTTTTACTTTACCATGACCATAATTAAAAATCAATAATAAAATTAGAAAAACTTTAAATAAAAATGCAATCGCACGTCCTGCAAGCTCAAATCCCTTGATTTAACAGCTTTTATTTCTTAATCTCTTTTCATCAAAAAGAACATTTTCGTGCCGAGCTCATTTTTGGGGCCGAGATGATAAAGATAAACCAATCATTATATGATTTTTGGCCAGGATGATGCCGGTAAAAAGTCCCGTTTTTCTTTTGAAATAAATTAAATGCCGAACAATGCAATCGATTTGCGAATAACTTTTCACAACTGATCAATCCAAGATTTTCGCTCAAATTTACGGACAAAGAGCCAATTTTTGATGATTTGTCCGTAAGTAAAACGCATTTTACGGACAAACCGACATTTTCCAGTGATTTGTCCGTAAATTTTTGACCATTATGATGAGGATTTACGGACAAAGTAGGCTTTTTGAAGCATTTGTCCGTAAAAACGGGTCCGAAACGTCTGAATTTTTACGGACAAACGGCCATTTTTGACCATTTTGTCCGTAATTGCCATTTTTTGAGCAGTCCATTTTCAGCTATGTGTCCGTAAACGGTAGCTATTTTGTCAAATGCAGCGTCCGATAACTCAGCGCGCCAAGCTCTCAGTCAAATTTGCCGCCAGCCTCTTCCGGCTAGACATAATTAAAGATTCCATTAATTATGAAAGCCGTTTATTTTTATCCAAATCGAAACATTTTCTTCATTTTTCCGGTATATATTGAACGTAACTGAATATTGGAGGTATCGCATCGTGAAAAAAACAACTTCTCGATTTGTTTTGGCATTGTCGTTCATATCATTCTTATTTTATCTGATTCCTGACGACTCAGCAGAAGCCAGCAGCGCTCCTCCGATTTCCGACGTAACGATTCTCGGACCGGGAACCTGGGACAGGGACGGTGTGGGAGAAGGTGACTCGTCACTTTGGCCGGGTTATCTCTACATGGCAGTTCAGGTCATGGGATACGGGCAGCCGACGGCATATCTTGACGGCAGAATAGTCAGAAGAGCCGTAAGTCAGCCTTATTTCTTCAATGAAAACATCGTCACCGGATTCAGGGACTTCTTTCACTTAAGCAACAAATCCGGTCTGACTCCGGGAAAGCATGTCTTTAAAGTGACATATACTTCGGATAACTTTCCATTCAATGAAACCAGCGCATCATATACATTTGACTATCCCTTGAAAGGAGGAAAATAACATGTCAGTCTCATCAGTAAACCCGACCTCTTCAAGCAGGTATGTTACCTTCGACAAGACGCCGTCTGCGTCTGCATCAAAATTCCAGGTTCAGGAAACAAAAAGTGACAACCGACAGCCGGTGCTGCTTGACGAAGGCGTCTTCGGAACGGCCTTTGTCGGAGAACCGCCCGCTCCGATAAAAATGGACAAATACGGAATTGATCTGTGGTATTCGGGAGGATCGAAGAATGCCGGTAACGGCAGATACTATATCCAGCAGGGCGTTGCCAACTACACTGCTGACTCGACCGATGAAGATCCAACGGTGGCCATTTACGGAATCAACGATTACGGTGAAAAGTACAGCGAAATCGTTCATCTGAATGACATTGACCCGACAAACGCTACATACGGTGAGTTCAATGCCCTGTATCAGCATATTGCCGAAACGAGCAGTCCGCACATTTCGCCAAACGGAACGTTCTTTGCCATTGACGCTCTGGAGTCAATGCATTTTCAGTATGACAAGAAGTTCAACTTCCTTGCACAGCTTGACTTGATGTCAGAAAAATATCAGGGAATTCACGATTACAGGGATGTCTCTCAGATACAGGACATGAAGACGGCCTTGATCAACAACTTCAATGAAAAGAATTCGCAGGGCATAAAGGCCGGTGACAATCCGGCAGAGCCGATTTTCTATGCCAGCGACATAGAAAACTCCCAGAGTGGTGTAAGCCTTGAAACTGCAGGTGAATACAGCAAGATGATTCAGAAGATTGAGGAAAAAATTGACAAGGAGCAAAATGATGCCCTGCAGCGGATATTTGACAAGCTGCATGCACAGAAGGTGTACGGTGGAAATGACCGCGATGAACGGCTGATTCAGAAGAAGTAAAATGTCACAGCAGACGCGGCCTCCAAATAAAAAGAGGCTGGAAAAAAATCTGACTCAAACAAAAGCTCGGATGCTTTGCAACCAATTGCAAATTTCATCCGGGCTTTTTTATACAGCGTTAAATGTGGGCTTTGCCCGTAATCCAGAACTGATTTTTACGGGCAAATCTCAGAAATCAGCTTTTTGCCCGTAATTTCGCCCTGGCACCGGATTGAGCAGGCGATTCGCAGCGCTGCATTTGGCAAAAACAGTCAGTTCCCACGTATAGGAATTGCAAAAAAATGCCGAACAGAATCAGTCGACCTGCGACCTCCTTTGTTCGGCACTTCATCTTTTGCGGCCTCTTTCCGGCCGGACATAATTAAATTGGTTATTTACGGACGATAATCCTTGTCAATAATCAAAACCGGCTTGATCGTCTTGCCGGAAACGGAATCGGCATTGGCCTGATTGATTTCCTCAAAGTCATAGAACTTTTCAGTCTTGTCGAAATCGAACCAACCGAGCTTGTAAAACTCGATCAGCCTTGGAATGTCGATCTGAGGAATCGAATCGCCCATGTTGACGCCGACGATCTTCTTGTCGTCAACGCACAGATCGTTCCATGTCGAAAGTTCGATCAGATGAGGAGTTACGGCAATCGCAGCACATGTCCCGCCTTGAGCAAGCGCTGCAACGCTGTTCATGATGACGGACGAAAGCCCTGTCGTATCAACGGTCCAGTCGACGCCGTAACCGCCGGTAAGATCCTTGATCTTTTCAACCGGATCTTCTTCCTTGCTGTTGATTGCATGCGTTGCGCCAAGCTCTTTGGCAAGTTCAAGCCTTTCAGGAACGATGTCGACCGCAATCACCTTGATGCATCCGGAAATTCTGCCGGCCATCATGGCTGCAAGACCAACGGCCCCCGTCCCGAAGACGGCAATCGTATCGCCCGGCTTTGGCTTGAGCGTATTGAATACGGTGCCGGAACCGGTCACGTATCCGCATCCAAGCGGCCCGAGCTTGCGCAAATCAAGCTTTGAATCAACTTTTACGGCATTGCGCTGATCAACGACGGTCGTTGTCGTAAATGACGACTGATTGAACATGTCGGAAACATGTTTGCCGTTTTCAGTAAAGTGATCGTCGCCATCGGCTCTGACGCCTGAAAGGTTATATTTTGCATAGCTGCGACATTGCGTCGGCACGCCTTTCAAACAGTTGTCGCATGTCCCGTCAGAGTAAAACGACAAAATCACGTGATCGCCCGGCTTGAAGTTTTTGACTTCGCTTCCGACCTTTTCGACAATTCCTGCACCTTCGTGACCCAAAATCACCGGATAGCCAAGGGATGCATCCCCGCGACGAATGGCTTCATCCGAATGACAGATTCCGGAGGCAACCATATGGATCTGCAAATCCGTTGGACCAACGTCATGGAGCTCAACGTCATCTTTGATTTCAAAAGGTGCTCCGACTTCCTTTACCACTGCTGCTTTAATTTTCATAATAACACCGCCTTATTCCGTTCTTTGTTAACGCTTACATTTAAATTTTAAACTCTTTTTTGCAACTAGTCAAACCCTCTTGGCATTTTTCAGAAAAATAATTTGATCTTTTTCTTAAAATTCCCAAGCAGCCTATTTTACTGCATTTTTCAAAAAATTCACACTGCACGCCCAAAATGATAACAAAAATATGGCAAAATACGACTAAGAAGGAGCGATTCTCATGAAACGAAAGAAACTAACCTGGCTTTTTTGCCTGTTTTTTGCAGCCTTTTTCTTCCTCGTGCCGGCCGTTGCTCATGCTTCAGCCAAAGATGACATTGGCAAATACGACGTCACCGTCAACATCTTGAAAAACGGCGATGCAAAAGTTACTCATGAAATTACATACAACCTCTCTAAAAAAGCCCATCAACTGACGCTTCCTCAAAGCATCAGCGGAATCGACGACGTTTATGCGGTCAGCGTTTCCGTCGTCTCCGGATCAAAGAAAATTCGGTTAAAGCAGGGAACTTCTCATAAGAAGAACACGTTTGAAACAAAGCAGACCAAGAAGAACAGCGAAATCACCACCTACGGAAACTACGGTACCGATCCGCTGAAATTCACGTACGTATACAAGCTGCGCGGTTTCGTCACGAATTACAAAGATTGTGCCGAAGTCAACTGGCGCGTAATCAGCAACAATTTGACAGTTCCGCAGCGAAACGTCGGCATTCACTTTGTTTTGCCGCAAAAAAACGTCAGATTTTTGCGCATTTGGAATCACGGAAATCTTGACACGGCCAAAACAAACGTCAGCTTCAGCAAAGGTAAAGTCGATGTTTCGCTCAAACAAAACCCCGCGCATCAAAGTTTGAGGTGTCACCTGCTGTTTCCCGAAACCGTTACGTCAAAAAACAAAAAAATCGTCAAGCAGCACTCAAAAGAACACATCGAAGCAATTGAAGATAAAAAACTTGAAAAGTCGGTTCAACAACGCGAAAAGAAACAGAACATCTATCGTCTGATTCGCTTTGTCTGGCTCGGAGCGGTCATCCTCAGCATCTTCTTGTGGTTCATTTACCTGATCAAACACCCGATCAAGCAAAAAATTGCCATGCCCGATCTTGAGTACTCGTATGATCTCCCGAAGTATCCTGCGGAATTTGCCGAAGTCATCCTGACAAACGACAAACCGACGCCGCGCGCATTTGCGGCATACCTGCTTGAGCTTGCCTTCGAAAAGAAGGTGACGATCGAAACCGTCCCGAACTCTAAAAACGATTTCTACGTCAAGCTGGTCGATAAAAGCATCCTGCACGGAAACGAGCTGCTGAAAATGCTGTTCGGGCGCGTTGGCAAAAAAGGCCGATTCACGCTGAAAGATCTTGAATCTTTTTCTCAAAACGACAAGCAGCGTCTGCGGTTGTCCTCTGCATTTGACAAATGGGCGGAAAACATCCTCAAACGTGCGAAAAATACAGGGTATTACGACCAACAAGGCGAAAAACACACTCGCGTCGCAATCATCTGGTGCATCGCCAACATTCCGTTTGCGGTCGCTTGCATCTGTATGTTCCTGGATAAGCCTGCGATCGCAATTTTGCTGGTGATTCTGATCATCTTCTGCGGCTTTTTGCTTTCCAGGCTTTATCGCAATCGCGAAACCTACACCGCAAGCGGAATTGCCACGCGCTATCGCCTCTTGTGCCTGAAAAAGACGTTCGAAGACATTCGCCGCATGAATCTTGAGCCGGTCAAAGACAAAATTCTTCATGAGCAGCTCGTCCCGTATTCAATCGTTTTCGGATCTTCAAGAAATACGATCAAGGCGCTCAAAACCAACTTCCCTGCCAAAAGATTGCAAATCGTCTTTGAATCCTACTACTTCCCGGTCTTCATCTTCTCGGACGGCGATTATGCGGCTTCTCTTTCAGAGGGGCTGATGAACGCAATTGCGCCAAAGAAGATTGACAAGCTGAACACGAACGACGATCTGTCGATCAAGTTCAAGAAGAATCTGTTGGAAAAGCTTAAAAAGAAATAAAAAAGAGGCTTCGGAAAAAAGTCCCGTTTCCCTCTTGAATCAAACGAAATGCCGAACGAAGGATGTCGCAAGTCGACTGACTTTGTCCGGCATTTCTTCAATTTTGGATACGTGAAACGAGCATTGACAAACACCTTTACGTGACCTTTACATAAATACGTCATTGCCCTTTACATTGGTACGTTATCTTTTAAGTGAAAACAAAGGAGCGATCAATATGAAAAAGCGTCTCATGACTGTATTTCTCGCCATATGCACGCTTCTTGCCTGCGCAGGCTGTGCGAAAAATGCAGATTCCAAAATACAAACCAAAAGTTCAACGTCAGCTAAAAAAGCCGAAATCACCGTTGCGGGTTCGACGGCCTTTGAGCCTCTTGTCAAACAGGCCGTTAAAAGCTATGCGCAGTTCAATCCGTCCGTCAAAGTCAACGTTTTGGGCGGAGGTTCGCAGGCAGGCCTGAATCAGGTTGATCAGGGCAAAGTCGAAATCGGCACGAGCGATTTTTTTGCCGCACAGCAAAACATCGTCAATCGCGACCACTTGAGCGACTACAAGGTAGCAGTCGTCGGCATCGCTGTTGTCGCCAATCAAAAACTCAAGGTCAACAATCTTTCAGCTTCGCAGCTTAAAGACATTTTCTCAGGCAAAATCACCAACTGGAAACAAGTCGGCGGAAAAAACCAAAAAATCACCATCGTCAGTCGTGCGGACGGAAGCGGCTCCAGAAAGGCATTTGAATTGAACGTCATGGGCAAAACGCCGATTGCGGCCGCAGAAGAATTGTCGTCAAACAAGCATTTGGAAGAGTATGTCGCAAAAACTCCCGGAGCGATCGGCTACCTTGCATTTCCTTATCTGAAAGACAGCAAGCCAAAACTCAAGAAAATCAAAATCGACAACGTGACGCCGACTGCGGAACACGTCAAGGACAATTCGTGGAAAATCTGGGCCTACGAACACATGTATACGCGCGGGATGTCGCGCGGCGAAGCTTCCAAGTTCATCACCTATATGCTTGGAGACGACGTTCAGGACGGAATGCTTCAAAAGGCCGGCTACATCAGCATCCACGATATGGAAGTCCAAAAAGACGAACACGGTGCAATGGTTAAAACCGGAAACTAGCCTGCAGCAAAATTGAATTCCCATTAATCAAAAAGGCCTCGCCCAACTGAAATCGGACGAGGCCTTAATTCACATTCTTTTGAAAAAATAAATCGAACCAGACAGCAATGCGCACATAATGATGAAAAGCTTGCCGAATCTTACGGGACCGATGCCGATGTGGCCTCGATGCGTCAGTCTGAAAATCAGCAGGATTCCGATTGCGAGTGCGGCACAGAACAGAAGAATTCCAAGCAATAGATTTTTAAAATCAATTTTTCTCATATTTTTCCTTTCCTCTGACGTGCGGAAGCAAAATCGCCTCTGATGCAATCATCAGAATCATCAGAATCTTCAAAATCAAAAAGATCCAAAAAGTCCCCAATCTGGTCGATTCATCAACCGAACCGCTGCTTTCTTGCGTAATCGCCATCAACGTCGAACCAAGCGCCGTGCCGCATCCGTCAAAATTCCGGGCGAAATGCTCGAACACAACGGTTCTGCGGTCTCTCAAATCAATCTTCCCTTCTCAAAGTTTGATCGCTCTTCCTGGCTGCGGCATACATGAAGATTCCGACTACGGCAGTCAAAAAGTCAGCAACGGGCTGTGCGCAAATGATTCCGTCATAACCAAAGCATGCGGCCGTAATCAAGATTACGACGGTAAAAATCACGCCTTGCCGGCTGATTGAAAGCACAAAAGACGGAACAGCCTTGCCCATGGCAATGAAGCACGTGGTCAGGACAAGCACGATGCCGCAGAACGGCGTCGTCAAAGTAAACCAGCGCAGCATCCCCGTTCCGTACGAGACAACTGACGCATCATTCATGAACATGCCGATCAGCTGCGGCGCAAGAACGATGACGACAACGGACGCAACGGCGGAGAATCCGACTTCAACCAGCAGGTCGAAACGGATGACGGCACGCAGGCGGCTTCTGTTTCCCGCACCATAGGCATAGCCGATCAGCGGTTGCGCACCAAAAGCAAAACCGACCAGTATCATCATGATGATCATGTTGACCTTCATCGTGATGCCCATTGCGGCCACGGCCTTAGGTCCGTATGAGATGAGATGCCTGTTCAGGACCATGATGTTGTAGCTTTGCATGAGATTCGTCAGCGAGGCGGGAATGCCGATGACGAAGACGCTTGTCACGAACTTGCGCGCAACCCGCGCGTGCCTGATGGAAACCGTCAGATGCCTGGATTTTCTGAGAATATAGCAGACAAGCAGGACATCGCTCAAAACATAGCCGAGCACCGTTGCCAGCGCGGCACCGCCGGCCCCCATTCCAAGCGTGAAGATGAAGATGGGATCCAGGACGATGTTCAGGATACTTCCGGCGACGCTTGCAATCATCGACTGCATGGCAAGGCCCTCGGTCCTGATGATGTTGCTCGGGGTAAGCGACAGGATGATCAGCGGAGCGCCGAGCGCAATCCAGAAATAGTACTGCGACGCATACTTCAGCGTATCCGATGTTGCGCCGAGAACGCGCAGAACAGGTCCCTGAAATGCAAACATAAGCACAGTAACAATCAGTCCGCAGACAATTGCGGCATAGAAGCAGAATCCGCTCACGTTTCTTGCCGTCTCGTCATCCTTCTGCCCGAACAGTCGTGAAATGAGCGAACTTCCGCCCAGCCCGAAGATGTCGCCCAGGGCAAGCATCAGCATGAACAGAGGGGTGCACTGTGAAACGCCGGCAACGAGACTGGCATTCTGAGTCCCCGCAACGAAGAACGTATCGACCATGTTGTAGACAAGCGTGACGACCATGCTGAAAACAACCGGCAGGGAAATCGTGAAATATGCCTTCCACACAGGAGCGTTTTCAAAAAGTTCCATTCTGTTTTTCATTCATTTTCTTCCTCTCTAACATTCAAGGGGTATTATAACCCATTTTCCATGACTTATCTATTAGAACTTCTGCTATAATCTTGTATATAGGAGAAAGAGGGAATACCAATGATTGGAACGATTTTCAACACCTGCATGATTCTTGGCGGAAGCATTATGGGAAGTCTCTTCAAGAAGGGCATGAAGGAAAAGTATCATGAAATCCTGATGCAGGCGCTCGGCCTCGCCGTGGTTGCGCTTGGTCTAAATACAGTGGTGAAGCACATGCCGCACAGCAGGTACCCGGTTCTGTTCATTCTCAGTCTCGCCGTCGGCAGCGTCATCGGATCCTTCCTTGACCTCGACTCAAGATTCGACTCGCTTGTCTCGAAACACTCGAACGGACAAGCGGTCCAAGGAATTTCAACCGGAATTCTGCTTTTTTGCATCGGGACTTTGTCAATCCTGGGACCGGTCAATGCCGCATTGAATCATGATTATACGTATTTGTTTACGAACGGGATGCTTGACGGCGTCACTTCGACCGTTCTTGCTTCAGGATACGGCATCTGCATTGCTGCTTGCGCGCCCGTGCTTTTTTGCTGGCAAGGTTCTATTTACCTTTTGGCCAAACTTTGTGCCACAGCCATCAGCACGACGCTATTGACCGAACTTTCGATCGTCGGCGGCATCTTAATCCTTGCGTCCGGCATCAATATTCTGGGACTCAAAAAAATCAGCATTATGAATCTGTTGCCTTCATTGCTGATTCCGCCGATCGGATTGCTGTTTCTTTAAAATGTTTCACGTGAAACAACGAGAGCTTTTTAAAGCGAACCAAAAGAAGCTGAAAAAAGTTCCTTTTCTGGACGTTTTGATCCATGAAAGTTGTCATGCATACTTAAAAACCGGATGACTTGCAGTTGATTGCAAGTCATCCGGTTTTTTAATTTGAGACATATTCTGCCAAGATCTTTCATGATTCTATCATGTTTTTTCGCTTTGCACGACTCCGCAAAAATTGAGACGCTTGTTGACTTGCCAAAATGTGTCAAAAAGCAGTCCTTCCTTTGCAGATTTCTGTTATTAACGTTGAAATGAACGTCTTTTTTCCCATGATGACGCCGCTTGAAAACGTGACAAAGAATGGTAGTTACTGCTTTTTCTGATATTTTTCGATTGCGTCGTCGATGAGCTGACGTATGATCTTCAAATCTTCAACGTATCTTTCCGTGCCGTGAGCCTGAATCGATTTGCGAAACTTCTCACTGCTTGCGACAGCGAATTGCTTTGCCCCCGCTTTAATACGAGAATAATATACGCCTTCGGGATGCTTTTTGTCGTATTCGCGGGAATAGATTCGGCGAGAAGGTTCCACTTTGTTGCCTTCGCGTTCGTATGCTTCCTTATGCTTGAAAAAGTATTCTTTTGAGCATTTTTCAAGTCCCATTTCCAGCATTTCCCGTCGAGTGAATACGGAACTGTCCTCATATGATTCCCTTGCGTCGATTCCGATTAGGACAGCTTTGTCATGCTCAAAGGAAAAATGCCCGTTCAAAAATTCCGAAATCACCAAAAAACCGCAAGCCTGATCGACCTGCAGTTTTCCAAATATCGGCGCATCAGTCAACCTTGGCAATCTTTCCCTGTTCGATATACACCGCAAGAATTGCCAGATCGGCCGGATTGACGCCACTGATTCGGCTGGCCTGAGCCAGCGTTTCCGGCTGAATCTTCGTCAACTTGCAGGTCTTTTCGTTCGTGTAGGTCAGCCAGCAGGAATATCTCTGTAAAAAAGCATTAAAAGACATCTGCAAAACTAATTTAAAATTATATAATTTGATTCAAGAAAACGCCGATAATAGAAGCGACATTATTCAGTTGTTTCCAGTGCACATAATGATGACTGTTTAGAGTGATTTCCATCGACATTCTATTATTGTTAAAATATTGATTGCCGTATTTTTTATAATCTTCAGAATTTAAAGATGATAATATACATAGTGTAGGAATATCAATAACACTTTCATCAAGCAACTTCATAATAGTTTGTTTGGCTTTTGAAATGGTTGCTATTTGCCATTTATTTCCCATTAGATTTGAATATATTACTTTACATTTTTGAAATTCATTCGGAGGAAGCAGTGGATTGATGTCATCGTCGCCAATCTCAAAAGTCAATCCTTGTTTCTTTTTTTGTTGCGCATCTAACGCTTCTTCAAGCAAACAATCAAATTCATTCATAAAATGCTTCATTACCGATGGACCAGTCGGATCTATCCCTATAAAACCCACTATTTCGTAATTCATCAAAAATTCTTTCCGATTATTTAATAGGTACAATATGTACAATGCTGAAAAACTATGACAGCAAAACAGAACTTTCTTGCAGCTTATATTATTTACGAAAGTGTTTATTTCGCTAGATATTGTTTCTAAATTTCTTTTTTCACGCTTAGGATAACCGCTAAGTCCTTCTCCCAATAAATCCAGGGTAATTAACTTAACTTTCTTTTTAGGGAGCATTCTCACCAAATTATAAAAGTCATAGTATGCACTGTTTATTCCCATGCCACTTAAGAAAACAATGACATAATCTTCACCTTCTCCATATTCACTATAATAGAATTCACCTAAATTTGTTTTCATTATCATAATTACTAACTCCAACCCTTCTTCCTTAAAAAAGGTGCTATTTTTGTTTTAAATAGAACGAAAATAAATATAATCCATGTGGATAAGAGAAATAAGTAGGAACATATTCCATCAAAGTTCACGCCATTATCAAATATTTTTAATACAAGTAAATATATCAATGGAAATTCAAAAACCAAGAAGTAAAGTAAAGTGACAATTCTACCTATTGTTAAAAACATCTGTACCATTTAATGATTATGGAACTCTCCGTACTATCTTTTAATTTATAGTCTTGTGCATCATTCATGAGATTATATTCTTTAGTTATCGTTGTAAATATGAAGTATATATCGGTTTTCATATAAAATAAACATTGCCATACTATGGCTGATATCTTGATATATAGAACACATCTACTTATATAATATAAGAGAACAATTTGTTGAAGCTATAATAATCATACAAAACGCACAAATTATATAATCTCCTAGCATACCGCTAATATAAATTTTTATTCTCTCTGACGGTTTTAATTTATTTGGTTTTATTTTATAGCACTAAGTTTTTTTGTCAACACAAATTAACATCTTCTTTTAATTTTTTTAAATTAAATTGTTTTTTGATGCTAAAAAGATAGGATAGGTGACCCCAAACCCAGCTAAATAAAACTCCAAACGCATATGCATTCTTTCGCATTTTAACAGTTATCTAATGCGTTGCCTCTCAAACTCAATCTCACTCAAACATCATGCGAAGAGCCCAAAAAAGCTTCACGTGCTGAAAAAACACGTGAAGCTTTCCTTCTTACTTGACTTTATTCAATAAACTTACCTTCTGGCAATCTTTCCCTGTTCGATATACACCGCAAGAATTGCCAGATCGGCCGGATTGACGCCGCTGATTCGGCTTGCCTGAGCCAGCGTTTCCGGCTGAATCTTCGTCAGCTTCTGCATGGCTTCCGTGGCAAGGCCTTCAATTGCGCTGTAATCAATGCGCTCAGGAATCTTCTTTGCTTCCATGCGCTTGAGTTTTTCGATCTGTTCGTATTCTTTTTTGATATAGCCGGAATACTTGTACTGAATCTCGATCTGCTCGATCACGTGGCGATCCAGAGTCTTTTCAGGTGCCGGTATGAAATGCAGCAAATCAGCATACGTGACGTATGGCCGGCGCAGGAAGTCGCTTGCCAAAACGCCGTCCTTTAAGGCGCGATCACCATGTTTTTCAAGGTATTCGTCAACTTCTTCGCCCGGTTTGATGCGAATTGATTCAAGCCTTGCTTCTTCTTCCTTGATGGCTTTCTTTTTTTCAAGGAATTTTTCGTAGCGTTCGTCTGAAATCAGTCCGATTTCGTGTCCGAGTTCGGTCAAACGAAGATCGGCATTGTCATGACGCAAAATCAACCGGTATTCGGCACGACTCGTCAATAGACGATACGGTTCGTTCGTGCCCTTGGTTACAAGATCGTCGACCATCACGCCGATATAGGCATCGCTTCTCTTCAAAACGATTTCTTCTTTTCCGAGCGCATGACGACCTGCATTGATGCCGGCAAGGATGCCCTGCCCGGCTGCTTCTTCATAGCCTGAAGTTCCGTTCGTCTGACCGGCTGTATAAAGTCCGCGCACGAGCTTTGTTTCAAGCGTCGGTCGCAATTGATAAGGTTCCACCACGTCATATTCGATTGCATATCCGGGACGCATCATTTCGGCATGTTCCAAACCTTCAATCGAATGCACCATCTTGAGCTGAATCTCTTCAGGCATGGAAGTCGACAGCCCCTGAACGTAATATTCATCCGTGTTGCGGCCTTCAGGTTCAACAAACAGCTGATGGCGCGCCTTGTCTGCAAAACGCACGATTTTCGTTTCGATTGACGGACAGTAGCGCGGACCGACGCCCTCGATGGCTCCGGTATACATCGGCGCACGGTCAAGATTGTCCTGAATCAGCTTATGGGTCTTTTCGTTCGTATAGGTCAACCAGCATGAAAGCTGATTCTTGACATCGAGATAGTCTTCATCCTTGCTTTCGTAACTGAAAAGATGCGGCGTCGAATCACCGGGCTGTTCTTCCGTCTTGGCATAATCAATCGTATTCCCGTCAACTCGCGGCGGCGTTCCGGTCTTGAAACGCTTGAGCTTGAAGCCGAGACGTTCCAGATTTTCTGAAAGCTTGATTGCCGGTTGCGTATTATTGGGACCGGACGAATACATCAATTCGCCAATGATGATCTTGCCGCGTGCAGCCGTTCCGGTCGTCAAAACGACCGCTTTTGCTCCGTAGCAGGCCCCTGTATTCGTCACGACGCCCTTGATCTTTCCTTCTTCAACGATCAGGTCGTCAACGATGCCTTGGCGCAGCGTCAAATTAGGCTCTTTTTCAAGCGTGTGCTTCATTTCAATCGAATACTGGCGCTTGTCGGCCTGCGCGCGCAACGCTCTGACGGCCGGTCCCTTGCCCGTGTTCAGCATTCTCATTTGAATGTACGTTTTGTCAGTGTTGCGCCCCATTTCGCCGCCCAAAGCATCGACTTCGCGAACGACGATGCCTTTGGCAGGACCGCCAACGGCCGGGTTGCATGGCATGAATGCCACCATTTCAAGATTGATCGTGATCAAGAGGGTCTTGTTCCCCATCCGACTTGCCGCAAGGGCTGCTTCACATCCCGCATGACCCGCACCGACAACGATGACGTCATAATCGTCGGCTTGATACTTGTTTCCGAATTGCATTTTTTAACCTACTTTCCCAAACAGAATTGACTGAATAATTGATCCAACAGCTCGTCTTCGTAGCTTTCACCGGTAATTTCGCCCAAAAGATTCCAGGCTTCCGTCATGTCGATCTGCACCAGATCGACCGGCATCCCCGAACTGATTCCTTCAAGAACGGAATCAAGCGAATTTTGTGCTTTCTTAAGCAGTGCGATATGTCGAGCGTTCGTTACCATTACCGTTGACTGAGAATTTTCGATTCCGTTGAAAAACAGCTTGGAAATTGCCTCTTCCAAGGCCTCAACACCCTCATTTTTCAAGATCGACGTTGCGTAAACCGGTGCATTTTCCGAAATTTTTGCCAGTTCCTTGCGATCGAGCTTTTCTTCAAGGTCAGTTTTGTTCAAAATGATTATTCGCTTTTTGTCATTGGTCAGTCTGATCAGTTCAAGATCTTCTTTTGTCAGACTTTCCGCTGCATTTAACACCAGCAAAACCAGATCGGACTGCTCGATGGCTTTCTTCGAACGTTCGACCCCGATTTTTTCAACCTTGTCATCCGTTTCTCTGATGCCGGCCGTATCAATCAGTTTCAACGGGACGCCTGACACGTTGACGTATTCTTCGATCACGTCGCGCGTCGTGCCCGCAACGTCAGTCACGATAGCCTTGTCTTCATGCAAAAGATGGTTCAAAAGACTTGATTTGCCGACGTTCGGACGTCCGACAAGCGCCGTTGCCAACCCTTCGCGCATGATTTTTCCTTGCGAAGCAGTCTTGAGCAGCTGTTCGATGCGCTGCTTGATTTCAATTGCCTTTTCCTTGAGCAGCTTCGTCGTCATCTCTTCAACATCGTCATATTCCGGATAATCGATGTTGACCTCGACCTGTGCCAAAACGTCCAAAATGTCTTTTCTCAAAGAATCGATCAAGTGAGACAAGTTGCCGTCAAGCTGGTTCAGAGCGATTTTCATTGAACGATCCGTTTTGGCCCTGATCAGATCCATCACCGATTCAGCCTGGGTGAGGTCGATTCTTCCATGAAGAAACGCGCGCTTCGTGAATTCGCCCGGCTCGGCCAGTCTGGCTCCGTTTACCAAAAGCAGCTGCAAGATCCGATTCGTCGCAACGATGCCGCCATGGCAATTGATTTCAACGACGTCTTCTCTGGTGAAAGTCTTTGGCGCAAGCATCAAAGAAACCATCACTTCGTCAATTTCCTCATGGGTTTTCGGATCGACAATATGCCCATAGTTTATCGTATGACTTTTCGCCTGCGTCAAATCCTTGCCCGAAAAGACTTTTTGCGCAATTGAAACGGCTTCTTCACCGCTCATTCGCACGATCGAAATTGCCCCTTCGCCTGGAGGGGTCGAGATTGCTGCAATTGTATCAAATTCCGTCACCGTAGCCATTTTCTGTTCCTCCTTGAATTATCTCACAAAAAAAAGCGCCCCCACGCAGCCGGATGTCCGAAACAAAACGTGGATAAAGCACTTTCACTACTTCATCGATTTAAGATAAGAATGATTACCTCTAATATAATGTTATTTTCAAGAATTGTCAATTACCTATTGCAGCCTGAAACTGATTGCTTTGTCAAAAACCGTTGCCAGCGTGATGATTTCATTCATTTGTGGCAAAACTTCCCCTTTTTCGATTCTTTTCAGCCGCGAGACCTTCATCCCGACGGCTTCGGCAAACTGCTCTTGGCTCATCTGCTGATCTTTTCTGAGCTGATGAACCGCCAGCTGAAAGTCGATCTTCAGGTTGTTTTCCTTATAAAATGCAGTGCTTTCAACCTCGATTTTCTCAAATCGATACGCATCTTTTTTACCGAATCTTCTTGCAAATCTGTCAGCCTGGTTGAGCTGAACAATGCGCCGTTCGCGCTCAAAAGCACGCTTCATCAATTTGTGCTCTTCCTGAGCCATTTCTTCGATGAATGCTTTTGTCTCAAGACATCCTTTTGCAGGCAGCATATCCTCTTCCAAGCCATTTCCCCCCAGCGTTTTCTGTCCTAGTCTTTAGCCTAACAGAAGTATGACAAATAAGACAGATGGCAGGAGCGTTTGTAACAAAAATGTAACTTTTTGTCAAAAGGATGCCGAGCAACCCAGCCATTTTTTGTCAGTAATCGTAATCTATCCAGGATCTCACTCGAATTTACGGACAAAGGCTTCATTTTTGATGATTTGTCCGTAAGCAAAACGCATTTTACGGACAAACCGGCATTTTCAAGTGATTTGTCCGTAAATTTTTGCCCATTATACTGGGGATTTACGGACAGAAGCCGCTTTTCGGAGCATTTGTCCGTAAAACCGGGTCCGAAACGTCTGAATTTTTACGGA
>ERZ841120.315-NODE-315-length-39485-cov-7.475856_pt1 | contig 39485 bp, 31 predicted proteins | sample MGYA00519572_ERZ841120 | MGnify/ENA primary metagenome ERZ841120 (study PRJEB31850, sample SAMEA3708890) | human gut metagenome | biome: human gut; feature: human-associated habitat; material: faeces | place: China | collected 2014 ...
TGCGATTGCATCTTTGTAATCCATTGAGCATTTGTCCTCCCCTCTATAGACTGACGAAAAAATTCCGATTTGTTAAATTCATATCCACATTATAGCATAAAAATAACGACACTGTATATCACTTTCGTAACATACAATGTCGTTACTTTTATTTTCTTCGATACACCAAACAAAACATATTCCTGTATACGATAATATCATATACAGAGTTCGACTTGTTCAGCTTTAGTGGACCTGAGGGGAATCGAACCCCTGTCCGAAAGCCTATCCATTCAGGCATCTCCCATTACAGTCATTCTTTTGACATTCCCTTAACCCGACGCCGGATGACAGGCTTCAGACCTCAGTAGCTTCATAAATTCTTTTTTCTTCTCAAAGCTTTGAAGAAAAAGTGCCCCGCTAAGTTTGATGCCGGGATCTAAGCTGCGGGAGACTCAGAAACCGACAGCTGCCATTAGGCAGCGTACGCTAAATTTTCGTCTGCGTTTAAATTTAATTTCCAGGTTGGTGACGCAGTCCCAGAGCTGCGAATGGCTTCCCAAACTTCAAAACCCCCGTCGAAACCAGTACAAGCCCTCACATATTACATGAGTATATAAGTTGTATGGTCCGCAGACAGTTTGTGCTTTGCAAATCAAAATTGGTCCCGTGAACCAATTTTGATTTGTACCTGTTCTATTATATGTGACATAAAGAGTATTGTCAAGACCTGAGCCATTGATTTCTTCCTGCGCTACCGGAAACAAAACCCTCCCGGTCATACAGCCCAATGTATCAGTTGTTCACTCCTGTCCCTAATACAGATTCCGAACCTTGAAATCTCTCTCTGCTTCCCGTCTCTGGTCTTTCTTGGCAATATCCTGTCTCTTATCATACAGTTTTTTTCCTTTTGCAAGGCCAATCTCCACTTTTACCAGGCTCCGGTTAAAATACACTTTTAACGGTACAAGCGTATAACCTTTTTCTGCAATCTTTCCTTTCATTTTACGGATCTCGCTTTTATGAAGCAGCAGTTTTTTTACACGTAACGGATCCCGGTTGAAAATATTTCCTTTTTCGTAAGGACTGATATGCATTCCATAGATATACACTTCTTCATTCTCAATTCTCACAAAAGATTCCTTGATACTGCACTTTCCCATGCGCAGCGATTTTACCTCTGTTCCATGGAGTGCAATACCGGCCTCGTATGTCTCTTCGATAAAATAATCATGATACGCCTTTTTATTGTTCGCGATCAGACGGCTTCCCTTTTCCTTTGCCATTCTTTAATCCTCCCAATCCATGTATTTGTTAAAACAGCTGTTTTCTTCTTTTAAGATAAAGTCAATACTCTTCGTGGACAGATCCACCTGTGATACTTTTACCGTTACTTTCTGACCAAGACGATATGTGTGTCCGGTCTTTTCACCTACCAGACAGTAAGCTTCCTCATCAAACTGATAGTAATCGTCCATCAATGTGCTGATATGCACCAGACCTTCCACCGTATTCGGCAATTCCACATACAGTCCCCAGCCGGTTACGCCTGAGATAATACCCTCATAATTCTGTCCCAGTCTGGTTTCCATATATTCCGCTTTTTTCAGTTTTACGGTCTCACGTTCTACCTCCTCGGCTCTGCGTTCCAGCACGCTGGTCTTATTTGCCACATCCCCGAGAATCTGCGCATAATACATTTTTTTCTCATGATTCATCCGACCACGGATCGTCTCTTTGATGATCCGGTGGATCTGCAAATCAGGATATCTTCGGATCGGTGAAGTGAAATGACAGTAATGCTTAGCTGCCAGTCCGAAATGTCCGCTGCACCCCGTCGTATATCTTGCCTGTTTCATGGAACGAAGGAGCAGTCGGCTGATCAAAGGCTCCGTAGGTTCTCCCTCGATCTCATTCAGAATCTCCTGGACTTCCAGCGGTGTGATTTCTTCATGTGACTTGTGTACCGGAATATCCTGATTGCGGATAAAAGTCAGTACCTTTTCCATCTTGTCACTGTCCGGGTTCTCATGGGTACGGTACAGGAAGGGAATCTCACGCTCACAGTATTCTTTTGCCACGGTTTCATTAGCAAGAAGCATAAAATCCTCAATGATCTTTGTAGCTACATTCTGCTCATACGCTTTGATCTCCACCGGTCTTCCCATCTCATCCAGGTAGACTTTACTCTCCGGAAAATCAAAATCAATAGAGCCACGGTTACTTCTCTTTTTGCGAAGGATCGCAGACAGCTCTTTCATATGATGAAACAGCGGCACAAAATCCTGATATTCTCTCCGGAGATCCCCATCGCCCTCCAGAATCTTCTTCACTGCTGTATAAGTCATCCGGCGATCGACACAGATCACGGTCTCTGCGATCTTATGACGGATCACGTTTCCCTGTGCGTCTATATCCATCAGACAGCTGAGGGCCAGTCGGTCTTCTCCCTGATTCAGGGAACAGATTCCATTAGACAATCGTCTGGGAAGCATCGGAATCACCCGGTCTACCAGATATACGCTTGTTCCCCGTCGAAGTGCCTCACGATCAAGAGCACTTCCTCCCTGTACATAATTGCTTACATCCGCAATATGCACACCGAGATGATAAATATTTCCATCCTTTGTCAGAGAGATTCCATCATCCAGATCTTTCGCATCTTCACCATCAATCGTAACAACAGTCCAGTTCCTCAGATCCATCCGTCCCTGAAAATCTCCTTCAATCACATGATCCGGTACTCGATCCGCCTGATTGGCTACTTTTACCGGAAAATCCATTGGCAGTTCATATGCTCTCGCAATGGAAAGCACATCTATGCCCGGGGCTCCCTGAGCTCCCAGAACTTCCTGTACTCTTCCCTCCGGATTTTTGTTTTTCCCACCGTAAGAAGTAATCTTTGCCACAACTTTGTCACCATCATTTGCCCCAAGCGTATGTTCCCTCGGAATAAAGATGTCCTGCTGAATCTTCTGATTATCCGGAATCACAAATCCATAGTTTTTACTTTTCTCAAATGTACCAACTACTTCCGTGATTCCATGTCCAAGAATCTGTACAATTGTTCCTTCCCGGCGCTGACCGGTTCGTTCTTCTTTCACTTTCACCTGTACCCGATCCTTATGAAAAGCGCCCATAGTATCATCCTGGGGAATATACAGATCTTCTTCCTGATCTTCCAGTTCCACAAAACCAAATCCTTTCGGATGAGCAATAAAAGTTCCTTCTAACAGTTCCGGTGAACCCGTCTTCACTGTAGCAATCTTCCGGACTTTTTCATACTTTCCTTTTTTACAGATGATTTTTCCTTCCGCCTCCAGTTCATCCAGAACCTGAAAAAGTTCGGATCGTTTTCCTTTGGGAATCTGTAGCAGCATTGCAATATCTTTTGCACGCATTGGCTGGTATTCTTTATTGGATACAAAGTCCAGCAGCAATTTTTTTCTGTTTTTTAATTTTTTATTATTTATTCTCATATCTTTCTCCCTGAAAAATCAGAAGCATATGTCTCTGTTTTCCATATTCATTCAACATTTGTAACTGTTCACTGTCTTTGCAGTTACAAACGGTCTCCCATTGTAAATGTAATCATTGCTGATCACTTCTCTCTGTGTGCAAAAAACACCCTTGCAAGAAAGTTGCAAGAGTGTTCTTTTCACGTCACTTAAAATTTCATATTCAATACGATTGCCAGTACCATAAACAGAATTGCCATGATCTTTGTGGCCAGAACCAAATGACCTTCCATGGAACGACCTTTATTCTGTCCCCAGTAAGTATCCGCCATACCAGAAATAGCACCCAGACCTTTCTGTTTTCCTTCCTGCATCAGGACAACTACTGTCAAACCTATACAATCGATTACAAAAATAACCGTCAATACAATCCGTAAAATATTCACAATTACACCTCCTATGGTCAACCTCATTTATTTTACCATAGAGATTTGTGAATTTCAACCTTTTTTACTGAAATGTGTACAGATTATTCAAAGATTTCTTTTTATTGTTTGCTTTATGAACCGGCAATTCATCATACATTGCATTGAAAAGTCCAGCCAGGTATTCTCTACTGTCAACATTTTCTACTAATAACATCTCTTTTGCCCCTTCATATGGTAATTCATAAGTCGCAGTTGGCATATAAGAAACTGCAGATTTTGTCGGTTTCACAAGTAACCTGTCATCATATATGCCTCCGACAATCCTGTCTCGATAATATATAATATATTCTCCCATCATTGCACGATAATTAATTTCTTCTATTATTTTATAGCCTTGTTCCATTCCACTCCCGATTCATCTGTCCATGTATCTCCTTTTGTTCCTCCAGCCAATAAAAAGGCTCCAAAACTGGCTGCCAAACCCAGACATATCGTAGATACATCACACTCGATAATCAGAGAATCATCTATTTCTCTTTCTGAAAATTCTTTATAATTCTTACTAATTGCAATTCTTCCGGTTACTACATCCGTTATCCCAACCCCAACCAGAATCAATGTCATAAGTGCTACTGCAATCCATAATACTTTCATACTTACAAATATCGGCACAAGACCTAACCAGTCGGTAATTGTATAGATTGCCATGTGTACTCCGGTAACTCTGTGAAACCAACAGTTAAAGGTTGCGAATCCAATCTCTGTGCCCTTCTGCCCTGCCGACTGCACATCCACACATTGTATTAAACATGTCCAGATTGCAAACATTACAAGTAACGCAGTTCCTAAAATTAATAACTTCTTTCCGTTTTTCTTCATTTTGTTTTACCTTCCTTTTATTTTTTGCCTGTTGGCTGATTGGAAAGTAACATATATTACGAAAAATAGTAAGAATCGTGCTGTCACATGAGCGACACCAATCGTGTCATCAGCTAAAACACTTGACTTTCATCCACTAAAAATAATATTCCCTATCGTCCGCCTTCACCATCTGGCAGCAATGTAACAAAATAATAAATAATTCCGAATACAGCTATACTTCCCATCATAATACCGATCATCTGATTTACACCTACTACATTTCCATGAAATACCGGATTGCAATCAAGAGTATCTCTTATCGCTTCAACCATTTCATCCGGATAATGTTTTCTCTCCATCCCCATGAATACTCCGTGAAGCATATGATTCTTGATCAATGAAGTGGCATATGTACTAGGAAGATAAGACAGTGCCTTCTGAAGACCTGAACCAAAATTTGAAATCGGCATATAAGCACCACATATAAAACCATATCCTGCGCTGACAATTGTACCTACAGCCGAAAGCTGTCCCTGTGTTGTCAACGGAAAGCTAATGATACTTGAAAGTGTACTTCCAAACAGGACGAGCAATATCATATCAAATAGAACCCATAATACGTCTGCTGCATTCATATACCATCCCATTTCAAATAAATATCCCAGGCATAATACAAATGCAAGTCCATTGACCATTAAAGAATTAGCAACTGTTGAGAGAAAATATCCCAAATAAATTTTCCCCCTGCTGACCGGCGAAACATTAAAATCCTTCCATGTTCCATTTGCCCTGTCCTGTACCATAGTCAGATTCACACAAAATGTTACAGTGATACAGCTCACTGCCATAAGTGATGCTGTCAGCTGTGCTGCCACGGTTCCATTAATAAGCTTATCCGAAATCGTAATCATATCCGAAATCGCTGCTGTAAAAGAATCTCTGAAAACCTTTGCAAGAAACGTAGCATACAGAACAATCAGAATGACGGGTGTGATCATTGATGTAAACAACATCCCTTTATCTTTAAAAAACAATTTTCTATTCCTGTTCATTAATGCCAATACTGTTCTCATCAATGTTCACCTCCCAGCTTCTTCCCTGTGACTGCAAGAAATACATCATCCATACCGCCTTTTATTACTTCATAATCTGTGAATAAGTCCTGATGCTCTACAATAAGCTCCGTAGCTTCTTTCGTATTTTTTACTTTTATCTGATACCCGTCACGTATTTTTTTATATTCTCTGTTCAATGTCTTCATTTCATCCTCGGTAACACCATAAACAGACACTATATCCTGTACATAATCATTTTTAAGTTCAAACGGCGTACCTTCCGCTGCAATACTTCCTTTGTCAAGAATCACAACATACCCGGCATTAGCAGCCTCCTCCATATAATGGGTGGTTAGAAATACTGTCATATCTTCTGTTTTCTGAAGCTTCTCGATAACATTCCAGATTAACTGTCTTGTCTGTGGATCAAGTCCTGTGGTAGGCTCGTCAAGAATCAAAATCTCCGGTCTGTGCAATAATGCACGGGCAATATCAATTCTTCTTCTCTGACCTCCCGACAGCTTACCTACAGGTCTGTTTAAAAACTCGTCAAAATCCAGAATCTCGACCAGCTCCTGTAATCTCTTATCAAAGGCATTTCCTGTAATGCCGTACAAAGCAGCTCTGCTCATCAGGTTTTCCTTCACCGTAAGCGGTTTATCAAGTACGCTATCCTGAAATACAACACCAAGCATCCTTTTTGTCTGTGTGCCGGCTTTGTCAGTTTCTATTCCGTTTACCTGAACCGTTCCACTGTCTTTTTTTTGCAGTCCACAGAGAATAGAAATGGTTGTACTTTTCCCTGCACCGTTTACTCCAAGAAATGCAAACAATTCTCCTTTTTTCACACGAAAGCTCAAATCATTTACAGCTTTTACTTCGCCAAAGCTTTTATTCAGGTGGCTGATTTTAATGATATCTGATTCCATATTTTCTCCTTTTGTTTCATCTTTCCTTAAATGACACAGTATACGTTGGATTTACCTTTTTTAATAGAATCCATATGTTAAAAAGTAATATGAAGGCGAAAATCGTCCATACCCATGCCTGCGGCATTAAATAAAGGATTCCGTTTACATCTCCACCACCAAATGCCCCACTGAGTAAACACAAATATATTGGATCCAATACCAACATAATTACTGTTACATATGTAAAGGCAGTATCTACTCTGTCATAAAGAACAATTTTCCCATCTAAAAAGCGATAACGGTCAAGGCTTTTCTTTTTTGCTTATATTATCTCTTTTTATAAATCAACAGCTCTGGATTTTCTCCATCCTTCTCATATGTACATACCAGAATAAAATCCATATCATTATATGTATATGTTCCATCTGCATAGCACCATTTACAATACTCCTCATTTAATGTGCCATCCTTATCACGTCCCAATATGGAATCATCATCAATTGGCATCCCGCAGCACTGGCAGATCAGCTTTCTTGGTTCTCCCAAAAGCGTATTGATTGAAACATCAAATTCTTTCGATAAGAGCTTAAGTGTATCAGTATTTGGAACGGTATCTCCATTTTCCCAACGTGATACTGCCTGCCTTGTAACCATGATTTTATCTGCCAGCTCGTCCTGTGACATTCCGCTTTCCGTGCGAAGCTTTAAAATAATATTCTTTATTTCCATAGTCGTCACCTCCTCCGTTATCTTTATCATATCAATAAATCTGCAGTCTGAAAAGCAACCTGCTGTTGCTATAAACTGTCTATATAATTTAGTTATTTCTCTATGGTCATACTCCGAAACAGGAAAAAGTAAAGTTACTATGAATGATGATCTCAGTGGATGTCCGCATAACTAATTTTTTTATATACATGCAACACACAAAAAGCCACCAGAAGAATTAGTATCCCCTGGTAGCTCCATTAAACTTTATCGTTTGTTAATGTGCTACACTCATGCTCTCGTCAATCCATTTCTGTACCATCTTTCCTTCAATTCGTATACTCTGTCGGCAAGTATCTTACTGTGCATATCTTCTGCATTCTTACAGTGAAGATCATGCATCAGTCTGCTTAATTCTGTATCCTCTTGTATACATTCCACATAAACACATCGCTCATGATGGTAAGATCTTTTAAGAAACCCTTGTATCTTTCGTAACATGTTCCCAATTTCATCTTAACATCAAAATCAGCTTTTCACAATCTACTATTTTATCCTTAATGTCATTTAGTTGTGGTTTCGTTATTTTCCATTTATCCGATCTCCTTACCTGTCGGACGAGCAAAAGGATTCTCATACACAGCTGTTTTGCCAAGATAATCCTCAATACGCAACAGCTGATTATATTTTGCATTCCGGTCTGACCTGCACGGCGCACCGGTCTTGATCTGTCCGCTGCCACAGGCTACCGCAAGATCTGCGATAAAAGAATCTTCTGTCTCTCCGGAACGATGGGAAATAATCGCACGGTATCCGAAACGGTACGCCATCTCTACCGCTTCGAGAGCTTCTGTCAGGGTTCCGATCTGATTCACCTTTACAAGGATCGCATTGGCAGCATCCAGGCGGATGCCACAGTTCAGCCGCTTTTTATTGGTCACAAAGAGATCGTCTCCAACCAGCTGTACCCGGTTTCCAAGCCTCCGGGTCATCTCCGTCCAGCCTTCCCAGTCCTCTTCTTCCAGACCATCTTCAATCGAAACAATCGGGAAGCAATCCAGCAGGTTTTCATAATATGCAATCATCTCTGTGGATGTCCGCACAATCTCATTTCCCTGCATCCGGCTCTCCCCTGGAAAATAGTACCCTTCCCGGTCCTCATCATACAGTTCACTTGCCGCCGCATCAATGGCAAACACCACATCGCTTCCCGGTGTGTATCCTGCGTCTTCAATCGCTTCTGTCAGAAATTCCAGCACCTGTTCCGCGCTTTCCAGATCCGGCGCGAAACCGCCCTCATCACCGACCGCGGTAGACAGCCCCTTGTGTTTTAAAAGGATCTTCAAGCGCTGATAGATCTCCGCTCCCATGCGTACTGCCTCCCGAAAGCTTTCCGCTCCCACCGGCATGATCATAAACTCCTGAAGATCTACTGTATTGTCCGCGTGGCGCCCTCCGTTCAGAATGTTCATCATCGGAACCGGCATCCGCACCGCATGCACGCCCCCGAGATACTGATACAATGGCAGACGCAGCGCTTTCGCCGCAGCACGGGCTACTGCAAGGGACACGCCAAGTGTCGCATTTGCTCCCAGGCTGCTTTTATTGTCGGTTCCGTCTTCCTGGATCAGCAGTTGGTCAATATAGGACTGATTCAGCGCATTTTCTCCTACGATCTGTTCTGCCAGACGGACATTGACATTTCGTACCGCCTGTTCCACACCAAGACCACCGAAGCGTTCTTCTCCGTCCCGCAGTTCCACAGCCTCATATTTGCCGGTAGATGCTCCCGACGGCACAATGGCTCTTCCTGTATATCCATCCACTCCCATGATTCCTTCTCCTACCGTCACTTCCACTTCCACCGTAGGATTGGATCTGGAATCGAGGACTTCTCTTGCGTAGATTCTTCGAATCGGTAGATATCGATACATCACATATTCCTCCTGTTTCTGTTATCTGCTGTTCTTTTTCAGTATGTCCGAAGCGAGAGAAAAATATGTGTGTTTCATTTCTTATTTATGTAAAAAATATATTCTATTGTCATTTCATAACACTTATGTTATACTTTTCCATATTAATTATTGGAAATTGATTTCCGGCAGGAGTGGTTCTGTGAATACCTTACATAAGTCGAAAAGAAATATCGCATTAGTGATCATGTTTTTCATGCTTGGAATGTGTTTTGCTCCATATCAGACACATTCTTCTTTGTATGCTTCCATTTCAGCCGATTCTACCACTTTCTATTCCGGATCGGATAAGTAAACGAAAAAAATGCAGGAGATAAAGCACATTGTGTCTTTATTTCCTGCATTTGTATTTACGCGAGCAACGAGCCAAAGTCCGTGCTTGCACGAGACCTTGGCGACTGCCGCGATAACTATAAGAAACTCGCAGAGCGTGTTTCTCATAGTTATTCATGTTTGAAAAATCAAACTTCCTCGAATCTTACTTTTTGATCAGCAGAGATTTTCCTGTCATTTCAACAGGCTGTTCCATACCCATCAGTTCGATCAGGGTTGGGATGATGTCTGCCAGGCAGCCGTTCTCACGCAGTGTGTAAGAAGGATCTGCATTGACCAGGATGAACGGAACCGGGTTGGTGGTATGAGCAGTAAATGGTTCTCCTGTCTCATAATCTACCAGCTGCTCACAGTTTCCGTGGTCAGCACAGATAAACATCTGTCCGTCTACTTCTTTCAGAGCGTCAACAGCACGTCCTACGCACTCGTCAACAACTTCTACTGCTTTGATTGCTGCTGCTTCCACACCGGTATGTCCAACCATATCCGGGTTCGCGAAGTTGATGATAATCACATCATATTTGTCGGATTTGATCGCATCTACCAGTTTGTCACATACTTCGTATGCACTCATCTCCGGTTTCAGATCGTAGGTTGCTACCTTCGGGGATTTAACCAGGATTCTGTCTTCGCCCTTGTTCGGCTCTTCCACACCACCGTTGAAGAAGAAGGTAACGTGTGCATATTTTTCTGTCTCAGCGATACGAGCCTGTGTCATGTTATGAGCTGCCAGGTACTCGCCGAATGTGTTTTTGATCTCCTGTTTTACGAATGCTACCAGTTTGTTTCCGATAGTTTCATCGTAATCGGTGAAGCATACGAAAGTTACATCCAGTTTTTTCTCACGTGCGAAACCTTTGAAATCATCATCGCAGAATGCTCTTGTGATCTCACGTGCACGGTCAGGACGGAAGTTGAAGAATACAACAGAATCTTTATCCTGAACGGTTGCAACCGGTTTGCCGTCTTTTTCGATAACGGTCGGCAGAACGAATTCATCGGTCTTTTCTGCATCGTAGGAAGCCTGTACAGCTTCTGCTGCGTCTGTTCCTTTTACGCCTTCGCCTTTTGTCATGGCTTTGAATGCCAGTTCTACACGATCCCAGCGGTTATCACGATCCATTGCATAGTAACGTCCTGCAACGGTTGCGATCTCGCCAACACCAATTTCTTTCATCTTAGTCTGCAGTTCTTCTACATAACCTTTTCCGGATGCCGGCGGAGTGTCACGACCATCCAGGAAGCAGTGTACATATACTTTCTCCAGACCTTCTCTTTTTGCCAGTTCCAGCAGACCATACAGATGTGTATTGTGGCTGTGTACACCACCATCAGATAACAAACCCATAAAATGCAGCGCTGAGTTGTTCTCTTTTGCATTCTTTACAGCTGCCAGCAGTGCTTCATTTTTAAAGAAATCGCCATCCTGGATCTCTTTGGTGATTCTTGTCAGTTCCTGATATACGATACGACCAGCGCCCATGTTCAGATGTCCAACTTCTGAGTTACCCATCTGTCCTTCCGGAAGACCTACTGCCATGCCGCTTGCGTTACCCTTTACAAACGGACACTGAGACATCAGCTGATCCATAACCGGTGTCTTTCCTTCACAAACTGCGTTTGCTTCGCACTTGTCGTTTAATCCATAACCATCTAAAATCATTAAAACGGTAGGTTTTTTACTCATGTTTTCCTCCTCTTGCTGTACAGAACTATTCTGTACGACTGTTTACTCACATCGTATACGGTTTCCACGTAATACGTGAAAATCGCACTACAGATATTTTAACAGAAATATGGATTTTTTCAAGGGTTATCAGAGAAACAACATATGAAATAAAAAATCTTCCGTGAACAGATTCGGATATTCGTTTCTGTCCCCGGAAGATCTATATCATTTTATTATGTTCTGATAAAATGATTCCGCGCTTACATATATTTTCTCATAGCTGCTTCTACCACATGTCCTACCAGAACAGATGTGGTAACACTTCCAACACCGCCCGGTACCGGAGTGATTGCATCTACGATCGGCTCTACAGCTGCGTAATCCACGTCACCGCAGAGTTTTCCTTCTGCATTTACATTGATACCTACATCGATGATTGTCTGACCCGGTTTTACATAGTCAGCGCCAACAACGCCTGCACGACCTGCTGCTACGATGATGATATCTGCTTCTTTTGCTACAGACGGCATGTCAACAGTTTTGGTATGGCATACGGTAACAGTTGCATTTTTCTTGATCAGCATCATCGCTGCCGGTTTTCCTACTACCAGGCTGCGGCCGATCACAACTGCTTTTTTACCTGTGCAGTCGATTCCGTAATGATCCAGGATCTCCATACAAGCCTGCGGAGTACATGGAGGGAATCCAACCTGTTTTCCGGTAAATACGCCGGACATGGAACCGTCTGTCATACAGTCCACATCTTTTGCAGGATCCAGAGCGTTTTCAATTACAGACTGATCCAGATGTTTTGGCAGCGGGCGGAATAACAGTACGCCGTGAATGTTGTCATCTTTGTTTACTTTATCGATAGTAGCCAGAAGTTCTTCCTGAGATACATCTTCCGGAAGCAGGAATTTTACACACTCTACACCCAGAGTCTCGCAACGTTTGGTTGCTCCTCTTTCGTAAGAGATATCACTTCCGTTTTCACCTACACGGATAATACCCAGTGTCGGGTTGATGCCTTTTTCTTTTAAAGCTGCAACGTTTGCTTTGATTTTTTCATTCAGAGCTGCGGTTACTTCTTTTCCTAATAACTGTTTTGCCATTTCTGTTTATCCTCCCTATTTCAATCTGCCTAATACGCTTTCAAAAACTTCGTCTGCAATCTTGGTATATTTTTCCAGCATTGCGTCACATTTTGCATTCAGTTCCTCTGCGTATTCTCTGTTTTTCATGGATTTGGTATTGATGTATACGTTCAGGCTGGCACCCTGTAAAGCTGCTTTGCAGAATGCTGCGCCTACACCGGCATCACTGATCGCCAGTGTGGAGCCTTTCGCTGCAAATTCTACGATGATCTCGATTGCTTCACAACATTTTTCCATGATTTCCATCGGTACAGAGCAGGCGTCTTTCAGGACGATTTCCATAACTCTGGCTTTTTCCGCTTTTTCCTCTTCGGTTTCTCTCGGCATTCCATATGCTTTGGAGAGTGGTTCAAAAACTTCTGCATCACGTTCTATCAGATGCAGCAAATCTTTCTGAAGTTCATCTGCTTTTTTCTTCAATTCCCACATCTCATCTTCTACATCGGCATATTTTTTCTTACCTACGGTAAGGCTTCCTACCATGTTACCCAGAGCAGTTCCGATTGCTCCAACCAGAGCAGATGCACCGCCGCCACCCGGGACCGGTGCTTTGGAAGCTAATACTTCTACAAATTCATTGCATGGTACAGTTGAAAATCCCATTGCTTCTTTCCTCCGCTTATTTCTGATACAGCTGCCCGGTTTCCGGGCAGCCATATGGATTATTTATTAGAACAGACCAGTAATTTTTCCTGTCTCATCTACATCGATCTTCTCAGCAGCCGGTACTTTCGGCAGTCCAGGCATGGTCATGATCTCACCGGTCAGGGCTACGATAAAGCCTGCACCTGCGGAAACTTTCAGGTTTCTTACGGTTACTTCAAAGTCTGTCGGTGCGCCCAGTTTGGTCTGGTCATCGGTCAGGCTGTACTGTGTCTTAGCCACACAGATCGGGCAGTTGCCGAAGCCAAGAGCCTCTAACTGTTTTGCCTGTTTCTGAGCATTTGCTGTCAGAACGACACGTTTTCCACCGTATACTTTCTGTACGATCTGGTTCAGTTTGTCTTCGATAGAACCTTCCAGTTCGTAAGCGTATGTGAAGTCGTTTGGTTCCTCTACCAGACGGATCACTTCTTCAGCCAGTTTCAGACCGCCTTCGCCGCCTTTTGCCCATACTTCAGACAGAGCTACGTTAACGCCCAGCTCTTTACATTTTTCTTCAACCAGATCCAGCTCTGCTTTGGTATCGGTCGGGAATGCATTGATGGCAACTACGCATGGCAGTTTGTATACATTCTTGATGTTGCTTACATGTTTTAACAGGTTTGGCATACCTTTTTCCAGAGCTTCCAGGTTTTCTGCATTCAGCTCGGCTTTCGGAACACCGCCGTTGTATTTCAGGGCACGTACAGTTGCGACGATAACTACTGCATCCGGTTTCAGTCCTGCCATACGACACTTGATATCCAGGAACTTCTCAGCACCCAGGTCGGCACCGAAGCCTGCTTCTGTGATCGCATAGTCAGCCAGTTTCAGAGCCATCTTGGTTGCTGTTACGGAGTTACATCCGTGTGCGATGTTGGCGAATGGTCCGCCGTGTACGATAGCCGGTACACCTTCCAGTGTCTGTACCAGGTTTGGTTTCAGGGCATCTTTCAACAGAGCGGTCATGGCACCTTCTGCATGCAGGTCGTGTGCGGTTACCGGCTTCTGTTCTGCCACTTTACCGTATGTATATCCAATGATGATACGTCCCAGACGTTCCTTCAGGTCGTTGATATCGCTTGCCAGACACAGAACTGCCATGATCTCAGATGCTACTGTGATATCGTAGCCGTCTTCTCTCGGCATACCGTTGGTTTTTCCGCCAAGTCCGTCTACTACATTACGCAGCTGACGGTCGTTCATGTCAACACAACGTTTCCATGTGATCTTTCTCGGGTCGATGTTCAGAGCATTGCCCTGGAAGATATGGTTATCGATCATAGCTGCCAACAGGTTGTTGGCTGCACCGATGGCATGGAAGTCACCGGTAAAGTGCAGGTTGATGTCTTCCATCGGAACTACCTGTGCATATCCGCCGCCGGCTGCTCCACCTTTTACACCGAAAACCGGTCCTAAGGATGGCTCTCTTAAAGCAACCATAACGTTCTTACCCATTCTCTGCATACCGTCTGCCAGACCTACAGTTGTTGTAGTCTTTCCTTCACCGGCCGGTGTCGGGTTGATAGCAGTAACCAGAATCAGTTTACCATCTTTTTTGTCAGATTCTTTCAGCAGATTGTAGTCGATCTTTGCTTTGTACTTTCCGTACTGTTCCAGATATTTGTCATCAATACCTGCTTTTGCTGCGATCTCGGTGATCGGTTTCATTTCGCATTCCTGTGCGATCTCAATGTCTGTTTTGTATCCCATAGTTATTTCTCCTTTCTTCTGACCGGACGTCTGCCCCCGAAACGGAACAAAAAGTGAAGAATGTATCTGTTCCGTAAATAAAAAAACGCAGCAAATGTAATCATGTTCTACATTGCTGCCCAGACGGTCGGCCAATATGAATCCTGGTTTCCTGTGGTTCCTCCACATATCCGTCAGTAGCCAGGATCTTCTTTTTCAGACTTCTTTTAAAGAATAGCATAAATTAGCAAAAAAGTCAAGAATTACGAGAAAAAAACAATCTCTTTTTGTGGATTTTCACTTGATATTTATGAGGAAGAAAGTTATACTGAAACGGTAACATAATTGTTACTGTTCACTGATACTATCTTGCGAGGCGTTTTTCGTGAGCGAAGGTCACAGAAAACCCGAGACATATCTCACGAATTTATGCGATTAGTATGAATTCTGTGCATCGCAAAGTGTGTAATGGTGAGATACCTTGAAAAACAAACGTGATCACTATTAATAAAGAAGAAAGCCGGTGATATTTGTGGAACAGGCAATCAGGGAGGAGATATTTTCCGGATTCTGCAGGACGTATAATCAGGCACAGACAGTGACCTGTGAGTTTACAGAGAAGGAAGAAGGACTCGAACTGACCGAAGTGGACTGTGGATATAGACGGTGCATCCATCGGGGCAGCTGTGAAGTGGCCAGGCAGATCCGTCAGATGGAAAAGGATCACAAAAAGGAGTAAAGGGGAAACAAATGGTAAAACTGAATAAGAAAATCAGGAGATATCTGACTCTGGTTCTATGCCTCAGTATCTTGCTTGTACCTGTAGAGGGTTATGCGGCGAAGAATAATCAGAGCACAAACCAGCGGGTGAGAACCACAACGACAGCAGCAGGCTGGGTGTCCAGCGGCGGACGATGGTGGTATCGAAATGCAGATGGGAGTTATCCGAAGAGTACCTGGAAACTGATCAACGGTTCATGGTATTATTTTGAATCTGATGGATGGATGGCGACTGGCTGGAAAAAACTGGGCGGCGAATGGTATTATCTTACATCCAGTGGAGCGATGGCTACCGGATGGGTGAAACTGAATGGAAAATATTATTTCATGAACGGTTCCGGTGTGATGCAGCATGATACCTGGGTGGATAATGGTGCCTACTACGTGAACAGCGATGGTGTCTGGGTGGAAGGAAAGACTTCCCAGAACAAAGCAGAAAGCAGTCAGACAGTTTCCACAGCAGGCTGGGTGTCCAGCGGCGGACGATGGTGGTATCGGGAAGCAGATGGTTCCTATCCGAGAAACAACTGGAAAGTAATTAATGGTTCCTGGTATTATTTTGACGGCAGTGGCTGGATGGTAACCGGCTGGCTAAAACGCGCAAGCAGCTGGTATTATCTGGAGCCGGGCAACGGTAACATGGTAACCGGCTGGAGAAAAATCGGCGGAACCTGGTATTATCTGAATCCGGGAAATGGCGATATGGCGCAGGGCTGGAAAAAGATTGGGAATGTCTGGTATTATCTGGAGCCGGGAAATGGTGGCATGGCAACGGGCTGGAGAAAAATCGGAAGTACCTGGTATTATCTGAATCCGGGAAATGGCGATATGGCAACGGGCTGGACAACCATTGGAGGAACCCGATATTACATGAATCAGGATGGAGCCATGGTAGTAGGCTGGCTGCAACTGGGCAGTGACTGGTATTATATGAACGGCAGCGGTGCCATGCTGACAGGCTGGCAGAAAATCGGAGGTACCTGGTATTATCTGAATCCGACGACCGGTAAGATGGCAACAGGCTGGACAACCGTTGGTGGAAGTAAATATTATATGAACGGTAGCGGTGCCATGCTGACGGACTGGCAGAATATTGACGGTTCAGAGTATTATTTTTACAGCAGTGGCGCCATGGCGGTAAGTACAGTCATCGGCGGTGTTGAAATCGGAGCAGATGGAAAAGCATCGAGAACAGAAAGTCAGGCGATTGGGACTCTGACCAAGTTTTTGAAAACAATGATTCAGCCGGTAGGTAACACCCTGTATGTATGGGGTGGCGGTCATGACGCCTGGACAGACGGAGACGGACTGCGTATCGGTATGAACCCGAAGTGGGAACAGTTCTATAATCAGCAGGGAGCTTCGTATAATTATACGAAACATCGATATGAGTATCAGAATGGTCTGGACTGTTCCGGTCTGGTCAGCTGGGCTGTCTACAATACATATAATACGAAATCAAATCAGAAAGAAACGGCATACAGTTCAACATCTACCGGATTTCCGGCTTATCTGACCAACAAAGGTTTTGGATCGCACGGAAAAGTTTCCGGTGGAACATTTACACCTGGTGACGTGGTAAGTATGACCGGTCATGTGTGGGTTGTTCTTGGCATGTGTTCGGATGGAAGTCTGGTGATCGTTCATGCGACACCACCGGTAGTTCAGATCAGCGGTACGGTCAATACAGCAGGAAGCACGAACAGTGAGGCTGTAAAACTGGCAAATGCATATATGAAGAAATATTATTCAGATGCAGCCGGCAAATATAATCTGTGTATCGCAAGTAAAGCATATGTGAATAACGTAGACCGTTTCCAGTGGTCCTCCAGCAGTATGAGAGATCCGGATGGACTGCGTAATATGACGGCAGCACAGGTACTTGAAAAATTGATTGGACCGCAATAAGAAAAATGCAAAGAAAAAAGATGGCTGACGACAACCATCTTTTTTCTTTGTCTGATGTAACTATGCCAACAACGAATGATTAACGTCTTTTCTGAATCAGGGAAACAGTAAATGTAATTATTCAGTAGCCACTGTACCGCAAGGTGTTTTGGCATGAATATGCCAAAATCCCGAGACATACAAGCCAAAATGCCATCACCGAAGGTGATTTTAAATGCATTTTGGCTCGTAACTGTGAAGGTACTGAACAGTTACCAGTAAATGAACTTTAGATTCTATGAATTGAAATGAGTTTAGCATAGAGGGGTTGCAGGAAAAAAGGTTTTGTGTTAATATGTTAAGGAATGTAAAGAGAATATTTCGTAAATATTACGAGAGTATATAACACAATGTAAAACCATAAAAGGAGAAATGTATGAAAAAAAGAATCCTTTGTTTAACATTAGGATTAATGCTGACAATTTCACAGGCAGTACCTGCCGGTGCTGCATCCAGAAAAGATCAGTTAAAACAGGATAAGGCAGCAGCACAGAGTCAGCTTGCAGCACAGGAGTCCAAAATCAATAATCTGGAAGACCAGAAACAGACACTTTCCGCTGAGATCGATCAGCTGGATTCTGATCTGGTAAATATTATGGTTGAGATTGAGATTCTGGATGGTGAGTTATCCGATAAAGAAGCGCAGATCGAGCAGACCAAAGCAGATCTGGCAGTGGCAGAAGAAAATAAACAGAAACAGTATGAAGCCATGAAGAAGAGAATCCAGTATCTGTATGAAAAGGGTGGAGATGATGCATGGGCACAGATGCTGTTCCAGGCATCGGACTTTACCAGTCTTCTGAACCAGGCAGAATATGTACAGCAGATGTATGACAGTGACAGAAATAGTTTGGAAGAGTTCAAAGAGACTGTACAGCAGGTAAAAGACCTTGGGGATCAGTTGGACAGCGAGAAAGCAGAACTGGAAGAGATGAATCAGGAATACCAGAACCGTCAGGCGAGTATGCAGACACAGCTGGAAGAGAAGAAAGCAACATCCAGTGACTATGATGCGCAGATCGCACAGGCACAGAGCCAGGCAGCTCAGTATACAGAACTGATTCGCCAGCAGAATGCGGAGATTCAGAAGATCGAAGAAGAAGAAAAGAAGGCAGCTGAGGAAGCAGCAAGAAAAGCAGCAGAAGAGGCGGCAAAGAAAGCCCAGGAAGAAGCTGCAAAAAAAGCTCAGGAAGAGGCAGCAAAGAAAGCAGCAGCAGAGGCCAGCAAAAAAACTTCCTCCTCCAGCAATGCGTCTACAGGAACTACAAGCTCTTCAACAAGTAATAAATCAACTACAAGTACCGGTAACACAAGTACAGCTGGTACAAGTACAGGAAGCAGTTCTTCGACAGCTGCAAAAGACAACGGAAGTTCTTCTTCATCCAGCAGCTCTTCAAGCAGCTCCAGCGTATCATACAACCCGACAGGACAGTCCGTGGTTAATTACGCGTGCCAGTTCGTAGGCAATCCATATGTATGGGGTGGTACAAGCCTGACAAACGGAGCTGACTGTTCCGGATTTATTATGAGTGTATATGCGAAGTTTGGTGTATCCCTTCCGCATTCTTCCGGAGCCATGGCAGGCTGTGGTCGTGGAGTTTCCTACTCTGAGGCAATGCCTGGAGATATTATCTGCTATGCAGGTCATGTAGCAATCTACATGGGCGGTGGACAGATCGTACATGCAAGTAACGCAAAAGACGGTATTAAGATCAGCGGAAACGCTGCATACAGACCGATCGTTGCAGTTCGTCGTGTGCTGTAATTCGAAGTTACATAATAGATTTTAAAGAGTCATGTCTTTTGAGATATGGCTCTTTTTACATGCAAAAAAGAGTGGAAAAATTGTGGGAAATGTAGCATAATAGAAAATTGTTGAAAAGGATAAATCGACAGATAATTTTCCAGGAAGAATATACAAAAAGGTGAGAGCATATCGACATAGGAGGAAAAACGTGAGTGAAAAAATGCATATAAATAACGATATTTTCCGCAAAAAACTGGTACGACTGGTACTGCCGATCGCATTTCAGCAGTTTATGTTGGCGATCGTCAGTGCGTCGGATGCGCTGATGCTGGGAAAAGTAGAACAGGAATCGCTGGCGGCGGTATCATTGGCAGGGCAGGTGACGTTTGTACAGAATCTGTTTCTGGGAGCGATGACGATCGGAACCAGTATGTTTGCGGCGCAGTATTGGGGAAAAGGAGACAGGCGGTCGGTAGAAAAAGTATTTGCCTATGTCCTGAAGGTGACAGCGATCGTCTCCGCGCTGTTTTGTGCAGCCGGTCTGGCGATCCCGGAACTACTGATGAAGATCTTTACCAATGAACCGGTGCTGATCGAGCGTGGAGCACAGTATCTGCGGGTAGTTGCGCTGTCTTATCTGTTGTCCGGTATTTCACAGATCTATCTGTGCGTGTTAAAGAACAGTGAGAAAGCGGTAAAAGCAACGACGATCAGTTCTGTCGTGGTGGTTTTGAATGTGCTGTTGAATGCGCTTTTGATCTTTGGACTGTGTGGACTGCCGCGGATGGAGATTGCGGGAGCAGCGCTTGCAACTGTGCTTGCAAAAGTTGTGGAATTGATATGGTGTATCGCAGAATCCATGCGAAAAGACGGCATCCGGTTCCGGTTGACTTTCGCACTGAAAAGTGATCCACTGCTTCGGAAGGATTTCTGGAAATATACGGCACCGGCGATGGGCAATCAGATTATCTGGGGGTGCGGCTATACGATGTATTCTGTGATCATGGGGCATATGGGAACGGATGCGGTAGCGGCGAACTCGCTTGCCAACGTGGTCAAGAGCTTGATGGCATGCTTTTGTGGTGGACTGGGAAGCGGCGGAGGTATCCTGATCGGAAACGAACTGGGAGCCGGGAAACTGGAGCGGGCGAAAGCCTACGGTGACCGTCTGTGCAGATGCGCTGTCGGGATCGGTGTGATCTCGGGAGGAGTGCTTCTGGCAATGATTCCGTTGATTTTAAAGGTTACGGATCTGACACCACAGGCGCATCATTATCTGAAATGGATGCTTCTGATGTGTACTTACTATCTGGCAGGAAAAGCGATCACGGCAACGAATATTGGCGGTATTTTCTGTGCCGGAGGGGATTCCAGATTCGGACTGGTATGTGATACAATAACCATGTGGTGTGTAACGGTTCCAATCGGTCTGATCAGTGCATTTGTATTGAAATTGCCGGTACTGGCGGTGTATATGCTGATCAATATTGATGAAATCATCAAGCTGCCGGCTGTATTTGCCAATTATAAAAAATATAGATGGGTGAAAGACCTGACGCGGAAGGAAGAGTGAACCACAAATATAAAAGAATATCAAAATAAATGGAAAAACCTTCGAATGGATGTAAGGGAAAAGATCCGGTTCGAAGGTTTTTTGCTACCTGTCGGTAACGGAGAGCTAACTTAACTTTGCCTGTGCGGAAAATATATAAAATGAAAAAATTTATCAAGCACACAAAAAATAATGATAAAATAAGTACAATAAGAAAATCAAGAATTGACAATGAAATGAAATAAAGTATATACTATCAAAAGTTAGAAAGAACTAATAAGAGGGCAATAAATGAAATTAAAAAAAGCATTACTTGTCTGTCTGATTCCTGCATTTGTTATCGGTGGATGTGGGAAAACAACGAAAGATGAGACAGAAAATATAACGAAACAGGAAATCACTGCAGAAGAATCTGCGCAGGATGAGCAGGAGACGGGAAACACAGAAACGGAAGCATCCGGCAAAGATCCGAACGAGAAAACAGAAGAAGTGTCCAGGGATCTCTTTGCCATGGATACCTATATGACACTGACTGCATATGGGGAGCATGCGCAGGAGGCAGTTGACAAGGCGGCAGAGAGAGTGGAAGCTCTTGATGCCCTTCTCTCCACCGGAGATGAGAACAGTGAGATCTATCAGCTGAATCAGAAAGGAGAGGCAACACTTTCTGAAGATGGCGGATATCTGGTGGAACGGGCACTGGAGTTGTATGACAAGACAGAAGGAGCCTTTGATATTGCGATTTACCCGGTGATGCAGGCATGGGGATTTCCGACACAGGAGTATCATGTGCCGGATGATGCGACACTGAAAGAAAAGCTGATCCTTGCCGATGTGTCCAAAGTGAATTACGACAAAGACACAAGAAAAATCTCTTTTGACCGGGATGGCATGGAGATCGATCTGGGTGGGATCGCAAAGGGATATACCTCTGCTCAGATCATGCAGATCTATCAGGACTGCGGTGTGACAAGCGGGCTTGTAAACCTCGGTGGAAACGTACAGGCACTGGGAGGTAAAACAGATGGTAGCAAATGGAAAGTAGCGATCCAGAGTCCGGATGATACGGAAGATTATCTCGGTATTCTGGAGATTGAAAATCAGGCGGTGATCACTTCCGGTGGTTATGAACGTTATTTTGAGGAAGATGGCGTGACATATCATCATATTATTGATCCGGCAACAGGATATCCGGCAGACAGCGGGCTGATCTCTGTAACGATCGTCAGCGATGACGGAACCCTTGCGGATGGTCTTTCGACTTCCCTGTTTATTATGGGAGAAGAAAAAGCAGCACAGTTCTGGCGGGAAAACAGCGATGAATTCGAAACAATTATGGAGACGGCAGACGGAAAGCTGTATGTGACAGAAGGAATCGTCGACAGTCTGACTACGGATATGGATGTAACAGTGATTCATAAATAAAAGCTATGCGAAAATCCCTAAACGTACAAGTACAAATGCGATCACAGAAGACGTTTAGATGCATTTTGGCTCGCCACTGGGAAGCCGCTGAACAGTTACAAAGTCAGTACATAAAAATACTCGAAAACAAAGGAGAGAAACTAGATGGACATCAGGGAAATGATAGAAAAGTGCAAACCATTTGCCCCGGTTGTTTCCGCTGCGGTTGTGGCGGCATGTGTGGCAGGATCTTTATATGGATATGAAGCGCCGGTTTACGAGATGAAAGCGTCTGTGGAGGATACACAGGAGCAGGAGGACGAAGTACCGGTGGTAAAGACCAGCACGGAAAAAGAAACAAAAGAGGATGAAGCGGCAGAAGAAGAGGAACAGGCAAAGGGTTCCTTTGATATGGAAGATGGTGTCTATCAGGGAACCGGAACCGGATATCGGGGTAATATCACGGTAGCGGTTACGATCAAAGACAAACAGATCACATCCATCGAGATTTTAAGTGCTTCTGATGACGAACCATTTTTCGGACGGGCGAAAGGTCTGATTGATCAGATTATTAAAAAGCAGAGTACAAAGGTAGATACGGTATCCGGTGCAACCTATAGTTCCAAAGGAATTATCAGTGCGGTAAAAAATGCACTGACCGGAGAAAAAGACAGTGGTACGACGGGTTCTTCACAGGAAGGAACTTCCGCAAGTCAGAGCCAGTCAACACCGGAGGCAGTAGGAAGCGTACAGGAACCGGCAGCTTATAAAGATGGAACCTATTATGGAACCGGAACAGGATTTGCTGGAAACCTGAAAGTAGAAGTTGTGATCAGCGGTGGAAAGATCAGTAATATTCAGATCGTGGAAACCAATGATGGAAGTGAATATATCCAGAAGGCTTCCGGGGTGATCAATCAGATCCTGGGTGCACAGAGTACTAATGGTATTGATACGGTATCCGGTGCAACCTTCAGTTCCAACGGAATCATTAAGGCAGTGCGGAATGCACTGAGCCAGGCAGCAGTGACAGAGACTGCAGCTGCGGAAAAAGGAGGCAACTCCGGTTCTGACGGAACAGACACGGAAAATAAAGAAAATACAGAAAATAGTACAACAGCGGTTACAGGAACACTCCCGTATAACGAGGGCGTCTACTACGGAACCGCAGAAGGATATAACGGCGATATTACGGTCGCCATCGTGATCCGGGAAAAGACACTGAAGGCAGTTCTGGTCATCGGAGAAGAAGATGACGATGCGTTCTTCGGCCGTGCCATGGATGTGGTCACACAGATGATGAAAAAACAGAGTACAGAGGTAGATACCGTATCAGGCGCTACTTATAGTTCCAAGGGACTGATCCAGGCGGTGAAGAATGCGTTGGAAGAAGCAAAACGTGTCACCAACGGAGAGACAGACACTGCTGATGATAACAATGGAGTGCAGTTAAATACCGGGGAAGTAGAAAAAGTAATCGATGCGGTCAATGAACTGAATGGCGGTGACTACACTTCTGCAAGCTGGGCAGTTGTAAAAGTTCGTCTGAAAGATGCAAGAAAAGCGCTGAAGAATGCGACAGAGCAGGCACAGCTTGATGAGGCAGCAGCCCAGTTGAATCAGGCAATTGCAGAGCTGCGGATTTCCGATGGGACCAATGAGGATCCGGAACCGGATCTGCCGCCGGAAAGCACCTATATAGATGGCGTATATCCGGTGACGGTGCTTTGTCTGCCGGATGCGGATATGGATTTTGAAGCATATAATCTGTTTGCACAGGTGACGATTCAAGATGATAAGATTATAAAAATTGATAATGTGTATGGAGACGGAGGATCCGGTAACGACAGCTACATTAATAAAGCGGTCAACGGAACATCAAGCAAGACGGGTGTGGTAAAACAGATTACGGAAAAAGGTAATCTGGATGGTATCGATACAGTATCCAGAGCAACCTGTACATCCCAGGCAATTATCGATGCATGTCAGCAGGCATTCAATAATGCGAAACGGCAGTAAGAAACAAAGCAGCTATTCAGCAGGTAACTGTGAAAGCACGGAATACCTATGAAACAAGAAAGAAAAGAGAACGGACAATGGGAGAATTTTTGACCAGAGCGATCAGTGTGGTGGCTGTCGTTGTCTGCCTGAACGGATATAACACGGTACTCGACAAAAGAGAACAGGCAGAAGAACAGCTCAGAGAGCAGCAGGCGGAACTGGAACAGGAACAGTCAGTCGATGCAGCAAAGGAAGGCACAATCACAGACGGTGCTTATAAAGACGGAACCTATACCGGAGAAGCACAGGGATTTGGCGGACCGGTGGATGTGGAAGTGATTGTTGAGAATGGAATGATTTCTGAGATTAATATCGCATCGGCGGAAAAAGAGGATGGCGCTTATCTTTCTATGGCAGAGGATATTATTCCGACAATCCTTGAAGCACAGAGTGCAGAGGTAGATACCATCAGCGGCGCAACCTTCAGTTCCACCGGTATCAAAGAAGCGGTGGCACAGGCACTGGAAGAAGCAGCAAACCAGGAGGATTAAGACAGCAATTATGGATATACATAATCTAACAGCGAAAGAAAGAAAAAAAATACATACCTGGCTGCGGGCATTGATTCAGCTTCTTTATTTTATATTTATTCCATCTGTCTATACCGCAGCATTTGCGGGGGTAAAATACATTTTTACCCAGATAGGAGCAGGTGAGAAGGTTGCTATGACATCGTTTGTGACGGTGCTTCTGGTGATTTGTCTCTACACTATGGTATTCGGCAGATTCTTCTGCGGATTTGCCTGTGCCTTCGGCGCGTTTGGAGATGCACTGCATGTCCTGTATACAAAGGCGTGCAAAAAAATGAAAAAGAAACCGGTGAAGATCCCGGAAAAGGCAGTCGGGATTTTAAGTTATATGAAATATTTGGTACTGTTGCTGATTGTTCTTTTGTGCTATGCTGGTGTATATGGAAAAGCGCAGGGAACCAGCCCGTGGGATGCATTTTCCATGGTCCATGCAGGAAACTTCCGTCTGGGAGGCTATGTGATCGGTCTTGTGATCCTGCTTCTTCTGATGGTGGGCATGTGTGTACAAGAAAGGTTTTTCTGCCGGTTCTTCTGCCCCATGGGAGCAGTATTTTCCCTGCTTCCGGTACTGCCGTTTTTCTCCCTTCACAGAACGAGAGAAAACTGCAGAAAAGGATGTAAAGCATGTACGAAGACCTGCCCGTCTCAGATCGGCCTTCCGTCGGATGGTGACTGGGCTGTCAGCGGTGATTGCTTCCAGTGTCAGAAGTGTATCGATATCTGTCCACAGAAGCACATTCATTGCGGAATCCGGAAGCTCAAAGGCAATGAGTTCTGGTTTACGATTCTGCGTGCACTGATCCTGCTTGGCATCTGCCTGTGGCTGGGGCTGTAACATCTGCGCTTTTTCAAAAATGACAGATAAGGAGCAGATATGAAAAAAAGAGATATCCTGCTGGCAGGAGGGATCGTGCTGGTGGCTCTGGTAATGCTTCTGGTGATGCATGTAACCGGAGAGACGAAGGGGGATCAGGTACAGATTACCGTGAACGGGGAAATCTATGGAACTTATCCGCTGGAGAAAGATCAGACGATCGAAGTTACTGAAGGAGAATTTCACAATGTGATCCGCATCGAGGATGGACAGGCATATATGGAAGAAGCGGACTGCCCGGACGGCTACTGCAAGGAGCAGGGCAGGATCAGCGGTCAGAAACAGACCATCGTATGTCTGCCCCATAAACTGGTGGTGGAAGTGATCCGTCAGAATGATACGGACAGCAAGGCGGCCGATGACGATCTGGTGCCGGATACGATTGCGAAGTGAAAAAAAGATGAGAAATCGTAATGATTCAGAAGGTGACTGTGAAGTCGTGGAAGAGTTACGAGCAACATACTCCGAAAGGAAACGAGAAGATGAAAAAACAGGAACAGCAGAAAAATGGATGCAGGGAACGCAGTCTGGCCAGCATCAGCCGGAGAGTATCGAGCGGTGCGATGCTTGTGGCACTGGCGATGATCTTCAGTTATGTGGAAAGCCTGATTCCCATCAACCTTGGAGTACCGGGAATTAAATTAGGAGTTGCCAATCTGGTGACGGTCACCGGGTTGTATATTCTAGCACCGATGGAAGTGCTACTGGTGGTGATCCTCCGGGTGCTGCTGGTGGGATTTATGTTCGGAAACGGCATGTCGATCCTGTACAGTCTGGCAGGGGGCATTTTAAGTTTTCTGGTGATGCTGCTATTGAAGCGGATCAAAGGATTTTCCATGATCGGCATAAGCATTGCCGGAGGCGTGTCCCATAACATCGGACAGATCGTGGTTGCGATGTGTGTGCTGGAAAATACGAAGCTGATCTATTACCTGCCGGTGCTGATGATCGCGGGAACGGTCACAGGTATTCTGATCGGCGTGGTGAGCCGTAAAATCCTCCCGGCAGTCAGTCAGGGCGCGGGAGCGGAAAGAAAGAACAAATAAATGTAACTATTCGGTAGCTACCGGGAAGGTGCTGAACAGTTACAAATAAACGAAAAGGAATGTATCTGACAGGTACTTCTCTCTTGATAAAAGCCCATGAGAGAGAGACAGCTGTCAGGTACATTCCTGAGAAAAGAGATAAGGTCTATTTTTTTTGATTATAGATTAGCCACAACTAATGATAAATATTATCAACTAATAGTAGAAATAGTGACTAACTTGATAATAAGGTAACTGTTCAGTACCTCCCCATTGGCTACTGAATAGTTACATAATAAGCTACTATAAAATTTTATGGTAAAAGAAGGAGGAGTTTATGAACAACAAAAGAGTCAGGACCAAAGCAATGGCCATGGCGGTAGCCGCAGCAATGGCAGTGGAACTTTGCCCGGTAACAGCATTTGCGGTGACTGGAGAGCAGGTGGCTGCGGATGGAACGTACACAAGTACTGCGCAGGTAAACAGAACGGCACAGGATGATGAAGATGAAAATGGGTGGGATCCGTATGGCATTTCGGTATCACTTACAGTGAAAGATGGTAAGTTTGAAGATATTACGGTAACTCCCGATTCGTCTTACAGTGAGAAAGATAATAAAAGCTACTTTGAAAAGGCGTATAGTAAAAGTAAAGGAATTAAAACAAAATTAGAAGGGCAGCCGGCAACAGAAGATACAATTAAGAATTGGGACGCAGTAAGCACGGCCACTCGTACCTCAACAGCAGTAAAACAGGCAGCTCTTGAAGCTATGCAGTCAGCATCTGAAAAACAGGATCCGACTCCGGTTGAAGTAAACACTGCTGCTCTCCAGACTTCGATCACAACAGCAGAAGGAAAGAATCAGGCAGATTACACAGAAGCATCCTGGGCAGCTCTAACCGAGAAACTTACCGCAGCAAAAGCGGCTCTGGAAGCAAAAGAATCCCAGGAAGCAGTGGACGCGGCCCAGACAGCACTGGATGCAGCAGTTGCAGCTTTGGAAGCAAAACCGTCAGAACCGGAGACACCGGATGTTACAACCGGAACGTATGTCCTGATGAACATTCCGTATGATCAGTTCTATGCAGCAGATGTAAATAACAGTGTAAAAGTAGATGCATTTACATCAGCAACGAAGAATAAAGTTCGTACAGCCGGTCTGGCAGGCGGATCTTATCATGTGAATGCAAGCGGTGATGAGATCACAGGTGTGACATTCCCTGTAAAAGTTGGTGAAGGAGTGGATCTGAGCAAGTATACAAAAGTTACAGATGAATCTTCTGTAGATATTACGGTTACAAACAGAGGACAGACCAGTACAACTACATATACGGGAAAAGATGCCCTGTTTGAGAGTGCAAGTTATTCGTATTATACCTTGAGCGAAGCACCGTCTTATTACAAAGAAGTAACCCTGAATGCTGACGGAAATCTTTCCTTTGGAAAAACACAGGGAACAGTAAACACAGTATCCGGAGTAACACCGGAACTCACCACACAGTCTTCTTATGGGGATTACCAGCTGGATCTGGACGGACTGGAGAATACCATTTCCCAGAGTGGCACACAGGTTTACGGTGTCATTGTAAGTACAAAAGAAGGCAATGATTACGGTATGCGTCATCTGGAGAATATCTGGAGAGTGACAGAACTTGCATGGTGTACCGGATTTACTTCAGTAGTACACAATTGTCCGACATCCTCTGAGCATTATAAGAGCATGATGGGACAGCATATCAATAAAGTGACATACTATACTTCCAAAGGCATCTATGAAGTTCCGGTAGCGGATCTGTATGTACCGAAAAAAGCAGGTCAGACGGTAAAGGTAGCAGATGCGAAAGTATCTGCAGGGGAAGCAGAACTTACAGTGTCCAATCTTCCGACAGATTTCTCACCGGAATACAAGATTGCCGGACTGGATTTCACTGTGGAAAACGGAAAAATCGTATTTAAAAATGCAAAGAAAGGAAAATATACGCTGACAGTATCTGACAAAAATAACAACTATGCAGATATGACAACAACCTTTATCCTGTCAGTTGACAGCGCACCGGCATCTTACAATAACGATAATGAGAATCCGGCTATAACAAAAAATGCAGATGCAAGCGATGAAGAATTTGCAGATTATATCAACAACATTACCTCTGTATCTGTCAATGGAAAATCGTATGCGGCAAGCGGACGTAGAGCTGTGAAAGTGATCAACGAAGACGGATCTCTGAAAACAGATGCAACACCATTTGCTGAGGGTGATACTTTTGAAATCGCAGTTACTTCCACCGGTTATCCGGAAGTGAAATTTACGTATACAAAGAATGCACAGGAAGAATACAAATATGTCTATGCGGCGATGACATGGGCAGAGTACTGGGCCGCAGAAGGGGTACAGGCAGCCGGAGATTCCAGCTCTTCCAGTGAACTGGATACAAGAAACGAAGCAGACAAAGGAGCGTTCGATGCCGTAACAAGAGCAACAGCAAACCATGGACTGCACAGAGGAAGTTTCCAGTGTGTAGATGTCATTGAAGCAGAAAACGGAAAAACTTATGAAGTATCCCACTGGTCAGCAGATGGAAAAGAAATTACCCTGACGAATGGGAAGGTGATCAAATTTAACAGAGGAGAGATCACAGACACAGACGGAACGGTTACAAAGCTGAAAGTCCATGAGGTAACAGGACTGAAGTATGTGCCGGTGAAAGTGGCAAGTGCAGATTATGAAGCATTCTGCCGGAAATACCATGTGGTAGAAAATGGAGGCGAACTGGCTGGTGGTTATGGAGAAAATAAACTTCAAGCTTACAGTGGATTGAAAGCCAATGTAACAGAAGCGACTAACGGATTGAAAACTGCAACAAAGAATGCAGATGGAAGCTTCCGTTTTTCAGCACGCCAGAAAGGAACGGAATCCGGTATTGCAGATCAGATATTAAAGATCGCACCGTCTGCCGAAGCAGCGGGATTGACAGTAAAAGAAGCAAAAGGATCTTATGGTGAGTTTTTAAGAGTATATCTGACAGGCGATTATGGAGATCTTGGTGCTAATATGCAGGCGGTAACCTGGACTTATTATGGCAATGACAGTACCTACAGTAATGCAAAAGCTACTTATGGAACAAAATTTGCAGCGGATAACTGGATGCATAAAACACATGGTATTCAGCTTGGACTGACAAAATCACTGAGATGCACCTTGCCGGAAGGAACAGATGGAACCGGATACTGGACCATTACGATTTCCGCACTGGGATATCAGGATGTAACCTATCAGTTCCAGGCAACAGATGAGAATATCGTGAAAGAAAAAGAAGAAGAAGTAACTACAGACGAACTGAAAAGAGCAATTGAGAAAGCAGAAGCGCTGACAGAGTCGGATTATACTGCGGACAGCTGGGCATCCATGCAGACTGAACTGCAGGAAGCAAAAGATGAGCTGAAAGCACCGAAGACCCAGGCAACTGTAGACGAAGCGGTCAGCCATCTGAACGCAGCAATAGAAGCACTGGTGAAAGTTCAGAAAGAGACGTATGTTCTGATGAATATTCCATACGATCAGTTCTACAAAGCCGATGTAAACAATGATGTAAAAGTAGATGCGTTCACTTCCGCAACAAAGAACAAAGTAAAAACCGGTTCTCTGGCTGGAGGCTCTTACCATGTAGATAACACGGGTGATGAGATAACAGGTGTAACATTCCCTGTAAAAGTTCCGGCAGGAACAGATCTGAGCAAATATACACAGGTTACTGATGATTCCAAAGTAGAGATTACCGTAACAAACAGAGGACAGACAAGCACGACAGAGTACAATGGAAAAGACGCTTTGTTTGAAAGTGCAAGCTATTCCTATTATACACTGAGCGAAGAACCGTCTTACTATAAAGAACTGACGGTAAATGCTGATGGTTCCTTCTCCTTTGGTGCCACACAGGGAACAGCAACTACGATTACAGAAGGTGTGACTGCAGATCTGATGACAGAATCCAGGTATGGTGATTATCAGCTGGATCTCGACGGTCTGACCGATACGATTCCAACCGGAACAGCCATCTATGGTGTGATCGTCAGCACAAAAGAAGGCAGCGATTACGGTATGCGCCATCTGGAAAATATCTGGAGAGTCACAGAACTGGCATGGAGTACCGGATTTACCACAGCGGTACATAACTGCCCGACATCATCTGAACATTACAAAGCAATGATGGGACAGCATATCAACAAAGTGACTTATTATACAGCTAACGGTATCTATAAGATCCCGGTAGGTGGCGATGAAGGTCTGTATGTACCTGTAAAATTCGATACCAGTGCAGTTGCTGTAGCAGATGCGGAACTGAAAGACGGAGAAACAAGTGTGGCAACCACAATTTCCGGTCTGACTCTTCCGGAAGGATTTGACGCAGAATACACGGTAGATGGTGCTACTGCAATCGTAAAAGGTGAAAAACTGATCCTGAAAGATGTGAAAAAAGGAGCATACACACTGACGATTACCGATAAGAGCGGAAAATACGCACCGATCAGCGTTGGATTTGAAGTATATGCAGAAACAATTCCTGCATCCTACAACGAAAATACGGAAAAACCTGGTCTGACAAAAGCAGCAGGTTCTACGGACGCAGAATTTGCAGATTACATCAAAAATATTACTTCCGTATCTGTAAATGGAAAATCTTATGCAGCAAGCGGACGTGGTGCAGTGAAACTGTTTAATGATGATGGAACACTGATCACAGATGCAGCACCATTTGCAGAGGGTGACAGTTTTGAAATCGTAGTAACTGCAACCGGATACAAAGATCTGAGCTTTACTTATAAGAAAGCATCCAGCGACGCTCCGACACAGGAAGTAAATACTTCTTCTCTGGAAAAAGCAATCCAGAGTGCAGAAACACTGAAAGAAGCAGATTACACCGCAGACAGTTGGAAAGTTCTGCAGGTAGCACTGAAAAATGCGAAGAGTGCACTGGAAGCTAAGAAAGACCAGACAAGTGTAGATAATGCAGCAGCTTCACTGAACAAAGCCATGGAAGCTCTGGTGAAAGCGGATGGAAGTGCAGCAACTCCTACACCGACCACCACACCAACTACAACACCTGCAGCATCGAAGAACAACACAACAACTTCCGGTACAGGTAATAAAACAACAACTTCTTCAGGAAGTACAAGCACCAGCAAAACAGCCAAGACCGGCGACCCAACCAACATCTTCGAGATGCTTGGACTGGCTGTTGCCTCCCTTGGAGCAGGCGGATTTGCACTGAAGAGAAGAAAAAGAAATAAAAAATAATAGATAACGGGACATAAGAACCGGAGAAATAGACGGGGATTGTACATGAGTTTATGTGCAGTACCCGTTTTTTCTTTCAAAGGGGGACGAAACGGATTCCGGAGGCATGGGGAAAGCAACCGCTGGTAACGCAAATCCGAACTAAGCATTAACTGCGACTAAGACGCTCAGCAAAGGCTTCGCGCCTAAGTCTCCGTAAATGCTGGATTTCGTATTTGCTAAAAGCACCAGCAAAAGGCTGCCTCCCCCATGCCTCCGGAATCCGTTTCTGGTGGTTGGCAGAAACATTAAAATGAAAAGATGTAACTATTCAGTAGCCACTGTCCCGCGAGGTGTTTTGACATGAATATGTCAAAATCCCGAGACGTACAAGCCAAAATGCCATCACCGAAGGTGATTTTTTATGTATTTTGGCTCGTAACTGTGAAGGTACTGAACAGTTACAAAAAGATAAACGTTTTTAGAGGGATAAAATCTTGCAAAGTATAGAAGACTCTGGTACAATGATAAAAATTTATAGTATCTGTAAGCATTTTCTGACGGATAAAAATATCTAATTAACATATCGGAATCACATATCTAATACTCAGAGTCCTGAGAAAATATCCGATGCATACACAAAAATGAATATAGAACAGAATATGGACATTTTCTTTAGGAATTTTGAAGCAGAGTTATGTCGTCAGTAAAATGCGTTCTCTTTGATGGGAGAGGAAAGTGTGGTACTATAGAAAGAAAGTCTCCGTATTTTGTTCTGTAAGAAAGAAAAGGAGACGCAATGAACGAACAAACGAAAACAATGACGCAGGAAACGCAAAACAGAGAAGATTTTATTATGCTTCCAACCGTAGATTTCTGCTTTAAGGAACTGATGCAGAATGCAAAGGTACGGCAGGGAATGATCGCAGCACTATTGGGAGTAGAGCCGGAAGAGATCGAAGAAACTATTTTACTGCCAACGATCTTACATACAGAATATCCGGATGATAAATATGGGATTCTGGATGTGAAAGTGATTTTGAAAAATGGAACGCAGATGGATTTTGAGATGCAGGTGACGGCAGTATCCTATTGGACAAAGAGAATTCTGTTTTATTTGGGAAAAATGTATACGGATCAGCTGAAAGCAGGAGAAAGTTATGAGAAGCTGAAGAAATGTATCCATGTAGGCATTTTGGACTTTATTCATTTCCCGGATGATAGCAGATGTTATCGGAAGATTATTTTCTGTGATAAAGACACGGGGGAAGAATATACAGATCTGCTGGAGATCCATGTGCTGGAACTGAAAAAATTGCCGGAAAAAGAACAGAATGAATCCGGAATTATCCGATGGATGCGTTTCCTGGGAGCGAAGAGCAGAAAGGAGTTCGAGAAAATGGCAAAAGAAGACACTTATATAGACGAAGCGTATGAAATGTTAAAACATATGAGCGCGGATGAAAAAAAGAGATTAGAATATGAAGCGAGGGAGAAAGCAATTCGCGATTATAACTCACAGATGCTGGAATTAAAAGAAGTGGGAAGAAAAGAGGGAAGAAAAGAGGGAATAAAAGAAGGAATAAAAGAAGGAATAAAAGAAGGAATAAAAGAAGGGATAAAAGAAGGAATTGCTATTGGAGCAGAGCAAGGTGAACAACGAAAAGCAGCAAGTATTATAACAAATATGTTACGAAAGGGAAAAAATCCGGAAGAAATTGCAGATATGACAGGGGAAGAACTGGAAAAAATACGGGAGATTCAGAAGCGGTTGTCATAGAACAATTTTTATGGAAATTAAATACTAAAAAATAGCCAGGTCCGGATAGAATCCATATACCTGGCTATTACTTGAAATGAAATATTAATTACTTCAGGTTTGCTCTCTTTCTCAGTCTGGAATCCAGAATCTTTTTACGGATACGAAGACTGGTAGGAGTGATCTCCAGGAGTTCATCGTTATCGATGAATTCCAGTGCCTGTTCCAGACTCAGGACTTTCGGCGGTGTCAGTTTCAGGGCATCGTCAGCGGAAGAAGAACGGGTGTTGGTCAGATGCTTGGTCTTACACACGTTCAGTTCGATATCTTCAGCTTTACCATTCTGTCCGATAACCATACCGGCGTAAACTCTTTCGCCAGGTCCGATAAACAGTGTACCACGCTCCTGTGCAGCGAACAGACCGTAAGTTACGGACTCGCCGGCTTCGAAAGCGATCAGGGAACCCTGTTTTCTGTACTGGATATCTCCTTTGTACGGAGCGTAGTCATCAAAACTGGTGTTCAGGATACCGGTACCTTTGGTGGAGGTCATGAAGTCTCCACGGAAACCGATCAGACCACGGGCCGGAATCTCGAATTCCAGACGGGTGGAACCGTCGCTTCCGGTACTCATACCCTGCAGGGAACCTTTACGTTCGCTCATTTTCTGGATGACTGTACCGGAGAACTCTTCCGGAACATCCACGTAAGCCAGTTCCATAGGCTCTAACAGTTTTCCGCGTTCGTCCTCTTTATAAAGAACTTCCGCTTTACTTACTGCAAATTCATAACCCTCACGGCGCATATTCTCGATCAGGACAGACAGATGCAGTTCTCCACGACCGGATACCTTGAAACAGTCCGGAGAATCGGTATCTTCCACGCGCAGGCTGACATCGGTGTTCAGCTCACGCATCAGACGTTCTCTTAAGTGACGGGAAGTTACAAATTTACCTTCCTGACCTGCCAGCGGGCTGTCATTTACCATAAAATGCATGGCGATGGTCGGCTCGGAGATCTTCTGGAACGGGATCGGTTCCGGATTTTCCACGTCACACAGAGTATCACCGATGTGAATTTCCGGGATACCGGAAATAGCAACGATAGAACCGATGCCTGCTTCCTGTACTTCTATTTTATTCAGACCTTCAAATTCATACAGTTTACTGATCTTTACTTTTTTCTTCTTGGAAGGATCGTGATGGTTCATCAGCATCACTTCCTGGTTGACAGCGATCTTACCGTTGTCTACTTTACCGACACCGATACGACCTACATATTCATTGTAGTCGATGGTACTGATCAGAACCTGGGTACCTGCATCCGGATCACCTTCCGGAGCCGGGATGTATTTTAAGATGGTCTCAAACAGAGGTTCCATATTTTCCGGTGTATCGTTCAGATCCAGAACAGCATGGCCTGCTTTTGCGGAAGCATACAGGAACGGACAGTCTAACTGTTCGTCGGAAGCATCCAGATCCATCAGAAGTTCCAGAACTTCGTCAATAACTTCATCCGGACGGGCTTCCGGACGGTCGATCTTATTGATACATACGATCACGTGCAGATCCAGTTCCAGCGCTTTTTTCAGAACAAATTTGGTCTGCGGCATAGCACCCTCGAACGCATCTACCACCAGGATAACACCGTCTACCATCTTCAGGACACGTTCTACCTCGCCGCCGAAGTCCGCATGGCCTGGGGTGTCGATGATGTTGATTTTGGTATCTTTGTAATAAACAGCTGTATTTTTGGAAAGAATCGTGATACCACGTTCCCGCTCGATATCGTTGGAGTCCATGACACGTTCCTGGACTTCCTGATTCGCACGGAATACACCGCTCTGACGCAGTAACTGGTCTACCAGAGTGGTTTTACCATGGTCTACATGGGCGATGATCGCCACGTTACGAATATCTTCTCTTTTGATTTTCATAAACAATTTCCTTTCTATGCATATAAAGAGCCCGTAAAACGGGCATTTCCAACGATACAAGTCTATCACATTTTTTTCAGATTACAAGGGAAAAAAATTTTTTTTTTAAAATCCGGTTCTAAATAAGGAAGGAACGGAATAGAAATAAATTATACAAAATACAAAAAAGAGGAAGGGGAACTACAATCATGACAGATAAGATTATTGAAAACAATCAGGTGGAAATCATGGGAAAAATCGCATCCCGGTTTACATTCAGCCATCAGGTATTCGGCGAAGGCTTTTATATGGTAGATGTGCTGGTCAAACGGCTCAGCGATTCCGAGGACCGGATCCCGGTCATGATCTCGGAGCGTCTTGTGGATGTGAACGAGGATTATGAAGGGGAGTATATCCATGTGATGGGGCAGTTTCGCTCCTACAACCGCCATGAGGAAAAGAAAAACCGGCTGGTGCTCTCGGTGTTTGCCAGAGAGGTGGAATTTGTGGAAGATGACGATGAAAATATGAAGAGCAATGCCATTTTCCTGGACGGATACATATGCAAACCGCCGGTGTACCGGAAAACCCCACTTGGCAGAGAAATCGCAGATCTTCTGATCGCCGTCAACCGGCCGTATGGAAAATCGGACTACATTCCGTGCATCTGCTGGGGCAGAAATGCCAGATATGCATCTGCTTTTCAGGTGGGTGGTCACGTCCTGATCTGGGGCAGGATCCAGAGCCGGGAATACGTGAAAAAAATCAGTGAAGAAGAGACGCAGAAGCGGATCGCATACGAGATTTCTGTAAGCAAACTGGAATATGCGGATTGACAATAAAAATGAATAATGATATGATTGAAAAAATAAAATGTTTATTTAAAATGTTTTTTATAAATTTAGGTAGAGGTTGCATTTTTTATCAGTAATTTGTCGGATGTTTCAGGAACAGAAGAAGGCAAAGGAAAGGAAAAAGTGCCGAAGGGGCGAAGAAACCTGAAGCTTGGTTCTTGGGCATGTCTGTGAAGAACGGCATGACTGTCATCGAAAGATGGAGTGCTATCCAAAGAAAACATGTGATGATTTCATAGCGGATTCTTAAAAGGTGGACCTCCGGACGGTGGTGCACCTTTATATGTTTTACATTACATATCAATAATTGGTCCGATGGATCGATAATTGATCCAGACAAAAGAAAGGAGTAAAGATAGATATGGCTATTTTTGAAGGAGCAGGTGTTGCGCTTGTTACACCTATGAACGAAAATCTGGAAGTAAACTATGACAAGCTGGAAGAATTACTGGAGGAACAGATCGCAGGAGGCACAGATGCCATTGTGATCTGCGGAACAACAGGCGAATCTGCAACACTCACCGAAGAAGAACATATGAGAACGATCAAATTTGCCATTGACAAGGTAAACCACCGAATCCCGGTTGTTGCAGGTACCGGCTCCAATTCCACCGCAACTGCAACACAGATGTCCAAAGAGGCAGCAGAAGCAGGAGCAGATGGTATTCTTCTGGTAACTCCTTACTATAATAAAGGAACACAGAACGGACTGATCAAACATTATACAACCATCACAGAGGAAGCAAAAGTACCGGCGATCCTGTACAACGTACCGAGCCGTACCGGCTGTTCTCTGGCAGCTTCCACGGTTGCTTATCTTGCAAAAAATGCAGAATATGTAACCGCTATCAAAGAAGCATCCGGAGATATCAGCCATGTGGCAGATATCATGCATGCCTGCGACGGAGCCATTGATCTGTATTCCGGAAATGATGACCAGATCGTACCGATCCTGTCCCTGGGCGGAAAAGGTGTTATCTCTGTACTGTCCAATGTAGCACCGAAAGAGACGCACGATATTGTTGCTCTGTTCCTGGAAGGAAAAATAAAAGAAAGCCGTGAACTGCAGTTAAAAGCGTTGCCGCTGGTTCACGCACTGTTCAGTGAAGTTAACCCGATCCCGGTAAAAGCAGCCCTGAATCTGATGGGTAAAGAAGTAGGACCGCTTCGTCTGCCACTGACCGAAATGGAAGCAGCACACCAGGAAGTTCTGGCAGAAGAAATGAAAAAATTCGGTATCAAACTGGCATAAAGGCAGCAGGAAGAAACAGGAGAGAACACAAATGGTAAAAGTAATTATGCATGGCTGTAACGGCCATATGGGTCAGGTGATCACCCAGTTAGTGGAAAAAGATCCGGAAATTGAAATTGTAGCAGGTATTGATTTAAATGACTGCAGAGATAACGGATATCCGGTATTTACTGATATTTGGACCTGCGATGTGCAGGCAGATGCAGTGATCGATTTCTGTACAGCGAAAGCGACCGACACACTGCTGGAATACTGTGAAAAAAGACAGATCCCGGTTGTATTATGTACTACAGGTCTGACAGATGAACAGATTAAAAAAGTGGAAGAGACCAGCAAACATGTGGCAGTATTAAAATCAGCAAACATGTCCCTGGGTATCAATCTGCTGATGAAACTGGTTAAAGAAGCAGCCCAGACACTGGCAGCGGCCGGATTTGACATGGAGATCGTGGAGAAACACCATCGTCTGAAAGTGGACGCTCCAAGCGGAACCGCCCTGGCTCTGGCAGACAGCCTGAACGAGGGACTGGACAACGCTTATCATTATATTTTCGACAGAAGTCAGAGAAGAGAACAGAGAGATGACAAAGAGATTGGAATCTCTGCTGTCCGTGGCGGAACCATCGTCGGAGAACATGATGTGATCTTTGCCGGTGATGACGAAGTGATTACTTTCCAGCACACAGCTTACTCCAAGAAACTGTTTGCAAAAGGTGCGATTCAGGCAGCCAAGTTCCTGAAAGGAAAAGAACCGGGCTGGTATCAGATGAGCGATGTGATCGGATAAGTTTAAAAATGTAAATTGTTTCAGATATTGAAAACAGAATACAGAAAACAGGGATACGGTCGTTTTTTCAAAAAGCGGCCGTATATTTTTGCATTTTCCGACACATTCTACAGTTGTACAGGTGTATGTTTTGTATGCCTGAAAAATGAAGGAAAGGGATGTTGTGGAAAGCTACAGACACAGCAGAAAAGGAGATGCAGAATATGAAACATGTATGGAAGAGATATCTGATCGTAACCGCAATGACCGTTGTACTCGGACTGTCAGCAGGATGTGGCAGTGCTGCGGAGGATACGAACAACAACCAGAATAACACACAGGATGAAAATACGCCGGATGACAATGAAAATAAAAACAACACCGACGGTTCCCAGGTACCTGCGGGTGATAACAACGGAACCTCACCGGATACCAGCACGGATAGGAACAATAACGGAACCAACGGCACGAACAACAATATGAACGGCGCCACTTCCGGGGAAGGTACGGTGGATGAGAACGGAAACCGTCTGGATGAAAATGGAAATATCATTGAAGATCTCGGAGAGGATGTCGGTGAGGGAATCAAAGATGTGGGGGATGGCGTCGGAGAAGGCGTGGAGGATCTGACCGGTGGCGGAAGCAGGGATGCAAACCAACAGAATGCACGGTAGATCGCAGAAATAGAAAAAACATGGACAATTGTTGTTTCACCACAGTTTGTTCGGTGAGAGCAAAAACGGAATGCCCCTCTTTTTTTACACCTATGTTCATGAAAATGTATGTTGAGATAGTATGTCAGGGTAGATAAGATGTTACTATTCATTGGTAATATCCCGCGAGGTGTTTTTTGTGAGCGGAGGTCACAGAAAACCCGAGAC
>ERZ841120.323-NODE-323-length-38891-cov-7.896642_pt1 | contig 38891 bp, 35 predicted proteins | sample MGYA00519572_ERZ841120 | MGnify/ENA primary metagenome ERZ841120 (study PRJEB31850, sample SAMEA3708890) | human gut metagenome | biome: human gut; feature: human-associated habitat; material: faeces | place: China | collected 2014 ...
GCACGCCTTGCGGCGCCTACCGGATTTCGAATCCGGACCCTTCAACCACTTGGGTACATCTCCATAAACTTTCTGCATTATAACAGATGTACCCGAAAAAATCAAGGCGAAATTTCCCTACCCCCGGCTGCCCAGCCAGTTTTCCAGCTTCCCCAGACAGTCCAGCAGGAAAAACCGAATCGGATATTCCCCCTCCACCGCTCCGGTGAGGGTATCGGAAAAGCCCGCACCGGCGGCCTGGGCGTCGAATTCCGCCGCCGTGGCCGGAAGGCATAATTGCGGGAACACCACGCACCACCAGTTGCGGCCCTCCCCTGCCCCGATCTCAAAGCGCAGGGCCTCATAGGTCCCGGCGGGCAATGTAAAGGTATCGTATTCCCGCTTGGGAAAGGCTTCCTTTTCCAGCTTGACCGTGACCTGCTGGTCTGTGCCGGAAAGCACCTGCTGGGCAATGGCCTTCAGATCCTCCAGGTGTTCCCGGAGATAGGCTTCCGCTTCCTCCCGGCTGGGCATGTTCTCCAAAATCGGGGTCAGGTAAGCCGTCACCGCATCCCGGACCTGCAATTTCAAGTCCTGGTCCTCCTGAGCGTCGGAATTGGCAACGATGTGCATTCGGATGAGTCCTTCGTTCAGGGTGTCCCGGTCCAGCTTCACGTCTACGACCCATAAAACGCCAAGAATGGCCGCTCCGAAAAGGAGCAATTTCATTAACTTTCTCATAAAAATCACCGTCCATTGGGAAATACTCCCATTATGGACGGTGAATGCGGCTTTTATACAGATTTTGTTAAAATTCCACGGGCAAGGCGATAAAATGCTTGGGATAACTCTCTTTCAGCATATTGCACACCACGGCGGCAAACTCGAAATCCGGCAGAATGGCGTACACGGCGGAGCCACTGCCGGTCATCAGCTGGCCCAGGGAGCCGTAGCTGTTGCAGATGGACTTGATATAGTTCAGCTCCAGATGGTCCGCTGTGACCACCGGGTCAAACACATTGTCCAGGTGATTGGCCACCCGGCCGATGTCTCCGGACAGCAGCGCCGCTTCCATGGCGTTCTGATCCGGACGGCGGGCAATGGCCGTCTCGTCCAGTTTCCGATAAAGTTCCGGGGTGGACACGGAGAAATCCGGCTTTACCACCACAAAAATGCACTCCGGCATGGCGGGCAGCTTGCGGATGCGCTCTCCCCTGCCCTCCACCATGGCCGTGCCGCCGATGACGCAGAAGGGTACGTCGCTGCCCACCTGGGCACCCAGTTCTGCCAGCGCCATAATGGACAAGGGCACACCGAAGTGCCGGTTCAGCGCCCGCAGGACCGCCGCAGCGTCAGCGCTGCCGCCGCCGAGGCCCGCTTCCACGGGAATGCGCTTGGTAATGTGGATATTTAATCCATTCGGGTCCTTTTTCAGGGTGTCGCAGTAAATTTTTGCCGCTTTCCAGGCGAGATTCGTTTCGTCGCAGGGAATGCCCTCAACGTCACATTCCAGCTTCCAGGGTTCCCCAGTGCCCACTTCCAGACGAATGTCGTCCCGGAGGGAGATGGTCTGCATGATGCTTTTCAGATCGTGGTAGCCGTCCGGGCGCTTGCCCAGCACGTCCAGGGTCAGGTTTATCTTGGCAAATGCCGGTTCCAATAAGGTGGTCATAAAAATGTCCTTTCCATTTCGGTACGAATATTTCAAAAAATAAGGGTAAAACTATGGCCAGTACGGATCAAAAAGGAGGAAAGACCATGGATACGCTTGCGCTGATCCTTGCCATCATCGGCTCCGTGAACTGGGGCCTTGTGGGGATCTTCCGTTTCGACCTGGTGGCATGGATCTTCGGCGGACAGGCCGCCGTGATCAGCCGCATCATCTATACCCTGGTGGGACTGGCCGGACTTTGGTGCATTACGCTGCTGTTTCGCCGGAATAAGGCCATTGACGAGCCGTAAGGATGCCGTAAAGATTCGGCGGCAGTTCCCAGCTGCCGCCGAAACGTTTTTTAGAAGGAGCAGCGGACCCAGCACTCCACGCTCTTGCCGTTGTAGGTGGCAATGATCTTGGCAGCGCCGGAGCCCACGGCGGTCACAAGGCCGTCCTTGACCGTACATACGTCCGTATCGTCGGAGGTCCAGGTCACCAGCTTTGCAGCGTCCTCATCGTCCATGAGCATCCACTCCTCCCCGGCGTAGGTCAGGGTGAAGTCATCCCGGTTCAGGGTCAGGTCGATGGGCGGCAAGGTGGTGGGCGCAGTGGTCGGCTCCGTGGTAGCGGAGGGTTCCGTGGTGGAAGAAGGAGCGGTGCTGGGCGTGGTAGACGGGGTGGTGGAAGTGTTGGCGAAGGAGCAGCGCACGGTGCAGCTCTTGCTGACATTGCCGCAGGTCACGGTAATGGTGGCCGTGCCTGCGGAAACGGCTGTGATCTGGCCGTCAGAGTTCACGGTAGCCACATCCGGGTTGGAAGAAACGAAGGTCACGGTGTCCGTGGTGTCTGCCGGAGTGGGGACAGCGCTGATCTTCCAGGTAGCACCCAGCCGGTCCAGGGTCACGGTGCTGTCCGCCAGCACCAGATCGGTGCAGGGCAGCGTTTTCACGGGGGGCTCCGTGGTGGTCTCGGTGGGGGTACCCAGACCGATATTGGCCAGGACCTCCGGGGCAAACTGCCGCAGGCCCAGATAAGCGCCAAGGCCCACGACTGCAATGGCCAGCACCACGATGGCGGCCACCAGACCGCCGTTGCCCTTCCGGGATTCGGAGGAGCGGGCCGCCTGGGCGGCTTTCTTCTGGGCAGCGGGAGCGGCCTTCTTTTCGGGAGCCGGGTTCACGGTTGCGGTGGGCTTCGGGCTGACAGTCTCGGAAACGGGTTCCTGAATGACCGGCTTCCGCTCGGCCTTCTGCTCCGTGGGGGCGGGGCGTGGCTTTGCGGCCTTCCGGACGGGGATCTCCTCCCGGCGGCCCGGGTCGTTTTTCATGGCGTTGCGCTTGCGGACGTTCTTCTTGGAGAACCGGCCGCCCTTCACATAGGTGTAGGTGGGCGTTTCGGGGGCAGAATCGCCGCTGTCGTCCACAAAGATGCGGGCATCCACAGACCTGGCGCTGCCGCAGATGGGGCAGGCCGATGCGGTTTCGGGATAAGAGGTACCGCAGACCTCACAAACGATCTTTCGCATATCTTTTTGAACCTCCATGGTGGAATGGCAGCCCGTGTCCGGGTGCGTGGCATTATTATACCAGTTCTTTTCCCAGAAAACAACTAAAACCTGTTGCTTTTTTTCGGATTTTATTTTATGATAGAGGGCAGTGAAGAAAAGGAGGCGATAGCCTTGTCAGAACCCAAGCTGATTTCCCCATTGCTGGACGGATTTGTCATGGGCGACCCCATGAGCGAGCACGACGGCGTGCGCTGCTGTCCGGCCATGAAAAAGGACTCTGATGAGAAATACATCGTCAAGATCCTCTCCATTCCTGCCAACCAGACCAAGGTGGAAGCATTGCTCCTGACCGGAGCCTTCCCCAACAGCGCAGCGGCGCTGGATTATTTCCGGGGCCTGGGACAGGACATCGTAAACGAGACAGAGGAACTTGAAAAACTATCCAAATTGGAGGGCTTCCTGCCCTTTGACGGGGTGCAGATGCTCCCCATGGACGGCGAGGTGGGCTACGATGTGTACCTACTCAGCCCCTACCGCCGGAGCCTGGAGCGGTACTTCCGCAAGGAAGTCATCACCCACCTGGCGGCGGTGAATTTGGGACTGGACCTGTGTGCGGCGGCGGCCATTGCCCGGCACGAGGGCTTCGTGTGCATCGACCTGAAGCCGGAGAACGTGTTTATCTCCGACAAGCAGGAGTACCGCATCGGCGATCTGGGCCTTGCCCGGATGGAGGACCTTTCCATGCTGTCCCTGCCGGAGAAGTACCTGAGCGCCTACACTGCCCCGGAGGTCCGGGACCCCATGGCCACGCTGAATCCTTCCGTGGACGTGTACGCCATCGGTAAGATCCTGGCCCAGGCCTTCAACGGCGGCACCCTGCCGGAGGAGACCGACGGCGTGCCTGTGGCCCCGGCCTATGCGGACTACGAAATGGCGGAGATCATCCAGAAAGCCTGTGCAGCAGAACCGAAGGACCGGTGGGAGAATCCCGCCAAGATGGGCCAGGCCATCGTCAGCTATATGCAGCGCAACGGGGCCAACGATGTCCCCATTGTTCCCCAGCCGGTCCGGGAGCCGGAAGTCGAGGATGCCGAGGAAACGGCCTTCCCGGAGCAGGAGCCGGATACGGAGCCGACGGAGGACACCCAGGAGGTTCCGGAGGAGCCGGTGGACGCTGCGGAAGAAATTTCCGATGAGGAACCGGACGAGCCTTCCGAGGAGGACGACCAGCTGAGCTTCCTGAGTCAGCTGGTGGGCGACGAGACAGCCCCCGGCACGGAGACCGTGGAGGACGTGGACTATGCTTCCCTGTCCGGAGAGACCAGCGAAATTCTCTCTGTGGCGGATGATTTGATTGCCGCACAGGTTCCGGAGCCTGCGGTGGCTCCCGGACCGGTGGACGTGCCCATGCCGGAGCCCATCGTCCCGGAGCAGCCGGAGGAGCCGGAAGCATCGGAAGAAGATACCGACGAGGCCCCTGCGGAGGATGCCGGGGAGCCGGAGGAGGTCGTCGAGACCCCCAAGCCCAAGAAGGAGCGCAAGCCCTTCCCGGTGAAAAAGGTCGTCGGGGCCATCTGCGGTGTGGCCGTGGCGGCAGCGGTGTTCGTGGGCGGATATTATTACTATCATCACTATTACCTGCTGAACATCAACAGCCTATCCCTTTCCGGCAGCAAGGGCAACCTGACCATTCAGGTGGAAAGCCCCGCAGACGAGAAGCTGCTGAGCGTTACCTGCAAGGACACCCACGGCAATGTGCTGACCTCCCCTGTGGTCAACGGCCGGGCCAGCTTCACCGGCCTGCCTGCCAACACCCAGTTTGACATCAGCCTCAGCGTGGAGGGCTTCCACAAGCTCACCGGCAGCACCTCCCGCAGCTACAATACCCCGGCCCAGACCAACATCGTCCAGTTCAACGCCGTGGCGGGTACCGAGGACGGCGCAGCCATCCTCAGCTTCACCGTGGACGGGAAAGAGCCGGACACCTGGACCATTGCGTACAGCGCCGAGGGCGAGGAGGAAAAGACCGTTTCCTTCTCCGGTCACATGATCACCATTCGGGAGCTGACCGTGGGCAAGACCTACACCTTCCGCATTGTGGAGACCGATGATCTGTACCTGACCGGCACGGACAGCGTGGAATTTGCTGCCGTGAAGATGATCTACGCCGAGAATCTGGCCGTCACCGGCTATCAGACGGACAGCTTCACCCTCAGCTGGAAGGCCCCGGAGGGCGCCCAGGTAAACAGCTGGACCGTCCGGTGCTACAACGATGCGGGCTTCGAGCAGACCCAGACCGTCACCGAGCCCACTGCGACCATCACCGGGGTGGATTACTCCCAGCAGCACACCGTGGAAGTGACCGCCGAGGGAATGTCCATCGGTTCCCACCTGTATGTGTCTGCCAACCCCGTGACCATCACGGATATTTCCGCCGATACCTCCGATCCCAGCACTATGGTGCTGAGCTGGAGCTTTGAGGGTCTGGAGCCGGAAGGCGGTTGGCTGGTCATGTACGGCGTGGACGATTGCGAACAGCAGGTGGTCACCACCAAGGGGACCTCCGTCGTGGTGGAGAACCCGGTGCCCAACGCCACCTACCATGTGACGGTCCAGACCTCCGAGGGGGTCAGCGTCATCGGCGGTGCGGCGGCCATCCGGACTCCGGAGGCCCAGCCTTACAGCGCCTATTATGTGGCCGATACCACCGGCTATCGCATTTCCACCTTCCGTACCCCCGGCGTGGGCGAGTGGAGTTACTGGAACATTTCCGATTCCGATTTCACCGATACCTTTGCTGCCGGACAGACCGCCGGCTTCTCCATGCGCTTCCTGGGCGGATACAGCTACGACGGCAACTATGTGACCACCATGCTGGTCATCCGGGATTCCAACGGCCAGGTGGTCAAGAGCAGTGTGGATTCCCTGCCCTTCAACCAGGTCTGCGTGGATGGCCGGTACAATGCGGACATACCCTCCATGCCCACCGTGCCCGGGACCTACACGCTGGAACTGTACATCGACGGCGGATACCTGACTTCTGCCGAGTTTACCGTGACCGCACAGTAAACTAACAGAAAACTATACCAGGCAGCACACAAGCTGCCTGGTATTTTTATGCACTCCTACGAAATTCCGAAAAACACTGGGCAAACGGGAGTTAGTGTGATATAATTGGCCTGATTTTTCCGAAAGGGGTGGATCCCTATGAAGGGTGAAAGCCACCGTCAACTGGGGCGTTTTCTCATGAACGCCTATCTCCCCGGACTGGCCAAGCGCCATGCACGGGCCTTTTTGCTGGGCTGCATCGAGCCGGACCGGAATCCCACCACCTATCTGAAGGGGTCCGTTCGTTCCCAATGGCTCCGTGGCCACAACTGGAATAATGCCAGCCGTTACATGGGCCGGATCTGCACTCGGCTGGAGCGGAAGGAACGGCTCTCCATGCTGGATTATTACGCCATGGGCAAGCTGATGCACTACACCGCCGATGCCTTTACCTATGCCCACAACAAATACTTCCCCACGGACCTGAAGGAGCATCGCCGCTACGAAATGGGACTGCAGCGCTGCTTCCTGACCTATCTGCACACCCACGACCGGCAGGAGGTCCTCTGGCGGGGCAGCGTTATGGGGGCCATCCGCTATTTCCATGCGGACTATGTGTGCCGCCCGGCGGGACCGGAAAATGACGCCCGGTTCGCCATGCAGGCCTGCTGCACGGCCATGTCCCTGCTGACGGAGCCGGAAAAGCACGCCCTTCCGGCAGCAATTTGAATTTTCCCTCTTGCATTTTTCCTTGCATGGTGCTATACTGACACCAACCGAAATATTTGGAGGCTTTTCCCCATGTTTTCCAACCTGTTTGCAGCATACTTTACCTACTATTACTTTTACGACCAAAAGTAATAGCGATTTGTGCTGCACGGAAAACTTTGGAGGGGGTCCTCCCCATCACGCCGCACGGGATCGCACCGGGCGGCGTTATTTTTTATCTATTTTTGGGAGATGGCGCAAATGATCGCAATACTGAAACGAAACGTTACCGACGAACAGACAAAGAGCCTTACCGACTGGCTCAAGGCCATGGACCTGGACGTGCATATTTCCAAGGGCCGGGAAATGACGGTGCTGGGCCTCATCGGCGACACCAGCCGGGTGGACATGGACCTGCTGCGGAGCCTGGATATGGTGGAGACCGTCAAGCGGGTCAGCGAACCCTATAAGCAGGCCAACCGGAAATTCCACCCCCAGGATACCATCGTGGAGGCCGGGGGTGTCCGCATCGGCGGCGGGTATTTTGCCATGATCGCAGGCCCTTGCTCCGTGGAATCCGAAGAACAAATTATTTCCGTGGCCCGGAGCGTTCAGGAAGCCGGGGCGACCATCCTCCGGGGCGGCGCTTTCAAGCCCCGGACCTCTCCTTATTCGTTCCAGGGCCTCCGGGACGACGGCATCCGGCTGCTGCTGGAAGCCAAGAAGGCCACGGGTATGCCCATCGTCACGGAAATCATGAATATCTCCACCCTGGACCTTTTCGAGGACGTGGACATCATCCAGGTAGGCGCCCGGAATATGCAGAATTTCGATTTGCTCCGGGAGTTGGGCAAGACCCGCAAGCCAATCCTGCTCAAGCGTGGCCTGGCGAACACCATTGAAGAACTGCTGATGAGCGCAGAATACATTATGAGCGAGGGCAACTCCAACGTCATCCTCTGCGAGCGGGGCATCCGGACCTTCGAGCAGGCCACCCGGAACACCCTGGATCTGTCTGCCGTGCCGGTATTGCACGAGCGGACCCACCTGCCTGTTGTTGTGGACCCCAGCCACGCCACGGGACAGGCCCGTTTGGTTGCCCCCATGGCTGCCGCTGCCGCTGCCTGCGGAGCCGACGGCATTATGATCGAGGTCCACAACGACCCGGCCCACGCCCTCTGCGACGGGGCCCAGTCCCTGACTCCGGAGGAATTCTCCGCCGTGGCGGACCAAGTCCGGAAGATTCGGGAGGCCATTCAATGACTGTTGGAATTCTGGGTCTGGGACTTATCGGCGGGTCCATGGCACGGGCTTACCGGAAGGCGGGCCATCGGGTCCTGGCCTCGGACACGGACGGCCAAATGCTTTCCTTTGCAAAGCTGGCAGGAGCCGTCTCCGGGGAATTGACCGGGGAGAATATCCCGGAATGTGACCTGATTTTATTGTGCGTGTACCCGGAGGCCAGCGCCGCATGGCTGGAAGAACACGGGGCGGAAATCAACAAAACGGCCCTGGTGCTGGACTGCTGCGGGGTCAAGGCCCTGATCTGCAAACGCTGCTTCCCGGTGGCGGAGCGGTGTGGGTTTACGTTTGTGGGGGGCCATCCCATGGCCGGGTCCCATTTTTCCGGCTTCAAGTACAGTCGCTCCAACCTTTTTCAGGGAGCGCCTATGGTGCTGGTGCCGCCGGTATTTGATGACATCGCCCTCCTGCAGCGGGTGAAGGATGCCCTGTCCCCCTGCGGCTTCGGCAGCTTTTCCGTGACCACGGCGGAGGAACACGACAAAATGATCGCCTTCACCTCTCAGATGCCCCACATCGTCAGCAACGCCTATGTGAAGTCCCCTACGGCAGCAGGCCATCAGGGCTTTTCGGCGGGCAGCTACAAGGACCTGACCCGGGTGGCCTGGCTGAACCCCGGAATGTGGGCGGAACTTTTCTTAGAAAACCGGGAGAATGTACTATTTGAATTGGACAGCTATCTGGAAAGCCTTCGGGCCTACAGGGACGCCATTGCGGCGGAGGACGTGTCCAAACTGACGGCCCTTCTGGCGGAGGGCCGGGACCGAAAGGAGGCCATCGACGGATGACGCATATTTCCGTTCCCACCGGGGAACCCTACGAAGTGATTCTGGGCAAGGGTCTGCTGGACACCGCTGGGGAGCGCCTGAAAGAGATGCTGGACCCGGAGACGGCGGTCATCGTGGCGGACAGCCATACCGGTCCCCTGTTCCGGGAAAAACTGGAAAAAAGCCTGAAAAATGCGGGCATTTCCAACGTTCTGACCTATGAATTCCAGGCCGGGGAGGCCCGGAAAAACGCCGGGACCTATCTTTCCCTGCTTTCCTTTCTGGCGGACCATTCCGTCACCCGGAAGGACTGCCTGTTGGCGCTGGGCGGCGGCGTGGTTGGAGATCTGACGGGCTTCGCCGCTGCAACGTATCTGCGGGGCATCCCCTATGTGCAGCTTCCGACGACCGTGTTGGCCGTATCTGATTCCTCTGTGGGTGGCAAGACCGCCATCGACCTGCCGGAGGGGAAAAATCTGGTGGGCTGCTTCTATCAGCCCGCCCTGGTGTTGGCGGACCTGGACACTCTGGACACTCTACCGACGGAGATTTTCCGGGAGGGCTGCGCTGAGGTCATTAAATATGCCGTTCTTTTCGACCCGGCGCTTTTTGACCATTTATCGGAAAAAGGTCTGGATTTCGACCGGGAGCGGGTCCTGTCCCAATGCGTCCGGTGGAAACGGGACGTGGTGGTCCAGGATGAACACGACCACGGCGTGCGGCAGCTGCTGAACCTGGGACACACCATCGGTCACGCCGTGGAACGGTGCAGCGATTATCAAATTTCCCATGGCAGCGCCGTGGCCATGGGTCTGGGGGCCATTACCCGTGCTTCCCGGAACATGGGCATCTGCGAAAAAGAGACGGAGGAAACCGTCCTGGATATTCTGAAAACTTTTGGATTGCCCACTTCCCTGCCCTACGGACCGTCGGAATTGGCTCAGGCGGCGCTGCACGACAAAAAACGCTCCGGCGGGACCATTTCCTGCATTTTCCCGGAAAAAATCGGAAAATGCCGCATCCAGTCCCTGCCGGTGGCGGAGCTGGAAGGGCTCATCGCCCTGGGGGTGGAGTAAATGGACCTGCTGCTGCATCCGCATTCTCTCTCTGGCAGCATTCCGGCCATTCCCTCCAAATCTCAAGCCCACCGTCTGCTGATTTGTGCGGCCCTGGCTGATGGGGACACAGATTTACTATGCTCAGCAAAAAATGCGGATATGGAGGCAACGGCGGACTGCCTGAACGCCCTGGGAGCGGAGATCAAAAGCACCCCGGAGGGCTTCACTGTGCGGCCCATCCGAAAGCTGCCGAAAAAAGCGGTCCTCCCCTGCCGGGAAAGCGGGTCAACCTTGCGATTTCTGCTGCCCGTGGCCGGGGCGCTGGGGGTGGAGACGGAATTCCGGATGGAAGGACGGCTGCCGGAGCGGCCATTGTCCCCCCTGTGGGAGGAAATGGAGCGCATGGGCTGCACCCTGCGCCGGGAAAAGAATTCTCTCTTCCTGACCGGAAAACTGCGGCCCGGAGACTATGCCATGGCCGGGAACGTGTCCAGCCAGTTCTTCACGGGACTGCTGCTGGCCTGCACCCAGATGCCGGGACAAAGCCGTATTTCCGTGGTGGGGCCGCTGGAATCCAAGCCCTATGTGACCATGACCCGGCAGGCGCTGACCCTGTTCGGCGGAGATGTGTCCGGCTGGACCGTCCAGGGCGGCACGCCTCTGCACACGCCGGGACGGCTATGCGTGGAGGGAGATTGGAGCAACGCTGCCTTTTTCCTGACCGCCAATATCCTGGGAAGCCGTGTGAATATTACCGGTCTGGACCCGGAGTCGGCCCAGGGAGACCGGGTGATTTTGAAGATTCTGTCGGAACTGGACCGATTTTCGGAAATTCCCGCCGGGGATATTCCTGACCTGGTCCCAATTCTGGCCGTGGCGGTGGCCGCAAAGCAGGGAGCCGCGTTTACGGGCGTGGGCCGTCTCCGCTTAAAGGAATCGGACCGCATTGCTACCGTTGCGGCCATGCTTACGAACCTGGGTATCTCCGTAGAAATAGGCCAGGACACCCTGACGGTCCATCCGGGAGTGTTCCATGGCGGACGGGTCAGCGCAGCGGGCGACCATCGAATCGCCATGGCGGCGGCCATTGCGGCCACGGCGGCCCAGGGGGACGTCCTATTGACCGGGGCGGAGGCCGTGAAGAAATCCTATCCCCGATTCTGGGAAGAATATCGCATTCTGGGAGGCAAGTATGAGCAGTTTATACGGTGAAAACCTGAAAGTATCGATTTTCGGCCAATCCCACGGCCCCGCCATCGGTATGACTCTGGACGGCATTCCGGCGGGGCTTCCCGTGGACGAAGGGGCCCTGCAAGCCTTCCTGGTCCGACGGGCCCCCGGCAGCAGCGACCTGTCCACTCCCCGGAAGGAGGCGGACAAGGTGGAATTCCTCTCCGGCATTGTGGATGGCCGCACCTGCGGAGCGCCCCTTGCCGCCATGATTGCCAACACCAACATCCGCTCCGGGGACTATGCAAATTTGAAGGACTGCCCCCGGCCCGGCCACGCCGACTATACCGCACAGGTCAAGTACCGGGGGTATCAGGACAGCGCCGGCGGCGGCCATTTCTCCGGGAGGCTGACGGCTCCTTTGTGCATTGCCGGTGGGCTGTGCAAACAGTGGCTTGCAGAAAAAGGCGTGGACATCCGGGCGCATATCTATTCCATTGCCGGGATCCATGACAGGCCCTTTGACCCCATTTCCCCGGAAATGGTCCCAGAGGGATTCCCGGTACTGTCCGAAGCTGCTTGGGCATCTATGCAGGAGCATATTCTGGCTGCCCGCAGTGCGGGCGACAGCGTGGGCGGGGTCATTGAGTGCGCCGTTACCGGCCTGCCTGCCGGATTGGGAGCCCCCATGTTCGGCGGAATGGAGAGCCGTCTGGCCTCCATTCTCTATGCCATACCCGCCGTGAAGGGCCTGGAATTCGGAGACGGCTTCGCTTTGGCGAGTATGACCGGTTCCCAGGCCAACGACCCCTTCGCTATGGCCAATGGCCGGGTGGTCACGACCACCAACCACGCCGGAGGGATACTGGGCGGCATTACCGACGGGATGCCTTTGCTCTTCCGGCTGTGCGTGAAGCCAACCCCGTCCATTGCCCTGCCCCAGCAGACCGTGTCCCTGAAAACCGGGGAGACCGTGACCCTGAACGTAAAGGGCCGTCACGACCCCTGCATCGTCCCACGGGCGGTGCCGGTGGTGGAAGCGGCGGCGGCACTGGCTATTTTTGACGCATTTTTGGACTAGGAGGACCCTATGGATATTCAGGAACTTCGCCGGGAGATCGACGGCATTGACGCCCAGCTGCTCCCCTTATTTTGCCAGCGGATGGAAATTGCCGCACAGGTGGCGGACTATAAAAAACAAAACGGCCTGCCCATTTTCGTTCCCGGACGGGAGCGGGAAATTCTCGACCGGGTGGCCGGTCAGGCGGGCGAGGACATGTCGGACTACGCCAAAATTCTCTACAATACCCTCTTTGAATTGAGCCGGGCCTATCAGGGCAGCCGGAACAGCCAGCCCTCTCCCCTGCGGGACCGGGTGCTGGCCGCCCTGGACAAGACGCCGCCCCTGTTTCCCAAGACGGCCACGGTGGCCTGTCAGGGCGTGGAAGGTGCCTTCTCCCAAATCGCCGCAGAGCGCATTTTCCACGACCCTATGATTTTATATTTCAAGGACTTCTCCGGGGTATTCCAGGCAGTGGAGCAGGGCTTGTGCCGCTACGGCATCCTGCCCATCGAAAATTCTACCGCCGGCTCTGTAAATCAAGTCTATGACGGCATGGTGCAGCACCACTTCTCCATCGTCCGCTCCCTGCGGCTAAAGGTGGACCAAAATCTCCTTGCAAAAGAAGGCAGCAAGTTATCCGGCATCCGGGAAATCTTCTCCCACGAGCAGGCCATCCGCCAGTGCAGCGAATTCCTGGCTGCCAACCCGGACATCAAGGTCACGCCGGTGGAGAATACTGCCGTAGCGGCGGAGCTGGTGGCCCGGTCCCCCCGGCCCGATGTGGCGGCCCTGTGCAGCCATGCCTGCGAGGCCCTGTACGGCCTCCGGTGTCTGGCTCCCAATGTTCAGGACCAGGGAAACAATCACACCCGCTTTATCTGCATCAGCCGGGACCTGGAAATTTATCCCGGCTCGGACCGGACCAGCATCCGTCTGGTGCTGGACCACAAGCCCGGCGCACTGTCCAAGGTCCTGTCCCGGCTCTACGTCCGGGGCATCAACGTGACGAAGCTGGAATCCCGTCCCATCCCGGACCGGGATTTTGAATTCCAGTTCTATTTTGACCTGGAGACTTCCGTCTATTCCCCGGAATTTGCCCAAATGCTCTGCGATCTGGAAGGGCTTTGCCAGGAATTCCAGTATCTTGGCAGCTACCGGGAGGTGGTCTAAAATGAAATGCGGACTGCTGGGGGGGAAGCTGGGCCACAGCTTTTCCCCGCAAATCCACGGCGCTCTGGCGGATTATCGCTATACGCTCTGTGAAAAAACGCCGGAGGAACTGGACGATTTTCTGAAAAACGGGGATTTTACGGGCCTGAACGTGACCATCCCCTATAAAAAGACCGTCATTCCCTACTGCGCCGAGCTTTCCGACCAAGCCCGGAAGATTGGGGCGGTGAATACCATCGTCCGGCGGCCGGACGGGACGCTGCTGGGTCACAATACGGACTATTTCGGCTTTGCCTATCTCTTGAGGCAGAGCGGCATCGCCGTGGCCGGAAAAAAATGCCTGGTGCTGGGCACCGGCGGGGCCTCCGTCACCGTGCAGGCGGTGCTGCGGGAGCAGGGGGCGCAGGTCGTCGTTCTCTCCCGGTCCGGGCCGGAAAATTATGACCATCTGGAACGCCACGCCGATGCGGCGCTTATTGTCAACGCCACCCCCGTGGGAATGTACCCCAACACCGGCGTTTCTCCGGTGGATTTGAAATGCTTTCCCAAGCTGGAAGGGGTCCTGGACCTGATCTACAACCCCGCCCGGACCCAATTCCTGCTGGATGCGGAAAAGCTGGGTATTCCCGGCTGGAACGGCCTTTCCATGCTGGTGGCCCAGGCCAAGGAAAGCGCCGAATGGTTCACGGGAAAGGCCATTCCCGATGAACGCATCGGGGAAATTTACGCCAGGCTTCGCCGGGAGACGGAAAATCTCATTATCATCGGAATGCCCGGTTCCGGCAAGACCACTGTGGGCCGTCTGCTGGCACAAGCCACGGGAAAAATTTTCGTGGATGTGGACGAGGAAATTATCCGCACGGCAGGAATGTCCATTTCGGAGATTTTTGCCGCATCCGGGGAAAATGGCTTCCGGGAGATCGAGACGGCGGTGCTGTCTCGATTGGGCAAGGGGTCCGGCCAGGTCATTGCCACCGGCGGTGGCTGCGTCACAAGAGCGGAAAATTACCCCCTGCTCCATCAGAACGGCCGCATCCTGCGGCTGCGCCGGGACATCGGCAAACTGCCCAAGGACGGGCGGCCCTTGTCCCTGGCCAACGACCTGTCCGAAATGGCCGCCCAGCGGGAACCCCTGTATGCGGCCTTTGCGGACCTGACTTTCGACAACAACGGTGCCTTGGACAACACGCTGAAAACGATCCTGGAGGCGATACAATGAACATTCTGGTGCTGAACGGGCCGAATATCAACCTGCTGGGCCTGCGGGAGCCGGATATTTACGGCAAGGCGGATTTTCAGGCGCTGCTTTCCCTGCTCCGGGAAACGGGAGCGGCGCTGGGGGTCCGGGTGGACCAGTTCCAGAGCAACCACGAGGGGGCGCTGGTGGACGCCATCCAGCAGGCCTACGGGGTCTATGACGGCATCGTCATCAATCCCGCCGCCTATACCCACACCAGCGTGGCCATTCTGGATGCGCTGAAGGCCGTTCAAATCCCTGCCGTGGAGGTCCATATCTCCCAGGTCAGCGCACGGGAGCCCTTCCGGCAGCTTTCCTATGCGGGGATGTACTGCGAAAAGACCATTCAGGGTCAGGGCATCGACGGCTACCGGCAGGCCATCGACTATCTGGTCCAGAAATACGGCTGAGAATACGCCCGGTTTGCAAAAACGCAAACCGGGCGCTGCTTATTCGTCTATCACGATGCCCACTTCCCCGTCCTGCTCTGCCAGACGGGCGGTATCCAGCTGCTCCACCGCCGGGAAGGGCTGGTTTTCCTCCACCGGGTAGAAAGTCGGTGCTTCCGGTTTCTCCGGTTCGGGCGGCATTTCCGGCTCGGGTTTTGCCGGTTCTACCGGTAGTTTCGGCTTCGGCCTGCTGTTGTCTATCCAGAATTCCATGTCCCCTGCCGGGATGCGCTTGGCGGCCAGGTGCGTCACCAGCCCGAAGCCCCCGGAAATGGGGATCAAGGTCCCCAGGTCCTTCTTCCAGTCCCCCACATACAGCCACAGCCGGTGCATGGCCTCCCCGGGCAGGGCTGCGCAGACCCGCAATTCCCAATAAAGCCCCTGACGAATCACCTCCGCCGTTCCCACACAATCATCCTTCCAGAAAATCGGATATTCCATAAAAAAGACCCCCTCCGGGGAACATTCTATGCCCGGAAGGGAGAAAAAATACCGCTTTATACTGATGCCTGTGTAAAATATGTGATTTTACACAGGCCTTTTGAAGCATCCAAGAGCTGCGCAAAGCGCAGTTGATGCTTCAAAAGCCGTCTCATACGAAATCTACGCCGCTGCGGCGGCTATGAAAACATAGATGTTTTCATCAGATTTCAGTATTATTTTGCCCCCGGCAGGCCGAAGCTCACCGCAATGGCATTGTCTACCATGGACATCTGGTTGTCGTTCAACCGGCCCATGTGTTCCCGCAGCCGCCGCTTGTCGATGGTGCGAATTTGCTCCAGGAGAATGACGGAATCCTTACTGAGACCCACGCTGCCTCCGGCGATGTTGATGTGGGTGGGCAGACGGGCTTTGCCGGTCTGGCTGGTAATGGCTGCGGCGATGACCGTAGGCGAATGGCGGTTGCCGGTGTCGTTCTGGACGATCAGCACCGGCCGGGTGCCCCCCTGTTCGCTGCCCACCACCGGGGAGAGGTCCGCATAAAAGATGTCTCCCCGTCTGACTGTGTCCTCCATGTGCTTCACACTCCGATGGTTCATTGCCGTCGCTACCGCTGTTCCTATGTAACGAGGCTAAGGGTATTCTCCCACGTTCACAGAAAAAATATACGGTTTTTCCGGCAATTTATCCTATGTTCCCCGGAGGAAGGCGGTTACAGGAATCGAAAATTTGTGAGGGTAAGCGACAGGATACGCTCCCCGTCCTGGAAAATCTCGGCGAAGGCGGGCATATCCTCGTTATTTAGAGTCACGATGAGCCGCAGCGGAATGCCCTGATATGTTTCGTCGATGGTCAGGCCTTCTTTCCCTTCGTCCGTAAGATACCCGCCCCGGAGGGCGTGGAGCAGCACCCACACGGAGGAAATGGGACTCATGGTCCCCTGGGCCAGCATGGGAAAAGCCAGGGCCTGGCCGTCAAAGGTCAGGCTCCCGGAGCCGGAGGATAAATTTCCGGTGATGCCGGAAAGGGACTCCGGGGCGGTGACGGTGAACGTCACGGCGTCGGAATTGCCGCATTCGCAGTCCATGGAGAAAACGTACTCCTCTTTTCCAATGTAGGCCCGAACCTCCGCCGTGAAGGCGCAGCCGTTGGAATCGTTCATGCGCTGGCGCAGGGCCATGCCTCGTGGAGTGCCGTTTTGACCGCAGCCGGTGAAAAACAGAATGAAAATCAGGGGCAAGAGGAGCTTTTTCATCAAATCCCGCCTTATTTCAGAAGTCGGGGAAGGGCGCTGAGCAGGTCGCCGGGCAGCATGGCATATTCGCCCAATTCCTGGGCGCACAGGTCCCCGGCAGCGCCGTGGAGATAGGCGGCGCAGGCGGCAGCCTCCAGGGGCGGTATCCCCTGGCCAACCAGGCTGACCGTCATGCCCGCCAACACGTCTCCGCTGCCGCCGACGGCCATGCCGGGGTTGCCGGTGGGATTTTCAAAGACCCGGCTGCCGTCCGTAATGACGGTCCCGGCACCTTTCAGCACCAGAATGCAGCCGTATTCTTTGGCGAATGCCTGCGCCTCCCGGACCCGGTCCTTTGGAAAATAGCCCGTGAGCCGGGCAAACTCCCCGGCGTGGGGCGTCAGAACGGTAACGCCTGTCCTTTCCCGCAGGAAATCTATATGCCGGGAAAGGAGATTTATGCCGTCAGCATCGAGAATCACGGGCTTTTCAAACTCCGAAAGGACGGCTTTCAGCACTTCCCAGGCACCGCTCCCCTGTCCCATGCCACAGCCGATGAGAATGGCATCCATATTTTTCATCCGTTCCCGAACTTCGGCCACGGCATCCGATCCGTAGCCCTTTCCGTCGTCCGGCAGGGGGAACACCACCGGTTCCAGCAGTTTCCCGGCGAGAATGGGATAGACGCACCGGGGCGTCCCCAGATACACCAGGCCCGCTCCCGTCCGCAAAGCCCCCATGGCCGCCAGGGCCGCCGCACCGGTATAGCCCTCGCTGCCGCAGAGCAGCAGAATTTTGCCGAAATCCCCCTTATGGGCATCCCGCCGCCGGGACGGGAAATAAGCGCGCACCCGCTCTGAGTCCAGAATTTCCATGAAACCCCCTCCTTTGCGGTTTATTCTATTTCCTTCCGGGGAAAATGTCAATTGGGGGTTGCATTTTTTGAAAGAATGTGCTATGATTCGGAGGTAAAGCGAATACAAATGAAGCGTTGATCGGGTTGTCCTGTTCCGAGACGGGTCCTGCAGCGAGGCGGGTTTGGTGGAAGCCGCCGGAGCCGGGGATGGGGCGTTCTCCCGGGAGCTGCGGGGCGGAAACCGGGTTTTCCCGGGAAGTAGGCTCTGCCGGGCGATGCCGTTATCCATGTACAGGCGTGATTGCGCCAAAGTGCGCCGAATGGCGAATGTGGGTGGTACCACGGAGGAAGTTCCTTCGTCCCTTTGTTTGGGATGGGGAACTATTTTTTTGTATTTTTTCATACCGGAAGGAGTTATCACATGAAAGAACAACTCAACGAGATCCGACAGAAAGCCATTTCCCGGCTGGAAAATTCGGACACGCTGGCCGCTCTGGAAGAACTGCGGCTGCAATTTTTGGGCAAAAAGGGCGAAGTGACGGCTCTGCTGAAGCAGATGGGCAAGCTGTCCCCGGAGGAACGGCCCGTCATGGGTCAGCTGGCCAACCAGGTCCGCTCCGACATTGAGGAAATGCTGGCCGAGCGGAAGCAGGAGCTGGAAGCCCATGCGTTGGACGCCAAGCTGAAGGCCGAGGCTGTGGATGTGACCATCCCCGGCGACGAGATGACCTTCGGCCATCAGCATCCCATGAACCAGGTGCTTCAGGAGATCAAGGACATTTTCACCGGCATGGGCTACCAGATCGTGGACGGCCCGGAGGTGGAGTTGGCCGAGTACAACTTCACCCGGCTGAACATCGAAGAAGGCCACCCCTCCCGGGACCGGTCCGACACCTTCTACTTCACCGATGACGATTCCCTGCTGCTGCGGACCCAGACCAGCCCCATGCAGGTCCGGGTCATGGAGAACACCAAGCCTCCCATCTGCATCCTGGCCCCCGGCCGGGTGTACCGGAAGGACGAGGCTGATGCCACCCACTCCCCCATGTTCCATCAGATCGAGGGCCTGGTGGTGGACGAGGGCATCACCATGGGCGACCTGAAGGGCGCACTGGTGACGCTGATGAAGCGTATTTACGGCGAGCAGGCAGTCATGCGCTTCCGCCCCCATCACTTCCCCTTCACCGAGCCCAGCTGTGAAATGGATATGCAGTGCCATAAGTGCCACGGCACCGGCGAGGTGGACGGTCAGGTCTGCTCCACCTGCCACGGCGAGGGCTGGATCGAGCTGCTGGGTGCCGGTATGGTCCATCCGAAGGTCCTGGAGGGCTGCGGGATCGATCCCAAGCGCTACTCCGGCTTCGCCTTCGGCATGGGCCTGGAGCGGATGGCCATGGGCCGCATGAAGATCAACGACCTACGGCTCATTTTCGATAACGACATTCGGTTCCTGAATCAGTTCTAAGGAGGGTATCCCATGAAACTCAACAGAAAATGGATCAACGAGGAATTTGTAGACCTCTCCAACGTTTCCGATAAGGACTTCGTGGAGACCCTCACGGTGTTCGGCCAGAAGGTAGAGACCTACGAGCGGCTGGACAGCGAAATCAAAAACGTGGTGGTGGGCAAGGTCCTGTCCATGACCCGCCATGAAAACTCCGACCATATGTGGGTCTGTCAGGTGGACGTAGGCAAGGACGAACCGGTGCAGATCGTTACCGGCGCTCAGAATGTCCACGAGGGGGACCTGGTCCCCGCCGCTCTGCACAATTCTTACCTGCCCGGCGGCGTGCATATCACCAAGGGCAAGCTCCGGGGCGTGGCCTCCAACGGTATGCTCTGCTCCCTGAAGGAGTTGGGCCTGACCCTGGGCGACTTCCCCTATGCGATTGAAGATGGTATTTGGATTTTGCAGGAGGACTGCAAGAGCGGCGACGACATCAACACCGTCATCGGCAACGACGATACGGTCGTTGATTTTGAAATTACCAACAACCGCCCCGACTGCTATTCCATCATCGGTCTGGCTCGGGAGGCTGCCGCCGCTTTCGGTCAGGAAATGCGCCACCATGAGCCGGTGGTCCACGGCAGCGACGCTGGGACCATCTTCGACAAGCTGGACGTGGAGACGGAAGCCACGGACCTGTGCAGCCGCTACACGGCCCGGATGGTGGCCAACGTCAAAATCGGTCCCTCCCCCAAGTGGCTCCGGCAGCGGCTCCGTGCCAACGGCATCCGGTCCATCAACAACATCGTGGACATTACCAACTATGTGATGCTGGAATACGGCCAGCCCATGCACGCCTTTGACTATCGCTACGTCCAGTCCGGCAAGATCATCGTCCGCCGCAGCGCCGAGGGCGAGACATTGACCACCCTGGACGGGTCCGTGCGGCCCCTGAAGCCCGGTATGCTGGTCATTGCCGACGAGGAAAAGCCCATCGGCCTGGCCGGTATCATGGGCGGCGAAAATTCCGAAATTCTGCCCACCACCACTCAGGTGGTCTTTGAGTCCGCCAACTTCGACGGCACCTCCATCCGCCAGACCGCTTTGGCGCTGGGGATGCGGACGGAGGCCTCCGGCAAGTTTGAAAAGCACCTGGACCCCATGATGACCCTGCCTGCGGTGCAGCGGGCCTGCGAACTGGTGGAACTGCTCCAGTGCGGCGACGTGCTGGACGGTGTCATCGATATTCTGAATTATATCCCGGAGGAGAAGGTCATTCCCCTGGAGCCGGAGGCTATCAATGCCCTGCTGGGTACGAATATTCCCGAAGCGGATATGGTGGAGTACCTGCGGCGGCTGGAGGTGCCGGTGGTCAACGGCATGATCCACGTTCCCTCCTGGCGGCCGGACCTGAACCTGATGGCCGACATCGCCGAGGAAGTGGGCCGTTCCTACGGCTACAATGAAATTCCCACCACTGCCTTCAAGACCTCCACCCAGGGCGGCTATTCCCCCATTATGGAGTTCGAGAACAAGACCGGCGTGCTGTGCCGGGGCCTGGGCTTCAGTGAGATCATCACCTATTCCTTCGTGTCTCCCAGCATTTTCGACCAAATTCGTTTGCCCAAGGATTCCCCTTTGCGGAATGCCCTGAAAATCCAGAACCCCCTGGGCGAGGACACGTCCATTATGCGGACCATTGCCCTGCCCTCCATGCTGGACATTCTCTCCCGGAACTATGCCTATCACAACAAGGCTGTGAAACTCTACGAACTTGCGAAGATTTATCTTCCTCAGGAGGGCCAGCCTCTGCCCAGAGAGCCGAAAATGCTGGTGCTGGGCAGCTACGGCGCGCACGAGACATTCTTCCGGCTCAAGGGCGAGGTGGAAGCTATCTTCACGGCCCTGAACCTGCCCAAGGCCGAGTATGAGGCGGAAGCCAATCATCCCGCCTTCCATCCGGGCCGCTGCGCCAAGGTTTCCATGGGCGGCAAGGTCCTGGGCTATCTGGGTCAGATTCACCCGCTGGTGGCCAAGAATTACGGCATCGACGGCGAGATTTACTGTGCCGAACTGGACCTGACCGACGCCTTTGCCCTGCGGCTGCCGGACCCCACCTATCATCCTCTGCCCAAATATCCCGGCGTCAGCCGTGACCTGGCCATCGTCTGCGACGAGAATATTACCGTGGCCCAGGCCGAGGCTGTTATCTCCGCCGCCGGCGGCAAGCTGCTGCGGTCCGTGAAGCTCTTTGATGTGTACCGGGGCATCGGCGTGCCGGAGAACAAGAAGAGTCTGGCCTTCTCCCTGGAACTGCGGGCCGACGACCGGACCCTGACCGATGCGGATTCTGAGGGGACCGTGGCGAAAATCCTTGCTGCTTTGGCCGAAAAACTGAACGCCACTCTGCGCTGAACATCTGTTCAAAAATAAATCTCCCGGAAGGGCTTTACAGCCGGGGAAAAATCGGCTATAATAGGTATAGATTTTTTCGGGAGGTGGTTTCCATGACCGACAACAACAGCACCATCAAGTTTACGGTCCCCAGCGACGATAAGGAGAATATGCGCCGCATCCTACATTGCGTCTTTGACGCCCTGACGGAGAAGGGCTATAATCCCATCAATCAGATCGTGGGCTACCTTCTTACGGAGGACCCGACCTATATCACCAACTACAACAACGCTCGGAGCATGATCTGTAAGCTGGATCGGGACGAGCTGCTGCAGGAGTTGGTTCGGTGCTATCTGTTCGAGAAACCGTGATCTTACACAAGCGCCGGGAGACTCTTGGCAGAGTCTCCCGGAATTTTGAACGCAGGAGGATTGTTTATGGCTGAGGAGAAGATCCTGATGTATAAGGGCCATCCGCTGATGCGTAAGGGCAATTTGCTCTACTACGGCTCCATGGCGGATTCCCACATTGTCATGCTCCAGATTCTGGAGACCAAGGAGGTCAACGGGGAGCCCATTGCGTCCCGTGTGGCCATCCAGCTGCAGCTTACCGACCCCAACGTGAAGGGCCGGGACCGGGTGGTCAAGAAGGGCGAAAAGGCCGGACTGTACACCGCACTGGATTTCGGCAGCGTCTGGCTGGAACGGGCGCTGGCTGGCAAGTAAAAAGCTTCCCCGAAGAGGCGAACGGCTTCTTCGGGGAATTTTTTGCGTTTTTTTCAAATTTCCAGTTCTTTCAGCTTCTCCCGCAGGCTCAGAAGGTCCGAGAAAGTGTCCGGCCGCTTACTCACGTCCCGCAATAGCGCCGAGGGATGGTAAAAGGCCGTCATCCACACTCCGTCCCGCTGCTCCCAGCGGCCATGCTCCCGGGTGATGCGGTAATCGGGCCGGATGAGCTTCTGGGCGGCGATGCGGCCCAGGCACACGAGGATTTTCGGCTGGACCAGCTGGATTTGGGCTTCCAGGAAGGGCCAGCAGGCCTCCTGCTCCGTTTCCAGGGGGTCCCGGTTCTGGGGCGGGCGGCATTTGACGATGTTGGCGATGTAGCAGCGCTTCCGGTCCACATCGATGATGGAAAGCATTTCGTCCAGAAATTGCCCGGCGGCTCCCACGAAGGGAATGCCCTGCCGGTCCTCCTGTTCGCCGGGGCCTTCGCCCACGAACATCAGCTTTGCCTCCCGGTTCCCGGCTTCAAAGACCACGTTGTTCCGAGTGGTGCACAAGCCACAGCTCCGGCAGGCCATACATTGCGCTTTCAGTTGCTCCCAATCCATGTTATCGGCTCCTTCTCCGGTCTATCCGCCGTCTCCGGCGGCGATTGCGGTAATTGGCGGTGCGGACCCACCGGACGATCAGCAGCAGGAGCATCAGCCCCGCCAGGACCAGCACGGCGATGCCAAGATAGCGCAGGATCGTGTCCACCGTGTCGGAGGTCCCGGCTTCGGCGGCGGTTCCCACGTCTCCGGCAGTGGTGGCAGCCACGGCAGAGGGATTCATGGCTACCAGGTCCGACTGGGCCAGGCACACGCTCCCCTGCCACAGCTGGATCACATCCAGCACCGCTCCGGTCTCAATGGGTGCCGTAAAATTTCCGTTGGTGCGGACGTAGCGAACTGTGACGCTGTTCAGGCCCGTATCCGCAGGAAGCAGGGTCTTGACGGAGGAAGTGGGGCCAACGGCCACGTTATTTTCTCCGTTGGTCACGGGAATACTGGCCCAGACCTGACCGGGATAGAACACCTGGGCCACCTGATAATTGGTGAAGCCCACGTCCAGCATTTTGCTCATTTCCACGAATTCCCGGAAGGTCGTGACTTCGTCCTCGTTCTCCGGGTTGTATTCCGGGGTGGTGTTGACCACCACGCCGATATAGGAGAGACTCCCCTGCTCCGCCATGATCATCAGGCTTCGCTTCCCCTGGGTGTTGTAGGAAACTTTGCCGCCCTTGCAGCGGTCCTCCTGGTACATTTCCAGAATGTAGCGACTGATCATGTAGTTGTTGGTGAACAGGGTCTGGTTTTCAGGACGGACATCGTGGGCACCCAGAGCGTACACACCGGTGCTGAGGGCATCCACCAGCAGGTCGCTGTCCATGCAGGCCAGAGTCAGCCGAACCAGGTCTCTGGCGGTGATGGTCTGACCGTCCTCCTCGATGCCGTGGACGTTCTTGAAAACCGTATCCGTGCAGCCCAATTCCCGTGCCTTTTCGTTCATCCACTTGAGATAGGTGGTGGTGGACTCGCCGTAATATACGGCCAGGGCCACGGCGGCATCGTTGGCGGAGCCAACCATCATGCAGTAAATCAGATCCTCCATGGTGATCTGCTCCCCGGCCACCAGCCCCACTACGCTGGACCCGTCCGGGACCTGGTCCAGCATTTCCTGGGTAATGGTCACAATATCTCCCGATGCGCCCTGCTCTACTGCGATGAGGCCTGTCATCAGCTTCACGAAGCTGCCCGGGTCGAACTTCAGGTCCATATTGGTGCCGTATACCACGGTGTCGCTGTTGATCTCATAGAGGATGCTGGCCTGGGCGGTATTCAGAATGGAATCCGAGCGCAGCGGCACCTGAGCCTCCAGCGTATGGCACCCGGCCATGACGGAGGAATCCTCCTCCGCTGCCCGGACCGGGACAAAGCTGCACCCCAATACCAGTAAAGCGGAAAGCAGCAGACACACGAAGCGTTTTATTTTCATATTTCTCCCCCAAATGCTCCCGCCGGACTTGTCCGGAGGGAAGAAATCGTGTATAATGACGTTACTGGAAACATTATACCAGTTTTTCCCGGATTCGTCAACGGAAGGAGCGGAAGCCTATGAAAAAAGCCGGGTGGGCCTTTGGAATTCTGGCCGCAGTGCTGCTTGCCTTTCTTCTGGGCTTTGCCCTGGGCCGGAATGAACGGGAGGGGGCTGTGAGCATTTACTATGGCGCTTCTGCACCGTCTGCCTCGACGGCTCCTGCCGGGAATCGCCCGGCGGCTTCGGGTTCCAGCAGCGGAACAGATGCTGCCGATGGGAGCGAACCGGCCACGGAGACCACTGCGGCCCCCACGGAAGCTGGCCCCGTGAACATCAACACGGCTTCTCTGGAGGAATTGCAGCGGCTCCCCGGCGTGGGACCGGTGATCGCCCAACGAATCATCGACTACCGGGAGGCCAACGGACCCTTTGAAAGTGTGGAAGCCCTCATCAACGTGAAGGGCATCGGGGAGAAAACCCTGGCGAAAATTCTGGAATACGCCTGTACGGGAGGATAATATGAAAATCTGTGTGGTGGATGACGAGGACCTGCTGGTCAAGGGCATCCGATTCAATCTGAAAAACGAGGGCTACGAGGTCGTCACCGGCTCCAACGGTCTGGAAGCCGTGGACCTGGCCCGGAACGAAAAGCCGGACCTGATGGTGCTGGACGTGATGATGCCGGAAATGGATGGCCTGACCGCCTGCACCAAAATCCGGGAATTTTCCCAGGTGCCCATTATTTTGCTGACCGCCAAGACCGACGATATGGATAAGCTCATGGGCTTCGACGTGGGGGCCGACGATTATCTTACCAAGCCCTTCAACATTCTGGAACTGAAAGCCCGCATCCGGGCTCTGCTCCGCCGGTCCGGCAGCGCCCAGGAGCAGGCGGACAACGCCAACCGACTGACCATCGGGGACATTTCCCTGGACCTGGATTCCCGGAACGCCTACGCCGGGGGCAAGCTGGCGGAGTTGACCGCCAAGGAGTTCGACGTCATTGAATTCCTCATGCGCAACGCCAACCGGGTCTATTCCCGGGAAGCCCTGCTGGACACCATCTGGGCCCTGGAATACCGCAGCGACATCCGCACCGTGGACGTGCATATCCGCAGGCTCCGGGAAAAGCTGGAAAAGGACCCGGCGAAGCCGCAGTATATTCTGACGAAATGGGGCGTTGGCTATTACTTCCGAAAAGAATGAGGGCCGGTTCCGGCGCTATGGGAACACCCAGTTCCGCTATGCCATGACCTATGTGGCCATTACTCTGCTGGTGCTGCTGTTCCTGAATTTCTATACCACCCGCACCAGCCAGGAGCTGTTCTTCAACAGCAAGCAGACCGCCATGGTCGAGCGGTGCAAGCTGGCGGCCACGGAATTCTCCACGTTGGAGGTGTTCAGCCCGGCTACCGTCTCCTCGGCAGTGGAGCAGCTGGGGTCTCTGCGGGTGAGCCGTCTTTTGGTGACGGACCAGAGCGGCACGGTGATCTATGATTCCCTGACCGGAGATTCGGCCATGGGCAAAACGGCGCTGCTTCCGGAGATCGTCACGGCCCTGCGGGGCAACGACGTATTTTCCGGCCAATACCGCAGCGGAGCCATGCACTCCCAGGCGGCCACGCCCATTTATTCCTACGGCTCCCTGCTGGGTGCTGTGTATATGTCGGAATTTGACGCTTCCCAGGGGGCCATCGTCCAGACGCTGCAGAAAAACGTGTTCACCACCACCCTGGTGCTGGAAGTGGTGCTGGTGTTTTTTTCCCTGATTTTTGCGTCCATTTTCTCCCACCGGCTGAAAAAGATCATGGATTCCATGGCCACCATCCAGAAGGGCGACTACACCCATCGGGTGGAGATCGGCGGCAGCGACGAACTGGCGGTGCTGGGACGGGAGTTCAACGACCTGACGGAGCGACTGCGGACCTCCGAGCAGAAGCGGCAGCAGTTCGTCTCCGACGCTTCCCACGAACTGAAAACGCCCCTGGCCTCCATTAAATTGCTTTCCGATTCCATTTTGCAGAACGAAATGGACATGGAGACCGTCCGGGAGTTCGTCTCAGACATCGGCAACGAGGCCGACCGGCTGAACCGGATGTCCCAGAAGCTGCTGACCCTGACCCGTGCGGACAACACCGAGGAGGACCCCAGAGAAATTCTGGACATGGGTCCCACCGTGGAGCGGGTGGTGCGGATGCTGGAAATGATCGCAGCGGAGAACCGCATTACTGTGTCCTGTCAGGTGGAGCCGGATTGCCCCATCCTGATCCTGGAGGATGATTTGTACCAAATTGCCTTCAATCTGGTGGAAAACGGCATCAAATACAACAATCCCGGTGGCCTTTTGACGGTAAAAGTGTTCCGGCAGGAGGACAATGGGGTCCTGGAGGTCACGGATACCGGCGTAGGCATTTCCGAGGAAGCCGCCAAGCACGTCTTTGAACGGTTCTACCGGGTGGACAAGGCCCGCTCCCGGAAAACCGGCGGCAGCGGTCTGGGTCTGGCCATCGTGCGGAATCTGGTCCAGCGGAACGGCGGCGAGATCGGCGTGGAAAGCGTTCTGGGCCAGGGGTCTACCTTCCGGGTCAGCTTCCCGATTTTTGATACCGAGGAGGAGAGCCAATGAAGCGAATTTTAGCTGTGCTTTTGCTCCTGTGCCTGCTCCCCGGCTGCACCTACTCCGACCGGCAGGACCTGCTGCACTTCTACTACCCCACTGCATCCGTGTCCTACGGCGGCAGCCAGGGGGTCCTGGGCAGCGAGGACCGGGACCTGGGCAGCCACCGGGAGGACCTGAAATACCTGGTGACCATGTACCTTTCCGGCCCGGCGGACAAGAGCCTGCGCAATGGCTTCCCGGCCAACGTGAAGCTGGTGTCCTGCGAAATTCGCCGCCAGCAGGTCCGAATCCTGCTTTCCGGGGATTTGGACAGCCTGAGCCCTCTGGAGCGGGCCCTGGTCTGCGCCGGATTGGCGAAAACCGTGCTGGAAGCCAGCGGCATGAGTGCCGTCCGTATCGCCACGGAGGAGGGCGCTCTCTCCGGGGATGGGGCCTTGATTTTTGATACCGACAGCCTTTTATTAGAGGACAACGCCTCGGAAATGCCTGAGGAGGAATGAGGAAAACCATGAAACTGATCTCCTGGAACGTGAACGGCCTGCGGGCCTGCCTGGGCAAGGGATTTACGGATGCCTTTGAAGCCATGAATGCGGACTTTTTCTGCCTGCAAGAGACGAAATTGCAGGCGGGACAGGTGACGCTGGACCTGCCCGGATACCATCAGTTTTGGAACTATGCGGAGAAAAAGGGCTACTCCGGCACGGCGATTTTTGCCAAAAAAGAACCGCTTTCCGTCCGGCTGGGGCTTGGGGTCCCGGAACTGGACACGGAAGGGCGGCTCATTACCCTGGAATATGAAAAATTCTTCCTGGTCACCTGCTACACCCCCAACGCTCAGCCGGAACTGGCCCGCATTGACCATCGGCTCCGGTGGGAGGATGCCTTCCGGGACTACCTGATGGGATTGGACGAAAAGAAGCCGGTCCTCGTTTGCGGCGATCTGAACGTGGCTTTCAGCGAGATCGACCTGAAGAATCCTGCTGCCAACCGGGGCAACGCCGGATTCTCCGACCAGGAGCGTGGGGCCTTCGGAGCGCTGCTTGCTGCCGGCTTTACGGATTCCTTCCGGCATTTGTACCCGGACGTGACCGGGGCGTACAGCTGGTGGAGTTACCGGTTTCATGCGAGGGAAAAGAATGCAGGCTGGCGTATCGATTATTTCCTGGTGTCCAACCGGGTGAAGGACCAGATCCAGGAGGCCTCCATCCACCCGGAGATTTTCGGCTCAGACCACTGCCCCGTAGAACTGGATATTGACCTGTAAAAAAAGACCCGTTTCCGAATTCCGGAAACGGGTCTTTCTTTATTCTACGGATTTCAGGGCTTCGGCCATATTGATGCGGTCCAGCTTGAAGTACAGCACCCCGTCCACCAGTACGGCGGCCAGGAACGTCAGCACCACGGACAGCACATAGGATAGGGGCAGCAGCCGTGCGGTGAACCAGACCATGTCGATCTGGATCTGGCTCATGACGAAGCTCAGCAGCGCCCAGCCGCCGCCGAGACCCAGCAGGACCCCCATGCCGGTCAGCAGGAAGTTCTCCTTAAAGACGTAAGCGGCGGTCTCCCGGGCATTGAAGCCCAGGACCTTGATGGTGGCGATCTCCCGGAGCCGTTCGGTGATGTTGATGTTGGTCAGGTTGTACAGCACCGTCACCGCCAGCAGTCCGGCGCAGATAACCACCACGGCGATGACCAGGTCCATGGCCTGGAGCATGGAACGGACCTGCTCGGCTACGTCCTTGTTTACCGTCACGCTCATGACACCGCTGCGCTTGGCAATGGTGCTGGCGGTCTGGTGTGCATCCTGACCCTCCCGCAGGGTAACGTAGGCCACCTGGCTTTCCGGGGTGCTGCCCCACTGGGCCGCCAGGGTCTCCGGGGACACGATGGCGTAATTATACACGTCGTTGTCGAAAATGCCGGAGACGGTGAGGGTCAATGTCTGCATATCCGAGGAGCGGAGCGTCACGGTGTCCCCTGCCCCGATGCCCATTTTCTTGGCGATGCCGATGGACAGCAGCACCTCTCCGTCCTTGGGCAGGGGGATGCTTTCGGAATCCCTGTGGAAGTCCATGGCCCGGCCCAGGCCGGAGCCGCCGACGAGCATGGTCACGTCCTTGGTCTTGCCGCCGAAGTCCAGGGCCATGCTGCTCTGATAGAGGAAGCACACGTCGGAAACGCTGTCCGCCATGGCGGTGCGGAAGGCCTCCTGGGCGCTTTCGTCCTGGCCGTCGGTAAATCGGACATCAATGTCGTATTTCGTCACTTCTTCGTACTGGAAGGACACGATATTTTTGATGGAATCCCCCAAGCCGAAGCCGGTCAGGAGCAATGCTGTGCAGCCGCCGATGCCCACCAGCATCATCAGAAGCCGTTGGCGGTAGCGGAATACATTGCGCAGCATGACCTTGTTCAGGAAGCTGATGTTCTTCCAGAAGGGCAGGTATTCCAGCAGGATTTTCTTGCCGGAGGTAGGGGGCTTGGGCCGAATCAGCTCTGCGGGGACCTCCTCCAGAGTCCGGCGGCAGCAGTACCAGGTGACGGCCAGGCTCACCAGAATGTAAATGACCGCCACGGGGATGCAAAGCCCCCAGTCCACTACCAGCGTCACGGCGCTGGTCAGGTTCAGAATGATGGAATAGGCGTTCCAGAGAATAATTGGAAACACCACGCAGCCAAGGGCGATGCCCAACGTGCAGCCCAGCAGCGCCGCCGAGCCGGAGTAGAGCAGATATTTCCGGATGATCTCCCGGTTGGTGTAGCCCAGGGCTTTCATGGTGCCGATCTGGGTTCGTTCCTCTTCCACCATCCGGGTCATGGTGGTAATGCACACCAGAGCGGCCACCAGCAGGAAGAACACCGGGAACACCCGGGATACGCCCTGCACGATGTCGGAGTTACTGTCCAGGGACAGATAGCCCATGTTGGTGTTCCGGGTCAGCACATAGACCTCCGGGTCGCTCATGGAATCGATGGTCTCCCGTGCCTCGTCCAGCTGAGACTTGGCATCATCCAGCTTGGCCTTGGCTTCCGCCAGATGGCGCTCGCTTTCCGCCTTGCCGTCCTCGTATTCCTGTTTCTTTTCTTCCAGGGTGGTCCGGGCTTCCTGCAGGGCCTGCTCCCCTTCCGTCAGGGTTTTGCTTTCCTTGTCAATGGTGGCCTTGCCGCTGTCCAACTGGGCCTGACCGGCTTCCAGCTGGGCCTCTGCGGCGGCAAATTGGGCTTCCATTTCCGCCTTCTGGCCGTCCAGTTCCGCAAATCCGGCGTCGATCTGGTCCATGGCGTCGGAAAGCTGGCTCTGGGCCGCTTCTAGTTCGGCCTTCTGGGCCTCCACCTGGGTCTTTTGCTTCTTCAATTCTTCCAGCTGGGCGGAATAGGTCTCCTGCTGGGCTTTCAGCTCATCCAGCTTGGCCTGATATTCCGTCTGTTTGGCTTTCAAATCATCCAGCTTCTGCTGCAACGATGCGATGGTGTCGGCGCTGACGCCGTTTTCGACCGCCTGGTCCAGCGCAGCCTGAGCGGCCTGCACACTGGTGTCCATGACCTTCATCAATGTATCCAGCACCTGAATGCTCACGTCCAGTTGCTGCAGACCCGTTTCCAGCTGGCTGATGCCGGAATTCAGCTGGGCCAACCCGGCATTTACCTGCACCAGCCCGGATTCCACCTGCCGCTGATTCTGGGAAACGGTCTTGTAATTGTCATAGAGGGTCTTGGTGGCTTCCGTGATTTGGGCATAAGCTTCCGCTTTGGCTTCGGCCAGGGTCTGCCGGGACTGGCTCAGGGTCACGCTGCTGTCCAGCAACGTGTCCTGTCCCTGGCTCAGGGCTTCCTTGCCGGATTCCAGAGCCACTTCGTTGGCTTCCAGGGTAGCCTCCGCCTGGTCCAGCTGGGCCTTGGCATCTGCCAGCTGGGCTTCCGCCTCTTTTTTGCCGTCATTATAATCCTGCAAGCCCTGCTCGTACTCTGCAAGGCCGTCCTGATACTGCTGCTCGGCATCATTGCGGACGTTTTCATACCGGGCCTGGGCAATGGGGGCCAGCAGCGGCTTCAGAATCTCCGCTTCGGTGTCCATCGCATCGTCAAAGGCATCCGTGTAGGCAGCGTAGTCGCCGGGAATGGTCACATGAATTTCCGTGTAGTAGTCCAGATCGAAGCTCTCTCTGGGCAAGTACACATAAGCGGACACCGAGCCATTGCCGATGGTGGTGGTCCCTCGGTTCATGTCCATGTACAGCGGCGTACTGACGTAGCCCACTACCGTAAATGTCTTGCACTTCAGCGCGGAGAGCGTATCTTCGCTGTTCTCATCCAGCACGGTGATGGTGGCCCCGATGGCGGTCTTGCCGGAATAATGGCCGTCCAGCAGGCACTCGTCTGGATTTTCCGGCATCCGGCCCCCCTGCAGCAGCACCTTGTCCAGTTTTTCCGGCAGGGCGTAGAATTTATAGACCCCCTCCACATCCCGGTCCGACCGGCGGGCCAGAGCATCCAGGGTCCACACCCCTTCCGCCTCCGCAACCCCCTCCAGAGCGGCGATCTTCTCCACATCGGTCAAATCCCAGCCGTAAGTGCTGAGAAGCCGCAGGTCGAACATATTCTGCTCGTCCATGTACTTCTGACCTGTGGCCACCATGTCGGCCTTGGTGGTTCGCAGGCCCACGAAGATGGAGGCACCCAGGGCGATAATGACGATGATAGCGATGTAACGGCCCAGGGAACGGCGGATGGAGGACAGGAGATTTTTGCTTTGAATATTTCCTCGTTTCATAGATCACCACTCGATCTCTGCAATGTTCTGGGGATGGTCGTTGACGGTCTCGGAGACCACCGTGCCGTTTTTTACCCGGATGACCCGGTCCGCCATGGCGGTCAGGGCGCTGTTGTGGGTAATGATGATGACAGTCATGCCTGTGGACCGGCCCGTGTCCTGCAACAGCTTCAGAATGGCCTTGCCGGTTTGGTAATCCAGTGCGCCGGTGGGTTCGTCACAGAGGAGCAGCTTCGGATTTTTGGCCAAAGCCCGTGCAATGGCCACCCGCTGCTGCTCGCCGCCGGAAAGCTGGCTTGGGAAATTCTTCATACGATTTCCCAGGCCCACTTCCCCCAGGACCGTGGCTGCATCCAGGGGATTTTTGCAAATCTGGTTGGCCAGTTCCACATTTTCCAGGGCGGTCAGATTGCCCACCAGATTGTAAAACTGGAACACGAAGCCCACGTCCTGCCGCCGGTACTGGGTCAGCTCCCGGCGGTTCATGCCGGAAATTTCTTTCCCGTCCAGCAGGACCTTGCCGGTGGTCAGGGTGTCCATGCCGCCCAGGATATTCAGAAGGGTGGTCTTGCCAGCGCCGGAGGGACCGACGATGACCACTAACTCCCCTTTTTCCACGGTGAAGCTGGCGTCATGCAGGGCAGAAATGGCCAGTTCCCCCATCTGATAGGTTTTTCCAACGTTCCGAAATTCCACGAATGCCATCTTTACACCTCCGTTTTTCTCTATTATAGCACAGCGATATCGGGTTTTTCCAAACGATTTGTGAACATATCAAGAAAACCGGCCCCGAAGGACCGGTTTTTTACTTTTTCCGAAAGACGAGCAGCTTACTGGCCACATAATTGACGATGACCACGAACACGCTGACGGCCAGCTTGACGATGTTGCCGTTCCAGCCCAGAATGTCCACCAGCAGCCACACAAGGCCCGTTTCCACGGCACCGGAACCCAGGCGGCAGCCCACGAATTTTGCTGCCTCCGGCAGCACGACCTTGGCCGACCAGTCATGGCTCTGGAACACGAAGGGCTTGTTGGTGAGAAATGCAAAGACAACGGCTCCGACCCAGGCGATGGCGTTGCTCCATCCGCCGGACAGGTGGGCAAAATTATAAAGGGGCAGATAAATGGCGTAATTGACCAGGGTGGTCAGAACGCCGAACACCAGATAGCTGACAACATCCCGCTTTTCCCGCAGAAAAGCCGTAATTTTATTCCACAAATGACATGGCCTCCTTTTTGGCCTGATTATAACACAGCTTTTTCCTGTTGACAAGCCCAAGGCCGTGAATAAGCCATATCAAATCGCACATACTGAATGCAAAAGCGGGTATTGCGTTTTTTGCCGTTTTCCGGTAAGATATAGGCACAAGACAACGAAGGAGCGATGAAGTATGAAAGTTGCATTTTTTGACGCAAAACCTTACGATAAGCCCGGGTTCGACCGGTATGCCCAGGAGGCGGACATCGAGATCAAATATTTCGAGACCCACCTGAACGAGGACACCGTGTCCCTGGCCGCTGGGTATGACTGCGTTTGCGTGTTTGTGAACGATACCGTAAACGCCGCCGTGGCCGAGAAGCTCTACCAGGGCGGCACCAGAATGATCGCTCTGCGGTGCGCAGGCTTCAACAATGTGGACACCCGTGCCTGCTTCGGCAAAATTCATGTGTTCCGGGTACCGGCCTACTCCCCCTACGCCGTGGCCGAGCACGCCATGGCCCTGCTGCTGACCATCAACCGGAAGATTCATAAGGCCTACAACCGGACCCGGGAATTCAATTTCAGCCTGGCGGGCCTGACGGGCTTTGACCTTCACGGCAAGACCGTAGGTGTCATCGGCACCGGTAAGATCGGCCGCATTTTTGCGGACATCTGCAAGGGCTTCGGCATGAACGTGCTGGCTTACGATAAGTTCCCCAACCCGGACGCAGGCTTGCACTATGTGGACCTGCCGGAATTGTTCGCCAAGGCGGATGTCATCTCCCTCCACTGCCCCCTGACCGAGGAGACCCATCACATGATCGATGATGCCGCCGTGGAGCAGATGAAGAAGGGCGTGGTCATTGTGAACACCTCCCGGGGCGGCCTTATTGATACGGAATCCCTTATCAACGGCATCAAAGTGGGCATCGTGGGCGCCGCCTGCCTGGATGTGTATGAGGAGGAGGGCGACCTTTTCTATGAGGATTTCTCCGGCAGCGTCATTCAGGACGACAAGCTGGTGCGACTCATTGCCATGCCCAACGTTATCGTCACCTCCCACCAGGCGTTCCTGACCAAGGAGGCTCTGGACAACATCGCCCATACCACCGTGGAGAATATGGTGAAGTTTGAGAAGGGCATCGAAAGCCCGGACACCGAGGTCTGCTACCACTGCGGCCGTCAGACCGACTGCCGGAAGGAACGGCACAAGAAGTGCTTCTAAAAATACCGCCGGAGATGCGAGCCATCTCCGGCGAAAATTTTTAGTTCCGCAGCAGCTTTTCGACAGCCGCCAGCTTGATGCAGGTGCAGAAAATATCCATAGCCTGCTGCAATTCCGCTACCGTGGGGTAGCTGGGGGCAATGCGGATGTTGCTGTCCTCCGGGTCCACCCCGTAGGGGAAGGCGGCACCGGCACCGGTCATGGTGACGCCGGCCTCGGCGCAGAGCTTCAGGGCCCGCTTGGCGGTTCCCGGCATGGTGAAGAAGCTGACAAAATAGCCGCCTTTCGGCTCCACCCATCGGGCAAAGCCGCAGGGGGCCACCTCCCGGTTCAATGTGTCAAAGACCACATGGAACTTGGGTCGGAGAATGGCGGCGTGCAGCTTCATGATCTCCAGGGTGTGGGCCTTGTCCTTGAGGAAGCGCACATGGCGCAACTGGTTGATTTTGTCGTAGGAGATCATTTGAACGCCCATCAGCTTGGTGAAGTAGGCGATGTTGGCCTCGGAGGCCGCCAGCACGGAGAAGCCCGCTCCGGCGAAGGTGATTTTGGAGGTGGAAGCAAACTCCATGACCATATCCGGGTGGCCCGCCTGGGCGCACAGAGATAGAATATCCGGGAAGGGTCGGTAGTCCCCTTCAAATTCGTGGAGGCCGTAGGCGTTGTCCCACATGATGACGAAATCCGGGGCGGCGGGATTCAGATTGGCAAAGCGGCGGACGGTCTCGTCGGAATAGACGATGCCGTCGGGATTGGAGTATTTTGGCACGCACCAGATGCCCTTCACGCTCTTGTCCTGCACATATTTTTCAACCAGGTCCATGTCCGGGCCGTCATAGGTCATGGGAATTGGAATCAGCTCTGCGCCCATGAACTCGGTAATGCGGAAGTGCCGGTCATAGCCGGGGCTGGGGCAGAGAAATTTCACCTGTGCTTCCTTGCACCAGGGCTGTTCGCTGTGGAGCAGGCCGTGGGTGTAGGCACGGGTGATGACATCGGACATCAGCGTCAGGCTGGAAGGACCACCGATAAAGGTCTGCTCCGGCTTGCAGCCCAGTACGTCCGCCCAGTAGGCCCGTGCGCTGGGAATACCGGCCAGTTCGCCGTAATTCCGACAGTCCAGATTGCCGTCCATGCACTCCTCCGGGGTGGTCACGGCAGTCAGAATTCCGCTGACAAGGTCCAATTGCTCCGAGGAGGGCTTACCGCGGGCCATATTCAAATGCAGTCCAAGCTGCTTTTGTGCTTCAAATGCTTTGAGAAGCGCTTCATGCTCCTGTTCCAGTTCCTCTCTGGATTTGCAGGAATAGGGGGTCATATCCATCATCCTTCCACTGAAATTGCTTTATTGACCGGGATATTATACGTCCTTCTTCCAAAAAATGCAATATGAAACGGGATAAAAATTCATAATTCCAAAGCCCGGAAAAGAGATTCGTAACAATCCACAAAAGAGACGGGAAACCCTGCCGCTTTTTTTACGCTGGGACTTCTTGCTTTTTCTACGATTTTCACATAGAATTCAACTGTAAGACTTTCGCAAGCGACGAAATTTTTCAGGAAAGGGAACGGAAACGGAATGGGCGAACATCTGAACGTACCGGAAATTTTTGGAAGCGACGTATTTAACGAGGCGGTCATGCAGCAGCGGCTGTCCCCGGCGGTCTATCACGCCTGGAAGAACAGCATTGCCACAGGCCTGCCCCTGGAGCTGCCGGTGGCCAACGAAATTGCCGAAGCCATGAAGGTCTGGGCCATCGAGCACGGCGCCACCCACTTTACCCACTGGTTCCAGCCTATGACGGGCATCACGGCGGAAAAGCACGATTCCTTTATTGAACCCATCGGCGACGGGCGGGTCATCATGGCCTTCTCCGGCAAGGAGTTGGTCCAGGGCGAATCCGACGCCTCCTCCTTCCCCTCCGGCGGTCTGCGGGCCACGTTTGAAGCCCGTGGCTACACCGCCTGGGACCCCACCGCCTTCGCCTTCGTGAAGGACGGGAGCCTGTACATCCCCACCTGCTTCTTCTCCTATACCGGCGCAGCCCTGGACAAAAAGACCCCCCTGCTGCGATCCATTGACGAAGTTTCCCGGGAGGCCATCCGCATCCTGCGGCTGTTCGGCGACCAGGAGACCAAGCGCATCATCTCCTGCGTGGGTGCCGAGCAGGAATATTTCCTGCTGCCCAAGGACCTGTATGCTCAGCGGGAGGACCTGCGGCTCACGGGACGGACGCTGTTCGGCGCACCGGCGCCCAAGGGCCAGGAAATGGGCGACCACTATTACGGCACCATCCGCACCCGTGTTTCTTCCTTTATGAAGGACCTGGACGAACAGCTCTGGCGGCTGGGCATCCTGTCCAAGACCAAGCACAACGAAGTGGCCCCCTGTCAGCACGAAATGGCCCCGGTGTACACCGATGCCAATACCGCCTGCGACAACAACCAGCTGGTCATGGAGATCATGAAGAAGTGCGCCGCCAAGCACAATTTGGTGTGCCTGCTCCATGAGAAGCCCTTCGCCTGGGTCAACGGTTCCGGCAAGCATAACAACTGGTCTCTGGCCACCGACACCGGCAAGAATCTGTTCAGCCCCGGCAAGACACCCCGGCAGAATGCTCAGTTCCTGGTGTTCCTGGCGGCTTTCGTCCAGGGCGTGGACGAATATCAGGATTTCCTCCGCTCTACCGTGGCCTTTGCGGGCAACGATCACCGGCTGGGTGCCAACGAGGCCCCGCCCGCCATCCTCTCCATCTTCCTGGGCGATGAACTGACCGCCGTGGTGGATTCCATCATCAACGGCACCAACTATCAGGAGCCGGAAAAGAGCGTCATGCGCATCGGCGTAGACGTGCTGCCCGCCATCCCCAAGGACACCACTGACCGGAATCGGACGTCTCCCCTTGCCTTTACCGGCAACAAGTTTGAATTCCGGATGTTGGGCTCCTCCCAGTCCATTTCCGGCCCGAATATCGCCCTCAACGCCATCATGGCCGAGGAACTGGGTAAATTTGCCGACGCTCTGGAAAAGGCGGAGGACTTCGACGCCACTTTGCAGACCCTCATCTGCGACGCACTCACGAACCATCAGCGCATCATTTTCAACGGCAACGGCTATTCCTCTGAATGGACTCTGGAGGCTGCCCGCCGGGGCCTGAGCAACTACGCCTCTACCAATGCGGCCTTGCCCAGCTACATCAGCGAGAAGAATCTGGACCTGGTGACCCGCCGGAAAATTTTCTCCGCCGAGGAATTCCGGGCCCGGTATGAAATTCATCTGGAAGCCTATGTCAAGACCGTCCGCATCGAGGCCCGGACCATGGTGGACATGATCCGCAAGCAAATTCTCCCGGCTGTCTTTGACTATACCCGTGACCTGGCCCAGGGCATTGCCCTGAAGCAGGCGGTGGGCCTTCCCTGCAAGAGCGAAACGGAGCTTCTGAACCGGCTCAGCACCACTGCCGACCGGCTCTACGAGACCTGCGAGGCCCTGAACACCCATGTGCAGAGCCTCCCCACGGAGCAGGACCTGCGCCGGGCGGATTACTGTCACGATGTACTTCTGCGGGATATGGCTTACGCCCGGAAGGACGCTGATACCCTGGAAGCCCTGGTGGGCAAGTCCCACTGGCCCTACCCCACCTATTCCGATTTGCTCTTCTACTAAGAAAATACAAAAAACCAGGCAGTATCCGTTAATTTTGAACTGCACCCCATTTGTTAGACAGTATGATATACTATCTAGCAAGTGGGGTGTTTTGCTATGCCAAAAGGAGTACCAAACAAACGATATACGCCAGAATTCAAAAAGCTGGTGATTGAAACCATGCAGGAAGAGAAATTGAGTTACAGCGAAACCTGTCGTAAATTTGAGGTAAACAGCAGAGAACGGATCAAATCATAGGAGCGAATCTATCTGGAGGAAGGGCCGGAAGGCTTTGCCGTCGAACGGCGCGGGCGCGGCAGCACTGGTCGGCCAAAGAAGCTGCCAAAGGATGTAGAAGAAGATCTGCTGGCCGAAGTGCAGCGACTGCGTGCGGAGAACGATTACCTAAAAAACTTGCAAGCCTTGGTTTTGGAAGACGAGCGACGCCAGCGCAGAAAACGCAGGTAGTTCAGAAGCTAAGGCAAAAACACGCACTCAGTATTCTGCTCTCAATCGCTCAACTGCCCCGTGCCACTTTCTACTATCATTTGAAGCAGATGCAGAAAGAAGACAAATATACATCTGTTAAGGAAGAAATCACAACGATTTACCACGAAAACAAGGGCCGGTACGGCTATCGCCGGATCACGGCAGAACTTCGCAAGCGTAAATTCTCTGTGAACCACAAGACTGTCCAGCGGCTTATGAAGGAGCTGGGCTTAGTTTGCCGTGTCAGGATGAAGAAGTATCGTTCTTACAAGGGTGAAGTTGGCAAAATTGCGCCAAATCTGCTAAATCGGGATTTTCATGCCGAAAAGCCGAACCAGAAGTGGGTCACGGATGTGACAGAGTTCAGTTTGTTCGGAGAAAAGCTCTATCTGTCCCCGATTCTCGATCTGCACAGCAGCGATCTGGTCAGTTACACCATATCGGATCGTCCTGTACTCAGCATGGTAACCACCATGCTGGACGAGGCGTTTGCAAAGATCCCGGCCGGAACAAACCTGATTCTCCATTCTGACCAGGGCTGGCAGTACCAACACAAACAATACCAACAGATGCTCCGGGAGAAAGGTGTTCGCCAGAGCATGAGCCGCAAGGGAAACTGTCTGGACAATGCTGTGATAGAAAATTTCT
>ERZ841120.325-NODE-325-length-38797-cov-13.880104_pt1 | contig 38797 bp, 39 predicted proteins | sample MGYA00519572_ERZ841120 | MGnify/ENA primary metagenome ERZ841120 (study PRJEB31850, sample SAMEA3708890) | human gut metagenome | biome: human gut; feature: human-associated habitat; material: faeces | place: China | collected 2014 ...
CCACCGGGAGGCTCAGCAGGTGGCTGACATCAAAGAACTGGCAGTCAATCGGCTCGGATTTATCGCCATCAATGGGTTCGTAGAGCAAGAAAAGCCTTATATTTATCTGGACGGAAACGACCTTTTTGCTGACGCGTAATTCGAAACCGGCACTTTTGCGAATTATCGTTTGAATTTGGCTTATTTTCGCACATATCAAGACCTTTCAAGAGGCAAAAACATACACAAATCAAGGTCTTTCCTTAGAGGTTTTCAGATGGAAAAAGCATCCTACAGCTTGGCTGCAATAAAGCAATGCAAGGAGCTCGTCAAAAAAGCAAAATGGAGCACTCACTTAAAGAGTGAGCACCGCTCCCGATGCGCAGAGGTCAATGCCCTGTTCGCTTCCTGCCAGAAGCTGCTCAACTATGTCATGTTTCAGCCGGACCTCTCCCCTGCCTACGACTATCAACAGATGGTCCTCTCGAAAAGCGGTACCACGAAAACAAAGGAAGATACGGCTATCGCCGCATTACAACAGAACTTCATAAGCGCAATTTTCTCCTGAACCACAAGACTGTCCAGCGGCTTATGAAGGAGCTGGGTTTGGTTTGCCGTGTCAGGATGAAAAAATATCGTTCTTATAAGGGCGAAGTTGGCAAAATCGCACCAAATCTGTTAAACCGGGACTTCCGCGCCGAAAAGCCAAACCAGAAGTGGGTCACCGATGTGACAGAGTTCAGTTTGTTTGGCGAGAAACTGTATCTGTCTCCAATTCTCGATCTGCACAGCAGCGATCTGGTCAGCTATACCATATCGGATCGCCCTGTGCTCAGCATGGTGACAACCATGCTGAACGAGGCATTTGCAAAAATTCCAGACGGAACAAACCTCATTCTCCATTCTGATCAGGGCTGGCAGTACCAACATAAACAGTATCAACGGATGCTCCGAGAGAAAGGCATCCGGCAGAGCATGAGCCGCAAGGGAAACTGTCTGGACAATGCTGTGATAGAAAATTTCTTCGGGCTGCTCAAAAGTGAGCTGCTGTATTTGCAGGAGTTCCGCTCCATGGAACACTTCAAACTGGAACTGATCGAATATCTAGATTACTACAACAACCGCAGGATCAAGGCAAAGCTAAAGGGCTTGCCGCCTGCAATTCACAGACAGCAAGCCCTTTCGGCTGCTTGAACAATTTTTGCTTCAAATTATTGTCTAACTTTTTGGGGGCACTTCACAGAAATTGGTATAGGGGGATTTTTTTCTTATAAATACTTGACAATAAGCTCAGAATGTGCGGCCTCTTTACTTACCGAAGTAAGCAAAGAGGCCTTTGTAGTTAGAAAGTGTCCGCTGTGACAGCTAAAAGCAAGGAGTGAATGACCGTAGAAAATGTCAAGCAAGCGATTGTCTTTTAAGTAAAACCAGTCCCGCTACCAGAGTGAAAATCTGATAGTGGGGTTGGTTGCTAGATGTGTGCCCGGTATGTTGTAAGATAAGTGCTCAACAATCGACGTCCTGCGAAAGAGACGCCTCCTGTGGGATAATGGAGCTATTGGAAATTACCAATAATTCTTGATAACTATCAGCAATTTCCAAGACGAAACATGAGTATGAAGCAAATATTATATGTGGAATTGGAAGGAAGAAAAATAGTAGTTTTATTTTTGAGATGAGTATAGAGGGCGACGTTTTCGTGGTGCGTTTATTATTAAACATAATTGGGCTAGAGATATAATAGAGTAAGCCAGGAAAACTACGATAGCTAAAGCACTTTAAACATACTGGTTGACTATACGCTAATATTGGCGTATGATGAAATCGAGGAAGTGATAAAAAATGCAGGTGAAGGAGTTACGACAAGAAATTGGAGTGACACAGAAAAGACTTGCAGAAACATCTGGACTTGATTTTCGATGGATTCAAAAAGTTGAATCTGGAGAAATTAATATGGAGAATATAACAGTTAAGAGATTTTTTTCTCTGCTGAAGGGGATTTCGCAATGTGCTGATGATTGCGACGAAAGTAGGCAAATACAAATCATTCGCGAGGCATATAGAAATGTTCACGCCATCGCAGATTCTTTCAATGACAATTTGAAAGTCACTCTGGGTATCCAGTAATACTCCACAAAATGAAAAAGCGCTCACCGTGAAAGGTGGGCGCTTTTCTCTTTCTTAATCTGTACTTATAAAAGGTATATCACACCAGCATATCGAACAGTCCAATCATCAGAGGCATCGTCATGATGGAAAGTAGCGTACTCAGAACATACAATGCACTTGAGTGCGCCGCATCACGATTGTAGAGTTGCGCCATTGAGGTGACTGTCGCACAAGACGGCGTAATAGCCGATAGATAGACTGTCATTAAAATTGCTTTACCATCTGCAATCCAGTCAGATGCGTGGAACACGCGAAGTAGTAGCAGAACAATGATAGGAACTACAATCAGACGAAGTGCAACGGGAAGATAGTTGCGCGGTGTACAGAAGACTTTCTTTAACGGCACTTCTGCAATCGCCATACCGGCCAGCAGCATACCCATAGGTCCTATCATAGCACCTACGCTGCTGAGCGTACTCACGATAGGCGTAGGCAGCGAGATATGCAGAAGGTACAAGAGCGCACCGACGACAATCGCAAGCAGATTGATATTGGTCAGAAGCTTCTTCCATTCGAGTTTTGCGCCCTCTTGCAGGCAGGCGCTTGCGTGTGTCCAGAGAAGAATCAGCTGAACGATGACGAAAGCGCAGGAATACACGACATATTCCTCGCCGAGCAAAGCCTGAACCAAGGGAATGACGAGCGCAGCTGCATTGCTGTATATGATGTTGACCTGCTCCACGACATCCAATTTAAGCGGCCTTTTAAAGATAGCATTGAGGACCAGAAACACGACATGCATTCCGACCGCTATGCCCATCGAATACAAGAGTCTTGTGCGAATCTGCGGCGTATCATCGATTTGAAATGCGTTGAGAACAACGCACGGCATGACCAGATATACGAAAACTACGGACAAAACCTTGCTGTCTGAGGCTTTCAACAGCCCTGCCTTGACGACTACATAGCCCATTAGGAGAACGATAAACAGCTGGGCTATCTGCTGCATGAGCAATACACTGACTTCCATGACAATCCCTTCCTTCGATTCAAAATAGCGTACTCTTTTCTCGGAAAATAGTCAATATGCAACATGACGGAAGTTTTTAGAAAAAGGCGAAAATCAACAGTTTGTGGCGAAGGTTGGGAGTTAGCCATATGTACTGGATACTATGCACAGTTACAGGATGTTGCATTTATGCAAACGGTAGAACTTGATAGAGGAGTTGTAAAATCTATAAAAATCAATGTAAACGCGATGCTTTCTTTGATATAATATAGTTAAGAAACTATCCCCTAAAGGGAAGGAGGTCTATTATGAAAAGGAGAGTTAGTACAGCGAAAAGAATCGTTGCTGTAGCTTTAGCCGCTACGGTTGCGGTTTCTTTGACCGGCTGCAAGAAAAGGAAAAACAATAACGATACCACGAGTTCGGATGTGACCACGAGCCAAAGTCAGGCTGCGGTTCCGGAAACCCCGGAAGTGACGGCCACACCTGCGCCGACAGCTACACCTGAACCGACGGCCGCACCTGCTGAGAATACCGATAAGAAGGATAACGCCACCAGCGAGCCGACTAAGACGAATAAGCCGAGTTCCGGCGCTTCGACTTCCGGTGGAACTACCAAACCGGCCGCGACAAAAACACCGGCACCTGCTCCGGCAGCTACTCCGGCTCCTACCGCAAAGCCTCAGGTAAAATACACCTTCACGGTTCGCCGTCATGAGGCGACCTGCACCACGCAAGGCTACGATGAGCATATCTGCCATGAGTGGGGCGGCATGAACTACAATGACCGCTTTGTTCCGACAAAGGGACACAGCTGGGATGGCGGTACAGTCACGAAGGCTGCTACTTATACCGAGACCGGTATCAAGACCTTCAAGTGCAAGGAGTGCGATGAGACGCGCACAGAGGAAATCCCGTCTCTCAACAAAACCTATCATATCAAAAACGTTGTTGCTCCGACATGCACCGCTGAGGGCTATACCATCTATGAGTGCAACGAAGTTCCCGGTCTGACCTATAAGGGCGATTACAAGGCAAAGCTGCCGCACGCCTACGATGCTGGTAAGGTCACGAAGCCTGCTACCATCTATGAGAAGGGTGTCAAGACCTTTACCTGCACCTCCTGCGGCACTACATACACGGAAGATATTCCGATGGTCGAGAAGACCTGGCATAAGGGCAATACGGTAGCGCCTACCTGCACCGAGCAGGGGTACACCGTTTACATTTGCGACCAGGATTCCGCTCTGACCGAGAAACGCGATTATACGAATGCGCTCGGCCATGCTTGGGACGCTGGTACAGTCACAACGGCAGCGACCTGCACGAAGGCTGGTGTTAAGACCTATACCTGCACCCGTAATGGCTGCACAGAGACTAAGACCGAGGAAATAGCGGCTCTAGGTCACAAGTGGGATGATGGCACTGTCACCACGCCCGCTACCTGTGAGGCTGTCGGTGTAAAGACCTACAAGTGCCAGAATACCGGCTGCACAGAGACCAAGACCGAAGAAATCGCGGCTCTGGGCCACAAGTGGGATGATGGTGTTGTTACCAAGGAAGCAACTTACGAAGAAGATGGCGAGCGCACCTATACCTGCCAGAATGACAAGACCCATGTGCATAAAGAAGTAATTCCTGCTTTGGGCTATACCTTCACGGAAACTGTCGTTGCTCCTACCTGCACTGAGGACGGTTATACGCTGCATACCTGCAATGAGAATCCCGCAAAGACGTACAAGGATACGCCTGTTCCTGCGCTGGGCCATCAGTACAAAGAAGTCACTACTCCGGCTACCTGTGGTGCTCTTGGCAGCGTAGACAATGTTTGTGAGCGCTGCAACGATAAGCAGCATGTGAAAAACCTGCCTGTCACTGGTGAACATCAGTGGGATGAGGGCGTCATCACCAAGGAGCCTACAGCCACCGAAACTGGCATCAAGACCTACACCTGCAATGTTTGCAAAGCAACAAAGACCGAAGATATTGCTAAGGCGCATAACCACGATTACACGCGCCTTGGCGAAATCATCGAGGGACCTTATTGCGAAACTGAAGGCAAGCGTTGGATGTACTGCAGCTACGAGGGGTGCAACGAAAGAGTGTTGATGCCTGTGCCTGCTATCGGCTACCATGATTGGGACACCGAGCACACCGAATGCCTGAAAAAGGCCACCTGCACCGAGAAGGGCACCATGCGGATGCACTGCAAGCGCGATGCTTCCCATACCATGACCTACGACTACGGTGGTACTGGTCACATCTGGGACGAGGGTGTCATCACTACCCCGCCTACTTATGACGAGTACGGTGAAAAGACCCTGTATTGCAAGAACTGTAATGCGACCAAGACTGAAAAGGTCCTGCCCACCAAGTACACATTCACCGTTACCGTTGTTCCGCCGACTTGCACCGAAGACGGCTACACGATGCATAAGTGCAATGAGGACGACAGCTTCTCTTACAAGGACAACATTGTACACTCCACCGGTCATCGTGCCGCGAAGCGTGTTATCGAGCCCACTTGTAAGGAAGAGGGTCGCACCGAAATATACTGCAAAGTCTGCGGTGATGTGAGCAGCACTTTCGATTTCACGCCCAAGAAAGGCCACACTTGGGATAACGGTGTTGTGACTACTGAGCCCACGGCTGAAAAAGAAGGCGTCAAGACCTACACCTGCACGGTTTGCAATGAAACGAAGACTGAGACCATCCCGCGCCTGAACGGCAGCGGCAAGTAAGCTGCAAGCTTACAAAAAGCACAAGAAACACAAAGAGGAGCGTCTGCTTTGGCGGACGCTCCTTTTGCTTTGACTGAAAAACTGCATAAGTGCTCTAGAAAATCTTTTTGACATTGTTTGTCGCACTTGGTAGAATGATGACAGAAAAGAAAGAATGCAAATCCTATGGGGAGGTTTCGGGTATGCTGCAGATTGCAATTATCGAAGACGAAGCAGATTTGGCTCAGCAGACAAAGGATAAAGCCCCAATCTATGTATTGGAAACAAACGGATAACATAATAGGTCATTCTGTCTGAGTGCTTAAGGGCTTCTCTGGCTACCTGCAGACCGACGGTTATTCGGCGTACAACGATGTCGAATCTGTGACCAGAGTCGGATGCTGGGCTCATGCAAGGCGCAAATGGGTGGATTGCTTTGAGGGCAAGAAACCTGTTGAAGGGAGCCAATCCGAAAAGGCTTTCGCATATGTTGAAAAGATTTTCGCATTAGAAGCTTGCTGGAGAGATATGTCACCTGACGAACGTCAAAAACACCGTATGGCTGAAATGAAACCCGTTATGGATGCCTATTGGAACTTCCTTTCCAGTTTTTCTTCTGAAAAAGATTCGAATCTGCAAAAGGCACAAACATACTTGCTACACCAGAGAAAACAGTTGGAGGCTGTTCTGCTGGATGGAAGACTGGAACTTACGAACAATGTGGCGGAGCAAACCGTTAAGCCGTTTGTTATGGCTAGAAGGAATTTCTTATTCTGCGACACAGCCAAAGGCGCAGATGCCAGTGCCCTGTGCTTCAGCGTGATTGAAACAGCTAAACGCAACAAGCTGGATCCCTTTGGATACCTTCTGTTCCTTTTGCAGGAGCTTCCCAAACTCGGAAGCGAGCCAACTCGTGAGCAACTCCTGCCGCTATTGCCTTGGTCTACGGCGCTCCCTGAATATTGCCATCTGTCTTGATTTTTTGAGCATCTCGGTTTCGAGGTGCTCTTATTTTTTTCCTTCACGGGGGATTATTGATCGCTTACGATAAAATGAGTGCGGGAATAAAAGCTTGAAATAAATACTGGAATATAATTCTATTGGAATCTTAACAAAGTTCGACAGAAAAAGAGTGAAAACACGTTGAAATGGTTCGTTTGAATGTTGCATTATAACTAATACGGACAAATGTAGTATGATACGAATTATTCAACTGGATGCGGATAGTAAATTAAATACAGTCAATATGATGGCCACCTAAGAAGTCTTTTTTGGCTTCTCTGGTGGCCTTCTTTAATAAACCACATGTGGGAATTGTGAAATTTATATTTACGATTCCCAAATCACCTAAGCGACGCAATCCATTGTAACTGAGGGGATAGGTGATTTTGTGGTGAAACTGCTTAGTTGCGCTCGGAGCAGGGGACCTCCTAGATGTGATTTGACCGAAAAAATTCAAATCGCTATAGGAGGTCAAAATGACTGAATTAGAAATGTATGAACTTTGGTGCACACTTCGTTTATGGGCCAATTATAATCAGCTTAACCAGACGATAGAAAAGAACTGGCTTAGTAATTCGTTCAACAGCCATATCCTTGATTTGTTAGACAAAGAGGAAATTAAATACAGGTCTGAGAAACGTCTCCTTGGATATAGGAATAAGGGGAAAAGACGACTTGCTGGAAATGCAAATCAGCCGATTATTATCAATATTGATGATGTGGCTGATGTCATTGATGTTCGTGCAGAAGATGAATTCGCTCGAGTAGAGCTTCTGGTATCATTGAAGCAGGAATTGGAAAGGCTCTCACCCAGAGAGCTAATGATTATTCGTACTTATTTGGATTATCCTATAGAGGTTGTGGCGAGGAAGCTTAAGGGCAGACCCAACACGATTTCTAAGGCACGAAGAAAAATTGCAAGAGAATTGAGAAAGAAGCTGGTTTGAGATGAAAAGGGAAGAACTGTGGACTCCATCTGCAAGGCGGTTTGAATGTCTGCTCAAGGCTGCGCAGAATGGCGACTATAACGCATACATGAGTTTGATGGCGAGGTTTTTTAAGGTAATGGATGACAAGGCAAGGAATAACTACTTGCGCGATTACGAGATGTTTACGGCACTGGTTGAACGGGTCTCAGAAGGAATCTTTGGTTTCAGTTCCGAAGATGCGTATCAGCGTGAATTGAACAAGGAAAAAAACCGTCAAAGAAGCGGAAGAAGTTCGGACGCAGGTGATGATCTGAGCGTTAGTAGTTAATATTGATTCAAATAAAAACAGATTGCTGCAAGCGTAGCAATCTGTTTTTATTTGAATCAGTTGTGGTTTAAGCAAAACTCGAATCATGTACCAATTGACTGTTACATATAACAATCTATCGAATTTTAGCCTCATTCACCTTATGAACAAGGGTGTATTTGTAAAATGTGCTGAATTTGTGTACTTGTATAATTAAAATGAATCCGATTTGTTGATAAATGTCGAATTGTGTGCTATTATATCAATACATATATTGGCAAAATATTGCGTTGGTAGACTGCTGAATTGCGCTAAGGATTTTCCATGAGTAATTTGTGGGAATGCCTTTTGTTGCTCAAAACTGCTTTCCCTGATTTCAATTGCAGTATTGAAAATAATATGTGTGCAAAGAAGAATGAGGAGTAAGAACATGACAAGGTTTAGGCATGACTTGATTTTGCGGATGATAAAGCTGTTAGATGCTGTGCTTGTGACGATACCATTTGCAATGTGTTGGTATCTATACTATGCTAAGCGCGTTGCATCGCCGTACTATGCAAAGGGCGATTACCTGGTCGTGGCACTGTTCTTTGTGCTGTTCATCATCTTTGGACGCGTATATGACGCCTTTCTGATGTCGATGCAGCGTATCTCCGAAATTATCTACGAGCAATTTCTGGCGGCTGCGGTCAGCGATTTTATCATGTATATCGTGATTTGGCTTTTGTCCAAGCACCTGCCCAACATTCTTCCTGGCGTTGCAGCCCTTGTAGGACAGGTTATTATGGCCTCGATTTGGGCTTATAACGCTCACCACGCCTACTTTAAAACCTTCCCACCGCAGGCCACAGCTGTTATTTATGATACCCGACGTGGTATGGAGCAGCTGATTGGTAAGTACGGTCTTGATGCCAAGTACAAAGTGGTCTCCACAGCTACGGCGGGGGAGTGCATCGAGAATCTTTCCATGCTGGACGGCATCAACACAGTGTTTTTGAGCGGCATCCACAGCCATGATCGGAATATTATTCTGAAATACTGTGTAGAAAACAACATTACTGTATTTGTAGTACCACGCATCGGTGACACCATTATGTCCGGTGCACATCACATGCATATGTTCCACTTGCCGATGCTTCGTGTTGGCAGGTATAATCCTCAGCCGGAGTACCTGTTTGTAAAACGACTGCTTGATATTGTCATTTCTGCTATTGCGCTTGTGATTCTGAGTCCGATCTTCCTTGTGACGGCTATTGCCATCAAAGCAACGGATCACGGTCCAGTATTTTACAAGCAAATTCGTTTAACGAAGGATGGCAAAGAATTCGGTATTCTCAAATTCAGAAGCATGCGGGTCGATGCTGAAAAGGACGGCGTCGCCCGTCTTTCCAGCGGCGAAAACGATGACCGCATCACGCCCGTTGGCAAAATCATTCGTGCTTGCCGCGTTGATGAATTGCCACAGCTTATAAATATCTTGAAGGGTGACTTGAGCATCGTCGGCCCCCGTCCGGAGCGCCCTGAGATTGCAGCTCAGTACTGTGAGGAAATGCCGGAATTCTCCCTGCGCCTGCAGGCTAAGGCTGGATTGACTGGGTATGCGCAGGTTTATGGCAAGTACAATACTACTCCCTATGACAAATTGACCATGGATCTGATGTACATAGCTCATCCGAGCATTGTTGAAGATTTGAAAATCATGTTTGCAACAGTGAAGATCCTGTTTATGCCTGAAAGTACCGAGGGAGTTTCTGAGGGCCAAACCACCGCAATGAGTGGAGAAAACCATTGATTTACCGCGATTTTTGTCTAATTTCTGGATCTGAGAATTGACACTTTTCCAGAATGTGCGGTCAGGAATAAACAAGGGGTTTCGATGACAATATCATTAAAACTTTCAACCCGGTCATGGAGATGCTATCAGGCATAAATATGGGAGCTTTCAGTGAAAAGCAGGGTGCTATCGGGAATAAACGCAAGGACTCCCGTAGCGATATGAGTGATTTCTGGCATAAATACATGGATTCCTATGGCGAGATGATGGTGTCATCAGGAATAAAGACAGAGACTCCCGTGACGATGAAAATACTGTAAAACACACGGATTGTCGTAGAAAATCCAGAAGCTGTAAGGGCTTTCGTAGAGATATGGGCGAATGGTGCAGTAATAAAGTTGTAGCGGTACAAGACATAGCGGCAGTGTGACTCACACTGCTGAGAACGATTAGTAGAGCTTTATAAGGAATAAACGGCTCAGACTCTTTGAGATGAGTCTGGGCTGTAATCTTTGATATGCGGAGAGAGGAAGAGAAGATGGAAACTACGAAGCAGCCGCTTATTACTGTGGTGATGCCGAACTACAATGGTCACCGTTTTGTAGAGCAGGCAATCGACAGTGTACTTAATCAGACTTATCCCAATTTTGAGCTGCTGGTAGTAGATGACTGCTCGAAGGACAATTCGCTGCAGCTTATTCAGCAGAAGGCACAGAGCGATGACAGAATTAGGGTAATTGCGCTGGAGCACAATGCTGGTGTGGCCAATGCCCGAAATGTGGGCATTAAGGAGGCCAAGGGGAAGTTCATTGCCCTTCTGGATAATGACGACTTGTGGACTGAGGACAAGCTGGAACGTCAACTTGCTCTTGCGAACAAGGGCGCAGATATTGTCTATTGTTCTTATGACTTTATTGATGAACAAAACAATTCCATTAAGAAACCCTTTATTGTCCCACAGCAGACGAACTTTAATAAAATGCTGGCATCAAGCGTTATTAGCTGCTCAACGAGTTTTATCAAGACAGAACTGATGCAAGCGCATCTTTTCAACTCAGATTTTTATCATGAGGATTATGTCCTGTGGATGGAATTGCTCCGGGTTTGTCCGATTGCATACGGTGATCCGAAAGTGCTGATGCATTATCGGCAGGTCACAGGGTCAAGATCAAATAAAAAAGGAAACGCGGCAAAGGAGCGGTGGAATACATTCCGCAAGGCTTTGAATTTGAATATGGCCATGAGTGTGTGGGCTTTTGTGAGATACGCAGTAAATGGCGTGATGAAGTACTATTTCTGAAATGGTTTGCAACCGTATGATAACTGTATGAAAGGGAAGTAGAATGCGCGAAATTGGACTTGAAGAGATAAAGAATCTCGAATTTGATTTGTTAAAGAGAATTGACGTGGTGTGCAAAAAAGAAAAATTGAATTATTCACTTTGTGGAGGTACTTTGCTCGGCGCAGTACGTCATAAAGGCTTTATACCATGGGATGATGATATCGATATTGCAATGCCACGGGAGCATTATATACGCTTCTTGAAATATTGTGTTAGCCACGAAGACGAGTGTGGATTCCGGATAGTATCGACCATGAATGAAAAAAGATATGCATATCTTTTTTCGAAGGCGTGCGTTCCTAATACAGTGATTGAGGAAGAAAGTGCGAACCGTGATGGAGCCAATGTTGGAGTATACGTTGATGTGTTTCCAATCGATGGACTAGGCAATCAAGAAGAAGCGAAAAAGCACTTTCATGCAAAATGGCTGGATTTAGAACTTTTGGTTGCGTATAACTGGAAAAAATTTTTCAAGAGCAAAACACATGCGTGGTATTTTGAACCCATAAGATTAACTCTTTTTTTGTGGAGCAGATTTGTATCACCTTCCAGAATAATTGAAAATATTGAAAAGTATTATTCACAATATCCTTTGGACCAAAGTGAATATGCAGCAATAGTATGTGGTTCATATTGGGAAAAGGAAATTATGCCCACAAATATACTTAATGAATTTGGTGAAGTTGAATTTGAGGGGGAAAAATTCATGGCATTTAAGAAATATGATGCTTATCTAAAAAGTATCTACGGCGACTATATGAAATTGCCCCCCAAAGAAAAGCAGATAACCCATCATATGTTTAAAGCATACTGGAAAGATTAAGGAGAAGAATTATGGCAAATATTGCATTACTTATTGCTGGCGGTTCTGGAGCACGTATGCATCAGAATATCCCGAAACAGTTTCTTACCGTGAATGAACGACCGGTTATTGTGTATACGCTTGAGGCGTTCCAGCATCATCCGGAGATTGATGAAATTGCAGTTGTTTGCATTGAAGGTTGGGAATCTGTTCTTTGGGCCTATGCAAACCAGTTCAATATTACGAAGTTAAAGTATGTTGTACCTGGTGGAAAGAATGGTCAGGATTCCATCCGAAATGGTGTATTTGAATTGGAAAAGCATCATTCCCCGGATGACATCGTTTTGATTCATGATGCAATTCGACCCATGGTGTCAGCAGAAATCATTTCGGACTGCATTCGAGTAACACAGTTGCATGGTAATGCAATCACGGTCATCCCTTGTGCAGAGGCAATGATGCAGACTGAGGATGGCGTTGTTTCGACGGGGAGTTATCCGCGTGACAATCTGAAGAGAACACAGACTCCTCAGGGATTCCCTATCGGAAAAATTTGCGATTTGCACAGAAAGGCGTTGAAAGCGGGTATTACAAATTCCGTGGCTTCCTGCACACTGATGATTGAAATGGGTGAACAGGTTTATTTTTCTGCTGGGTCAGAAAAGAACATTAAGCTGACAACGGTAGAGGATATCGATATATTCAAAGCACTTCTCATTGCAAAAAGATCCGATTGGCTTAAGTAAAGGAGAAAGAGATGAATCTGCATCAGAGCAAGTTATATCTTGAGGACTTAGATAGAGCCTTAGATCATGTTGTTGGCATGGAAGCACTGCAAAATAAAAGCATTCTAGTGACAGGAGCAACAGGAACGATTGGCTCTTTTGTGGCTGATGTACTGATTCGATTTGTCCGGAAAAATGATGCGGATACCATTATTTATTTAGGTGGACGTAATATTGAAAAACTGAGACACCAGTTTGGCATTCAAAAGAATGTGGAGTTTTTACCGTATGATATGAATGCTCCTGTTACCTTTGATGTTCATGTGGATTATATAATTCATGCGGCTGGAAATGCTCACCCTGCGGCGTTTAACGGAAATCCTGTTGGGACAACGATGGGAAATATAGAGAGCACATTTAGATTACTAGAATATCTAAGAATGCATGAAGGAAAAAGACTTTTATATGTATCATCAGGTGAGGTTTATGGTCAAGGAGATGTGTCCTTGGCTTCCTTTGATGAGTTGTACTCTGGATATCTAGATGTTCTGTCTCCGCGTTCATGTTATCCGCTCAGTAAGCGAATGACAGAGAATCTTTGCAGTAGTTACTGGAAGCAATACGGAGTCGAAAGTGTTATTGTGCGTCCGTGCCATACTTATGGACCTTACATGACGGAAACAGACAATCGTGCTCATGCACAGTTTTTCCGCAATGCACTTGCTGGAGAAAATATAGTCCTAAAAAGTGCAGGAACACAAATGCGTAGCTACAATTATGTAGCTGACTGTGCGGCGGCGCTATTAAGCGTTCTTATTCAAGGTGTTTCTGGTGATGCATATAACTTGGCAAATCCGCATTCAAAATTGACTATTGCCGAGTTGGCTGAAAAAATAGCTACAGCAGGACATAGTAAAGTTGTTTTTGAAATCCCTGATGCGGTAGATTTAGCAAATCAGTCACCTATCCCGAAGCAGGTCTTGAATTCGGCAAAGATTGAGGAGCTTGGTTGGAGACCAGCATTTGAGGTAGAGGAGGGAATTTGTCATACATTGGATATTTTGAGAGGATTGTGAATGGAAGCAGGCAGGAGAAATCTTCATATATTGTCACGGATTGAACGCTTTGTACTGTGTAGTAATCTTCCAAGTAAACTGCGGGCAAAATATGCGTCTTTTTGTGGAATTGCGGATGATGATAAAACGCGCTTTGGGAAAAATATATTTGTTGAAGCACCTCACAAATTGACGATTGGTCACGAATGCTTAATTAATAATGGCGTTCATATATACACCGGGTTCTGTAATGATTCCAAAGTGATTATCGGAAATGAGGTTGCAATTGGGCTTGACTCTTGCATAACTACTAATTCTCATACAATTGGCCCAAGTAACCATCGCTGGGGAGATAACACGAGCCAAACCGTTGTCATCGAGGATGGCGTTTGGATAGGAGCAAATGTTACTATTCTACCAGGTGTAACTATTGGCCGGGGGGGTAATTGCCGCGGGTGCGGTTGTTACCAAGTCAACAGAGGCGGATTCAGTGTATGCAGGAGTGCCTGCTAAAAAAATCAGAAGCCTTAAAAATGACGAATGAAACATGGAGGTCAAATGATGCTGGAGGAATTGAAGAAAGCTGTATGCGACGCAAACTTAGAACTTGTAGATAAGGGCGTGGTAATCTACACATGGGGCAATGTGAGCGGCATATCTGAGGATAGAAAGTACATGGTAATCAAGCCGTCTGGTGTTGATTATGATGGTATGAGTCCAGAAGATATGGTTGTTGTTGACATTGCAAGTGGTGAATGTGTAGAGGGAAAATGGAAGCCGTCTTCTGATACAAAAACCCATTTAGAGCTTTATAAGAAATATACTTCTATAAAGGGGATAGTCCATACTCATTCAGTTAATGCTGTCGCTTTTGCACAGGCGGGAATGAAAATCCCTGCTTTGGGGACAACACATGCGGATTATTTCTATGGAGATATTCCATGCACTAGAGAACTTACGAAACAAGAAGTAATGGAAGACTACGAAACGAATACGGGAAAGGTGATTATAGAAACCATTGAGAATGGCAACTATGATCCTATGGCTGTTCCTGGAATCGTTGTAAAAAATCATGGACCATTTGCATGGGGTAAAAGTCCCGCGAACGCTGTATATAATGCAGTTGTTATGGAAAAAGTGGCAGAAATGGACTTGAAAACATTAGTGCTTAATCCTGATAGCTCGATGGCACAGTATGTGCTGGATAAGCATTACATGAGAAAACACGGACCGAATGCCTATTATGGGCAGAGGTGACGTGACGCGACAGAGGTGTGTTATTCTGTTGTGGATAATATTATGCATTTTTAATTGGTGGTAAACGGATGACTACCATATGGCGGAAGGATGAAAATGATTAGAGTATTACAGGTGGTTCCATCGCTTAATATAAATTCTGGAATGATGAGCGTCGTGATGAATTATTATCGCGAAATCGACAGAAGTAAGATTCAATTTGACTTTCTATATTTTGGAGAAATGGCAGAAAGCCATCAAAAAGAAATCGAAGTTCTTGGTGGTCGAACTTTTTACATGAAACGGCCTACTTTTAAACCGCAAGATCAAAGACGTTTAAATGTTTTTTTTGAGAAGCATAAGGGGGAATACATAGCCGTACATTGTCACCCTATTTGGGTTTCAGCGGTTGTTGCACATGCTGCAAAAAAAAGCGGAATACATCATATTATTCAACATGCACATTCTACCCAATATTCTGAAAAAAAGATTAGCGCTATTAGGAATCGTGTCCTTGTTAAATTTATCTCGCTTTTTGCAACAGATTATATTGCATGTAACGATGAAGCAGCACGACTTCTAGGAACTAGACGCGCTGATAAAAACCAGGTGTTTATCCTCCCCAATGCCATAAATCTGAAAAAATATGAATTTGATGAAAATTCACGCGATAAAATACGACAGGAATTTGGCGCTTCGCAGGAAATGGCGCTGTTAGGTAGTGTGGGAAGATTATCTGTAGAAAAAAATCAACGCTTTATTGTTGAAATATTTAAAGAATATCATGAAAGAAATCCACAATCCATGTTGATTTTAGTAGGAGATGGAGCGCTGCGCGGGCAGATAGAAAATGAGATTTCAAAGCTCGGATTAAAGGACTCGGTCATTTTAACAGGTAAACGAACAGATGTTGGCGCGATTTTATCAGGTTTGGACGTTTTTATCATGCCATCTGTTTTTGAAGGAACACCAGTTTCAGCAATCGAAGCGCGTGCATCTGGCTTGCCTTGTCTATTAAGTGATACCATTACGAGAAGTGTTGATATGAAGGGAATGACATACCTTTCGATAAAAGAGCCACCGTTGGTATGGGCGCAGGAAGCTGAAAAGCAAATGATAAATAATAGAGATAATAATCGGTACGATTATGCCGAGGTAATCAGCCATGGCTTCGATATTAAAGTTGAGGCTATCAAGTTACAGGAATATTACCTCGGACTGAGGTGACAAATGAATTCGATAGTTGATTTTTTGCAATCGACAATGTTAATTGAGCGATTGTTTGGCGTGGGAGCCTATGTGCTAGCACTTGGGTACTTTTATAATCAGATTCGATGCTCGAAAGATTCTAGAAAGATAGAAAAGTACTTGAATCACTACCTCATTGTTTTGTGTATATTGGCATTCTTTTATGTTCCAGGTGCATCGGCTGATCTTTCACGTTGGCGTGCAATGGCTGAACCCTGGAAAAATGCTGATCTAATGTGGTTTCTAGAAAATCGTGTAATAGTGTCAACTGTGCCGGCTGGTTATTTGCTTGTCTTTTTATGCCAGAAAACTGGAATCGATGGGATTTTGCCAATGTTTTGTGCAGCTGGTTTTTTTGGAAATGTTTTCCATATGATGAAATGCGAAAGCAGGCGCGAAAATGTCAACTCTGATTCCGTTGCGGTGACATTATTATTTGTGATGTCGACCGGAGTTTTCCTTGAAGTCATTTCTGGTGTCCGATGCATGTTAGCTCTCTCGATAGTGATTCGATGTGCATATGATGAAATGCGGATGCAGAAGGGTGTAGTACGACATATACCACTATATATTGTGGCTGTTCTCTTGCATACAGCAGCCACACCTTTGATTGCTATCCGCTTTATGTGTATGATCTTTGAGAAGAAAAGAAATACAATACTGACTTTTCTCAATGTGATATTTGTCGCTTTGTGTGCTTTGATGGCCGTTGCACTGGGAAGTGATTATATTGATGCAGCGTTCGATAAAGCAATGTCATATACTTCACATAATGTGTATTCATATGTCTGGGAGTACTTAATTGCGGGGATTGGCTTTGTGCTAATATTGACGACTATACACAATTTAAAAAAAAGATATCCAGATAAATGGCGTGAATTGAAGCCGTCCATACGATTTTTGAGTGCGATAATTGCATATGCACTTATTTTCTTTAATGTTTATTCCATTTGTCAACGGTTTTTTAGTGTTTGTTTAATTTGTGCTATCCCAGTTGTTATGCAGTTTTTTAGCTGTGAATACGCTTGTAATCGGGGAAAGACAAGGCGAAATACAATCATAATTCTGATGGTTGTTCTTTTGATTGCTTGTACACGAGGAAATTTGTGTGGATACAAATTCTTTGTGTTTTGAATTAATGGTGGAGATTGTCGTAACATGAAACAACGTAATTACGGGGTGGATCTTTTAAGATGTGTTCTAATGTTTTTCATTATCGTAGGACACTTATTTGCACATACCGACATAAGAAATCAGGTGGCTTTCCTATCCGGTAAATGGCTTTTTACGTGGGTGGTACAGGCTGTGACAGTGTGTTCGGTCAATGCTTTTGTAATAATTACAGGATACTATATGTCATCCAAACCGTATGATCTTTGGAAAGGAATAAAGCTCTGGATTAAGGTGCTGATTTATTCGATTACGATTTGGATTGTTTTTGTGTTGTCAGGACGAGTTCCGTTCACAGTGGGGGGGGGATTGGACGCTTTTTTTCCAATCCTTCGAAATGAGTACTGGTTTTTTACGACATACATATTATTATATCTACTGATTCCATTCCTTAATGCAACGATTCAAGCACTATCTAAAAGACAACTTAAATACCTGGTTGTCGTCTTAATTTGTGTTTTTTACATTGAACCTATTTTTTCAGTTGTGTTTTATCAGTACGATGAAACGGAAGGATTCGGGATTATTGCATTTATTACTTTGTACTTTATAGGAGCGTTTTTATCACAATGCGAAGATATCGACAAGAAATACTGCATCATTATGCTTTTTGGATCTTCTAGTGTCATTTTTCTATCAAAATTGATTTTACAGGCAATCGTAGAATATAAGAACTTTAATTTTGGGACAGGGATTCTTTATCATAATAACACAGCCTTCGTGTTGATTAATGCAGTTGCGCTGTTTTCTCTTTTTAAACAATTGAATATCAAACCTATTATTGGAAAAATGGTTAGATGGTGTTCACCTTCGGTGTTTGCTGTATATCTTATCCATGAAAAGCCAATTGTACGTGATTTGATTTGGAATCCTAGCCTTTTGGAATATCTTGAGGCGTGTGCTACTTGGAAATATCTAGTAACTGTATTTTTAATTCCAATGGCAATTTTTGCTTCTTCAATAATAGTAGATAGGGCCATAATGGACAAAATAGTATGTGCTATATGTAAAACTACGTTAGCAAAAGGGCTAAAAGAGAAGTGCAGTCGTCTTAGCATGATTGTCAAATAATATAGCAACAATATAAAAGAATAGAGATTTTATTCATAAAGTAAGATGGTGGCACTTTAGAGGAGATTGAGCTATGTCGCGATATAAGGAACTATTTAGGGATACCGCTATATTCGCAATTGGCAGTATAGGAACAAAACTGATTCTATTTCTTATGGTTCCTTTATATACAAATTATATGTCAAGTGCGGAGTACGGTACTGCAGATTTGATTTTTACAATTGCCCAACTCATGACATCGTTCCTGTCAATTGTGATTTTCGATGCTGTAATTCGCTTTGGCCTTTCCAGCAGAGAAAAACGCGAAAATGTTCTTTTTGTTGGATTTGTCGTACTGTTTTTCTCGGCAATTTCTGGAGCCATAATCACGCCAGTAATTGGTTTATATAAAACAATTACCGAATGGAAATGGTATTTGTACATATATGTGCTGGCTAGTATATTGTATAGTATCGAATTCAACTATCTTAAGGTGCTTGGAAGAAACCGACAGTATGCGGCATTGAACATTTTCCAAACGGGATTGATGGCATGCTTGAATGTTTATTTTTTGGTAATCAAATCACTCGGTGTACGGGGATATTTACTTGCGTATATAATCTCGACTTTGGTTGTAGATTTCATCGCATTTGTTAAGGAAAAATTTTGGCAAGACCTTTTAAGGGCAAAATTTGACGGAGTACTATTCCGAAATATGGTGCTTTATTCGGCACCTTTAATTTTGAATAATGTTTCATGGTGGGTTATACATTCGTCAGATAAGATTATGGTGGAAATTATGGTGTCCACAGCTGCATTAGGTGTCTATACGGCTGCTGCAAAGATTCCAGCATTAATCAATGTTGTGGTTTCAATATTTCAACAGGCATGGGGAATCTCTGCCATAAAAGAAATAGAGTCTGAAAATGAAAACGCATATTATTCGGATGTGCTTAAATATTTATTCCTTTTCACATCAGGGATTTGCATTTTCTTTGTGAGCATAATCAAGATATTTATGCATTATTATATTGGTAGTGCATTTTCAGATGCATGGCATTATGTTCCTCTACTCCTTGTAAGTGCTGTGTTCTCAGCGGTTGCTTCATATTATGGCTCGATGTATGGCGCTTTGAAAAAATCTATAAACAATATGCTAACAACCTTGTTAGCTGCAGCTATAAACATTGCAATTAACGGGCTTTTAATTCCTACTACAGGAATTTGGGGAGCCGTAATAGGTACAGTTGTAGCGTATATTGTTGTTGCATTTGCTAGAATGGCTGATGTGAACCGCTACCTAGAGATAACCGTTAACTGGAAGACCTTCATTGCAACCTGTGGAATTATTATTGGTCAGGCGATAGCGGTTTCACTTGATTTCCATATTGGTCTATGTTCCGTGGTTGCAGCTGTAGCGTTTGTTCTTTTTAATAGAGATGACCTTTCTTCTCTTTTTAAGAAGATTATTACACTTATGATGACTAAACATAAAGAGGCGAGCTGAAATTACAATCGAATTTTGGTATCTCGTTTTTCTGTAGTTATATTTAATTGAAGAAGGGAAAATCAAATGCGAAAAATTGAAATTGAAGAATATAAAGAGAGGGTTCTAGAAGTACTTGTTAAGATTGATAAAATTTGCAGAGAGAACGAGTTCACTTATATGTTGTTCTATGGAACACTTTTAGGTGCGGTGCGGCACAAGGGATTTATACCATGGGATGATGATATAGATATCGTTATGCCTAGAGACGACTACTATAAACTCGGAAAATACATTGTGGAACACCCAGAATTGGAACTTAACTATATTGATGTGAGTAATAGAGATGATACCTTTTACTACTGTGCGAAGGTGTGCGATGCAAAGACGGTGGTAAATGAATCTAGATATCGGCATATTAATGGATATGGTGCTTTTGTTGATGTTTTCCCATTTGATTATTTGCCAGAAAAGGAGAGTGCTCGGATTCAATATCGGGATAAGGAATTATTTTGGGCGAGAGTTGTGCAGCATTCTGCAGAATTGATGCCTGGGCAAGGACATACGTTAAAGCAAAGGATAAGTAAAAATGTTGCCTTTTATGTTTCAAGATTATTTGATGCCCATAAAGTTCTGCTAAAAATGCATAAACGGTACATGAAATTCGATGAAAAGCCTACAAAATATATGGGACTCCCATGGGATGGTATCCCCTATGAAAAAGACTGGCTGAAAAATAGAATCGAAATCGAATTTGAGGGAAAGTATTTTTATGCACCCTCAGAAATCGACAAGGTATTGACAAGATCTTTTGGCGATTATATGCAACTGCCACCAGAGAGTGAGCGGTTTTATAAACATCACTTGGAGTGTTATTTGATGGAGTAGAAATGGGCAATTGGATATAAGAAAACCTAGTGGAATTTATTTAAATAAAAAGAGGCGTTACAACGGATTCAGTAAAAATATGCCAGTTCTTAATTTGAGTTGTCACGTAATATAGCCAGGCCATCATTGCAAATCGTTATGATAGCTGTCTGGATGATGTTCAGGAGAAGGTCTACACGCGCGACATATTCCGCAGAGACTAATTATGTTTAAATTTAAGGCTGCCTTCACACGGTGGTGGCTTTAAATTATGCCATGATGTTCACAAAAGCGGACATGGAGGAGTACATGAACAAACAAGAAAGTGATATTCTAAACGCGCTTCTATTGGAGCCGTTTATTAACCAGAGAATTTTAGCGGAAGTCTCTGGCCATTCCCTTGGAGTCGTTAATCGTTCTTTGAAGGAACTTATTAAATCAGGATATATTGATGACTCAATTCGGCCAACGACGAAGGCTATTAAGGTATTCAAACAAAATACGCCTCAAAGAGCAATTATTCTGGCAGCAGGATTTGGAATGCGGATGGTTCCTATCAATACAGAAATGCCCAAGGGTCTGTTGGAAGTCAATGGAGAACCTCTCATTGAGCGTATAATAAAGCAGCTTCATGAAGTCGGAATCAAAGAAATCTATGTAGTCGTCGGCTTTATGAAGGAAAAGTATGAATATTTGATTGATGAGTATGGAGTTGAATTGGTTGTAAATTCAGAGTATGCTTCCAAAAACAATCTCCATTCTTTAAAACTTGTAAATGAACACCTGGAAAATTCGTATATTGTCCCGTGTGACATCTGGAGTGATCGAAATCCGTTCCACCGGCACGAACTTTATTCTTGGTACATGGTCAGTGACCTTGTAGACAATGAGAGCAATGTCCGAGTCAATCGTAAAATGGAACTGGTCACTGTGCCAGAGGCTTCTGGCGGCAACGCAATGATTGGAATCTGCTATCTGGGTAAGGATGATGCCGATATCGTAGAACGGCGCATTGAAGAATTATGCAAAAACAAAAGATATGATAGCTCCTTTTGGGAAGAAGCTCTATACCAGAAAGATCGAATGATTGTTGCAGCACGAGTCGTACATTCAACGGATATCGTGGAAATCAACACCTATGAGCAGCTTCGGGAAATAGATAGTGATTCCAATCAGCTGAAAACAGATGCAATTCAGGTGATTGGCAAGGCGCTAGGTGTAAAATCGGACGAAGTTACGGATATCACAGTCCTAAAAAAAGGCATGACCAATCGATCCTTTCTGTTTACCTGCAAGGGAAAGAAGTATATCATGCGTATACCGGGCGAAGGAACGGATCAGCTTATCAATCGCAGACAGGAAGCAGAAGTATATCACACGATTGACGGCAAAAAGATCTGTGATGATATTGCGTACATCAATCCGGAAAATGGGTATAAAATCACAGAATTTCTGGAAGAAGCCAGAGTGTGCGACCCATTAAATTACGAGGATGTAAAAAAGTGCATGAAGAGGCTCAGAGCCTTCCATGAGCTAAAGCTGAAAGTAAATCATGAGTTCGATATCTTTGGTCAGATAGAGTTTTATGAGTCCCTGTGGGATGGAGCACCCTCTGTTTACAAGGACTATGGGAAAACAAAAGCAAATGTTCTCTCGTTGAAGCCCTATATTGATGCGCATGCATCTGAAAAAGTTTTGACACATATCGATGCAGTTCCCGATAATTTCCTTTTTGTTGATCGGGACGGAAGCGAAGAAATTCGTTTGATTGACTGGGAGTATGCAGGAATGCAGGATCCTCATGTTGATGTGGCGATGTTCTGTATTTATTCTCTTTATAATAAGCGGCAGGTAGACCGTCTGATAGCTGCTTACTTTACGGAAGGGTGCGACAATGCGACAAGGATAAAAATATACTGTTACATTGCAGTCTGCGGATTGTTGTGGAGTAACTGGTGCGAGTACAAGCGGAACTTGGGCGTGGAATTCGGGGAGTATTCTCTGCGTCAGTATCGGTATGCAAAGGAATACTATCGAATTGTTCAGGACGAATTGAAAAAACAGGAAGAAAGTGGGGAAGAATAATTGAATAAGGTTGAACGGGCAATCATCATGGCAGCGGGTCTTGGAAATCGAATGCGCCCGATTACATTGACTACACCCAAACCGCTGGTTAGGGTGAATGGGGTTCGTATGATTGATACGGTGATTAATGGCCTGCATCAGAATGGAATCCATGAAATTTATGTAGTAGTAGGGTATTTGAAGGAGCAGTTTAAGGAACTGGAACAGGAGTATCCTGATGTCAGGCTCATTGAAAATCCATATTATGATACTTGCAATAATATCTCCTCGCTCTATGTTGCGCGAGAGCATATTGAAAACGCAATTATTCTGGATGGAGATCAGATTATTTATAATGCGGCTATCCTGTCTCCGGAATTTGAACGTTCTGGATATAACAGCGTTTGGACAGACGATGAGACAGATGAGTGGCTTCAGACTGTAAAAGGTGGCATTGTGACTGCCTGTAGTCGGATTGGAGGAAAAGGTGGCTGGCAGCTATACAGTATTTCCCGATGGACTGCAGAGGATGGAAGAAAACTGAAGCATTTTTTGGAGGTTGAGTTTGAGGAGAAGAAAAACCGCCAGATTTATTGGGACGATGTCGCAATGTTTTGCCATCCTGAGGAATTTGAGCTTGGAATTCGCCCGATGAGTGCATCGGATATTATTGAAGTCGATAATTTGTCAGAACTGATTGCCTTGGATGAAAGCTATAAAAAATATGCGGAGGAAAACTAAATGGATACGAAAAAGGAACATGGTAAAATAGACTGGATGATAACACTAGTGCCATTGGCAATTGTAATAGCACTTTGCATCCTCTTCTTCTTCGTTCCGGAGCAGTCGAATGCGGTATTGAGCCAGATCCGCTTTTTCTTTGGCGATACTTTCGGAACATACTATCTCGTGATTGGACTTGGAATTTTTATTGTTTCGCTTTATATTGCGGGATCAAAGTACGGAAATATTGTTCTCGGTGAGCCAAATGAGAAACCTAAGTATTCCTTTTTTGCTTGGGGCTCGATGATGTTCACTTGCGGCCTTGCAGCAGATATTTTGTTCTATTCCTTCTCGGAATGGGTGCTGTATGCAACTGACCCACATATTGCGGAAATGGGCAGTATTCAGGATTGGGCAGGCGTATATCCTTTGTTCCATTGGAGCTTTATTCCTTGGGGCTTCTATCTTGTGTTGGCGGTTGCCTTTGGCTTTATGCTCCATGTAAGGAAAAGAAACCGGCAGAAATATTCGGAAGCCTGCCGCCCGATTTTGGGAAAGCATACAGACGGATGGGCTGGTCGGATCATTGACCTTTTGGCAGTATTTGCGCTTCTTGCTGGCACAGCAACAACATTCAGCGTGGCAACACCACTGATGGCAACGATTATTAGTGAACTGTTTCATGTTGCAATCAGCCGTACTGTAATCAACATCATTATTCTTTTGATCACCTGTGCAGTGTACACCTATTCCTTGCTGCATGGTTTTAAGGGAATCAGCAAGTTGGCGAATATCTGCATCTATATGTTCTTTGGGCTGATTGCTTTTGTCCTTTTGTTCGGTGGAGAAACACGCTACATTGTGGAAACCGGATTCGCCTCGCTTGGAAAAATGGTTCAGAACTTTATCGACCTGTCCACCTTTACCGATCCGCTTCGGACATCGAACTTTCCTCAGAACTGGACAATCTACTATTGGGCATACTGGATGGTGTGGTGTGTTGCGGCACCGTTCTTTATCGGAAATATATCCCGGGGCAGAACCGTGCGCCAGACGATTCTCGGCGGTTATGTGTTCGGTGTCGGCTCGACTCTGACGAGCTTTATTGTGTTGGGAAATTATTCCATGGGGATGCAAGTCACAGGGAAAGCGGACTTTATTGCGCAGTACATGGCGGACGGTGACCTCTATGGAATGATTGTAAGCATTATAAAAACAATGCCCTGTGCATCGGTTATTATGGTTGTTGTTCTTCTGACGATGATTGCCTTCTATGCAACATCTTTTGACTCTATTGCGCTGACGGCTTCTTGCTATAGCTATCATAAGCTGGAAGATGGAGAGCAGCCGAATAAAGCAATTCAGCTTATGTGGTGTATTCTGCTGATTCTGCTGCCGATTGCATTGCTGTTTGCAGAAAGTTCTATGAACAATCTTCAATCGGTAAGTATCGTTGCGGCATTTCCAATTGGAGCTGTTATTGTGATGATTACGGGCAGCTTCTTAAAGGATGCTAAAAACTATATGGCAGAACTCAAGGAAAAATAATAAAACGCTCGACGCTACTAACACAGGGTATACTAAAAAGTAATATCATTTATTGACTACTCCTTTAGCCATGCATAAGCATGGCTGTACTGCTCAAATATGCTACCTCTTCGTGGTGAGCAGCAGGCAACAGAGGATATCCTCTGGCGAAAGCATATGTTTCGTTTATAAGTTTTTTAATGAGGACAATTTAAAATGGGAAAATACTTTGGAACTGACGGTTTCCGTGGCGAAGCCGGAATTACATTAACGGCAGATCATGCCTACAAGGTTGGTCGTTTTCTGGGCTGGTACTACAACGCACTGCGTGAGCGCAATGGTGACACCAACCCCGCTCGTATCGTCATCGGTAAGGACACTCGTCGTAGCTCCTATATGTTCGAGTATAGCCTGGTTGCCGGTCTGACCGCTTCCGGTGCAGATGCCTACCTGCTGCACGTCACTACCACGCCGTCTGTGGCCTACATCGCTCGCGTGGATGACTTTGATTGTGGCATCATGATCTCTGCCAGCCATAATCCCTACTATGATAACGGTATCAAGCTGATCGACTGCTACGGTGAGAAGATGCCGGAGGAGATCTTGCTGTTAGTCGAGGATTACATCGACGGCAAACTCAATGTTTTCGATAAGGACTGGCCGGAGCTGCCTTTCGCTCACCGGGAACACATTGGCTGCACGGTGGACTATGTGTCCGGCCGCAACCGTTATATGGGCTACCTGATTTCTCTGGGCATCTACTCTTTCAAGGGTGTGAAGGTCGGTCTGGACTGTGCCAACGGCAGTTCCTGGAATATTGCAAAGTCTGTGTTCGATGCGCTGGGAGCTGATACCTACGTCATCAATGCACAGCCCAACGGTACGAATATCAACAACAATGCAGGTTCCACCCACATCGAGGGCTTGCAGAAGTTCGTGGTAGAGAAGGGGCTGGACATCGGTTTTGCCTATGACGGCGATGCTGATCGTTGCCTGTGTGTGGATGAAAAGGGCAATGTCATCACTGGCGACCATATTCTGTACATCTACGGCTGCTACATGAAGGAGCGTGGCAAGCTGCTGACCAATACTGTTGTTACCACGGTCATGTCCAACTTTGGCCTGTATAAGGCTTTTGACGAGCAGGGCATTGGTTACGCTAAGACCGCTGTGGGCGACAAGTATGTTTACGAGTATATGGCTAAGAACGGCTGCCGTATCGGCGGTGAGCAGAGTGGTCATATTATCTTCAGCAAGTACGCCAGCACTGGTGATGGTATCCTGACCAGTCTCAAGATGATGGAAGTCATGCTTGCAAAGAAGGTTCCCATGAGCAAGCTGGCTGAGCCCCTGAAGATCTACCCGCAGGTTCTGGAGAACGTCCGTGTGACCGACAAGAAAGCTGCACAGGATGATGAAGCAGTGCAGGCAGCAGTCAAGGACGTAGCCGAGGCACTGGGCGACACTGGCCGTATCCTTGTCCGTGAGTCCGGCACTGAACCGGTCGTGCGTGTGATGGTGGAGGCTCCCGACCACGATACCTGCCAGAAGTATGTGTCTCAGGTTGTAGAGACCATTAAGAGCAGAGGCTACGGAGTTTGAGTGCAAACCTGAAACGAGGATGCGGAATCCTGCTGATTGCATCTGTGGTTCTTCTGTCTATCTTGGCGTTGTTGCCCGATGCGGATGTTGACCACGATGCAGGATACACTGCCTCAGAGTTGAGCATCCGAGAAACCGTAGATGGAAGCGTGACCAGCACGAGCTATGTGAATCCTGATGGAGTGATTACAGAAGCCATTGATATGGGTTATGCGACCGTGTGTAGAATGCAGGATGATAACGGCCGAGTTGTAGAAGAACGTTATCTTGATGCAAACGGAGACCCTGTGGCAAGGTATGGGAATTGTTACGGATTATCGTATGAATACGATGAAACGAGTACGGTAATCACATATCTTGATGCCGAAGGTAATCCGATAATACTCAGTGACGGATATTCTATTATTGTAAGAACGCAGGTTGGTGGCAGGGCTTCCGATGATTTCTACTACGATTTGAACGGACAGCAGGTACAGTGCTCCGGTGGATACTATGGGCTTCATCGTGGGGACTTGCACAATTTGCTTATTTTATGGTTATATCTCGGTTCATCATTGTGACATTACTGCGATACACCGCAAATTTCAGTTTTATCATATTATGTATTATTCTATCACGCTTTCGGCATTTGGTACACGGCTTGGTACATGAACCACGTGATAAACCGGGATAGACATCGCATCTAATCAGGATAAATATCTATCGAAAAGAGTTGTTAACTAGTTGAGTGCAATGATGATGTAGCACAAAGGGTGGGCTGTCGACTGATGAACTTTGACAAATCAAATCTCATGCAAAAGCACGTTGACAGATTTTTCCATAGTCCTAACTATATCAGCAACTTCTTTCACGATAAAATATGTATATGCCCATTGGATATAAGATCTTCAAAATCTCCATCAAATGTATAAAAATCAATATTGTTTGTTACACAGTACTGATAATAGAGATAATCATTTATGTCTACCAAATGCAAATTGCTGATAATGCTATGGATTGGATAATCCGATAAAGGTTTTAACTGTGATAAGGTTTCCACATCCGATATAACTTGCTCACAAAGGGCCTTTGTGTTCTGAAATTCTGGCATATGTCTAAAGGCTTTTAAATTTCCTGCTCCACGCTGTCCTTCCCTTCGCAATCTATTGAATTCGCGTAATTTGCTTTTTTGGACAGCTTGAATAATTTCAACCAATTGTTCTTCACAAGTTACAATTATTTCACCAGAGGTTTGCAATCTTGCCAGTAATGCACTTGCCGCCTGAACGCGACTTGCATCTGCTGGTGATGAAGGAAGTGCTGTAGCACAAACCTCCAACCATACACATGTATCTAAAAAAGTCATTCCTCGTTCAAATCCTCTCTCTTCAAAAGCGCACCTTCTTTCACAAGGCGGATTTTCTCAATAATAGCGCCGTTGGCATTGCGGATTTGTACTTTTGACATAATATCGTCACCGTAGTTGAGTATCATATCACCGATCACAGGATTTAAGAACGCCGTAATCACAAAGTCTATCCCAGAAAAATCCAAGATGATTGTATTATCAGTAATTCCATTTTCATTTATGCTACAAGAAATTGTATCAAAGCATCTCTTACCGTCCTCATAAGAAATTGCAGATGCTCCCTTTGCATAATCTCTTATATAAATTACCATAGCAACCTCCCAATTGATATGATGTGACAATACATGCTATTTTATAGCTGATCCAATGAAATCGCTTCAATACTTTCTCCCGTTGGATCCAAAAAAACCATTTTATCAAAATTAAATAGCTTGATTTTAAATGTAACATTTGTTCCACTTAAGTATCCGCGAGACATATCTGTTATTTGGGAACCATCACTCTTTAACATATAGTAAGCATTTCCAGAAAAGATGCACAATTCTCCGTTAACCTTTTGCAAATACTCTATTAGAGTTGGTAGTCCATATCCTCCAGATCCCTCGCGTGTTGTATTTCCCTTTTGAATTGCCCAACTTAACGCTTCCTTTGGATCTATATTCTTTGAAACCCTTTTTCTCAAGAAATAATCATGCACATTTTCAATAATAGTTTTACCATAATCAATAATATTTACACAAAGCGTAAAGGAATTTTCCTCATACAAAACATCGTACATTAAAAACACACGTTCTTGTGCGCTATGGTTATAAGAGTTAGAAACGATCTCACCAATGACTGTTGTAAAATACTCTTTTAGTACATCGGGATTTGCCGAAAGATTGTATGATACCATAAAATTGGATATTTCATGCAACGCCATTTCGACATCTTTATCTGAATCAAAATAGTAGATATTTAAGTTAGGAGACTTAATTAGATCTTCAATTTTTTCGGTGGAAACGAATTTCCCGTGCGTCGGATGAACCGTAGATATAACTTTCTGCGACAAATTCTTATGCCAGAGTATCTTGACATCCTTTACAGATTTTGCCAAATGTCCTATACTACAATAAAGATACGCAAGTACAAGCTTATCATAGTTTGGTGCTTTTTCGTCCTTGCATGAGATAAGGACCTGCGTACAATCCTTTCGAGTAACCACTGCATCAAACAATCCCACAATATCGTCAAGAAATGTTCGATCAAAAGTGATTTCTAAAGGAATAGAGACATATAACCGATGGTCTTCCGCAAAATAGTTATAGACAAACATCTTTTTTCCTCAGTATACTAAAGCAGTATATACTATTATAGTATACAAAATTCACTTTCAAAATGCAATATTATTTTGTGTGAAATTATTAGATGTGTTAAACTATACTTAGGGATAGGAACAGAAAATGCCGGAGCGGTAATCCTGCGAATACCGCTCCGGCATATACATTATTTACATAATCTTGATTTTCCCGTTCAAATTTGCCATTGCCTCCTGCTTCTTTTCCTTGGTGGCTTCGGCGTAAATGTTCATTGTGGTGGTGATGTCTGCGTGACCCATGATGTCCTGAATGACTTTTAGGTTCGTTTCATTCTCGCAGAATCGGGTACAGAATGTATGGCGTAAATTGTGTACGGAAAAGTGGCGGATCAGCATCGGCTGTCGCCCTTCTGCGCGGGCCTGCTCTGTTTCCTGTTTGTTATAGCCTTTGTACATCCGCTCGATGACGCGGTTGATGGTATGCGGGTTGCATACGTTTCCAAAGCGGTTTGTTAGGATGAACCCGGAGTAACCATCGATTTCATCGTGGGCATCCCCGACAAGCACCTGCCAGTTTTTAAGTTGAACCAGAGCATCGTAGACCTCATCCATCATGGGAATTTCTCGGATGCCCGCTTCGGTTTTGGGGGTGGTTATGTGGTACTCTACCCGGCCATCGTCTTGCAGACGGTAAATCAGTGTGTGATTGATGTTGATGATGCGCTGCTTAAAATCACAATCTTCCCAGCGCAGACCGACGATTTCACCCACACGGCAGCCTGTACCTAAAAATAAGGTGAACATCGGCAGCCAGTGTTTGTACTGCTCATTGGATGCAATGTAGTTCAAAAATGCGCTTTGTTCCTCAATCGTAAGAGCGTGGCGATGAGTCTTTTCCCATTGATGGCTCTTTTTAATTTCCATCATAACTCCATCCGATGGGTTAAAGCGGATATACCCATCTCGTACTGCAAGGGTAAGTGCCGGGTGAATTAGGGTATTGATGATTTCCATGCTGTTGGCCTTAAAGCCTTTCTCAACGATTAGCGAGTTGTAAAATGCTTTTACGTCGGAGTAGCGGATGTCCTTCAGCATTTTCTTTCCGAACCCATCCTGCACATAATGCGTGTACATATAAATGTAGTTAGTTCGGGTCGATTGCTTGAGTGAGATTTTTCCGGTCATGTAGGTTTCAAACATCTGGTTTAGTGTGATTTTGGCATCACGCCCTGTCTTGATGCTATCCTCCATGTCGCGCTCGATTTGGCGTTCTTTTTCACGGAGACTTAGGTCATCCTTCTTGCCTGGCGGTATGCGGTCACGCTCGACCAGTTTCCAACTGTAAACGACCTGTCGACATCCATCCATATCGAAGTATCGGTAGCGATACCGTCCATCCGGTAGTTGAGATTCGCCTTCTTTTAAGATTCGGCGTTTGTTGTCAACTCTCTTTTGCGCTGCCATGATTTTGTTCCTGCCTTTACAATGAGATTTGGGCAATGTATTCCTTGACTACGATGGGATTCCAAAGCACACGCCGTCCGATTTGAATTTTGGCACCAGCCTGTTCTCCGATATCCACGGCAGTTTTACGCCCGCAGCCCAGCATAGCTTGCAGTTCCTTGGTGTTGACAGCGATGCGTTCGCGTTTCGTTGCTTCGGGAAATTGTGTTGTTGCTCTCATTTTTGTCACTCCTGTATTTTTTTATATCTTCGTTTGATTTGGTAGCACAAGCATACCAGTAAAGCACGCAAATAGCTATCACGATACCCAACAAAGAAAGCCGCAAATAACGGCTCAAATTCAACCGTTTGTCTATCAGCTTTTGTCTGGTATCGTGGTCGTTTCGTAGGCGATGAATCACGGTACATAACCGTCTATGTGCAAAGATTTTTTGAGCAGTCGGCTTTCCAGCCCGGTCAAATAGAGTTCATATTGCAGGTTTGTTTTGGTGGTGATAAGCACCGCACCATGATTCTGCAAAAAGCGCAGGATGCGGTACAGCGTCGTGAGGTCATGGCTCAGTCGGTCAAGGCTCTGCACCATGACGGCATTGACGCGACCCTGCTGCACAGCGGTAAGCATGGCGAACAGGGCAGGCCTCCAAAATTCGGTGCCGTATTTCTGCTCCATGCAGGAGTTTACGATGATATAGCCGCGCCTGTCGGCTTCGCGCATGACATCCGCCAGCTGATCCTCCAATGCGGGCAGGTTCGGTGCAGCGCTGCGGGCGAACGCCCAAACTTTGTATTCTTTCATGGGCACACCTCAGAATTGATCCATAAGCGGGAGTCGAACATCAAAGCGTGGCTTACCGAACGAAGCCCGCGTGAAACGGTCGCCGACAAAGCGTTCCAGCCCGCTGTTGATGAGCTCGGCGTTCAGATCACATTCAGTGGTAATAAGGTAGACATCATTCTGACGCAGAGCTTCAATAACTCCTACCAGTATGTAGCTGTTGCGGCTGATTTGCTCCAAATCGCGCACCATCACGGCTTCAATCCGACCGTTTTCTACTGCGTCCAGCATAGAGCGCAGACCGATGCGGTCTTTCAAGGTGTTTCCGCTGCAATGGTCAAAAGATGTGCCGCGCACAAGGAATCCATGCCCTGCTGCTTCGTCGATAAGGTCATACAGCCGGTCAAAGGCAATGCACGGATCGCTGTTGGCGCAGCGCACATAAATCCAGACATCGTGGTTTCGCATAAGGTACATCTCAGGTTCCTCTTTTCACAAAAAGTAATCCGGGCTCTTCTGCTCCCGGATGAATTGCTGCACATCTTCAATTTTCTCGGTAGTCGGACAGGTCGGCAGCGCTGCCAGCGCTGCATCATGGTACTTGCCGCCGATGCCTGCGCGTTCGTCCAGAATCGCTACCACGCAGGAGTCCTGCTCGGTGCGGATGGCACGGCCAAAGCCTTGCCGCAGCTTCTTCTGCATTTCGGGGATGATTTCGGCGTTTATGTAGTCGCGCAGATTCGGGTACTGCCGGCGTTCGTAGTTGCTGACCGGGTCGGGTATCGGGAACGGCAGTTTGGCGATAATCAGCAGAGACACCATATCGCCGGGAAAGTCGATGCCCTCCCAGCAGGAGCCCGCAGCGAACAGAACGCCGTTGCCGGATTGCTTGAACTTCTGGATGATTTTGCCGCCGTTGCGCCACGCCTGATAGGTCGGGTATTGCCACTGACCGTCCGTCAGCGCGCGGACTTCGGCCATTTGGCGGTAAGACGTGAACAGCACCAGAGCATGGCCGTGGCAGGCATCCACCAATCGGACGATTTCTTCTGCCATTTTGCGGTTGTCCATTCGCGTTTTTACGCGCGGCGGAAAGTACAACAGACATTTTTTCTTGTAGTTAAACGGAGAATCTGCTCGGAAATGGCGCAAGGGTCGATAAGCCGCCAGCCCCAAAAGCTGTTCCGTGTGGCTGAAATCTCCGGCTGCGGCCAATGTGCCGGAGGTCAGAATCGCGGGTTCGCGGGTGTTCCACAGCGCACTGCGAAGCAACTGCGGTACGCGGCTGCTGGCTGCGCAGAATGTAGGCTGACCATCGGCATCGTAGTCGATGTAAAGGATGCGCGTCGGCACCTCCAAAAGAAAAAGGCGCAGGAGACTTTCGGCTTCTCCCAGCCTGTTCAGCAGGTATCGCGGCACATCCGGCAATCCGCCAGCATTTTGCAACAGTGCTATACAGTCGATGAGAGCAGCGCGGCGGAACGGTGTAAGCACGAACGGTTCACCCGCTTTTCTTCGCAGCTTGGAAAGCCCCTGCGTGCAGGAGAACGTCAGCGTAAGGAACGCCGTCCGCATCTGTCTGGCAAAATCCTTGTAGTGCGCCTGTTGTAATAAAAGGCACAATTCATCCATGTTGTGCGGGGATAAGGTTTCTGTGTACATCTGGCGGGCGGCATCGGGCAGCTTGTGTGCCTCGTCCACCACCAGCGCCTGATAACTGCGCAGGAGCAGAGGTCTATCTTCAAGTCGGTGCGATGCGTCTGCCAGCAAATAATTGTGATTGCAAATTTGGATGTCGGGTTTCATGGAATCGCGCAAATACTGCTGGTAGCGGCAATCCAAGCGCATAAAGCAATCGCGCGGGCAGGACTGCGGCACACAAATGCGGCAGCGATCATACCGGGAAAGTTCCGGGATATGATCCATGTCCAGAATATTTTCTGCAATGCGCAGGCTGCTTTTCTCCCGCGTTCGTTTCGGATGCACCAGCGATGCTCTTTCGGCAAGGCGGGCATCGCAGACAAAACGCTCTTTGCCCTTGCGGACAACGGCTGTGATGGGTGCGGTGATGATACCCTCGTCCAGCAAAATAGCGGACAGGTCGGGCAGATACTCTGTAAGGATAGCGTCCTGCAAGGCAACGCTGGAAGTGGAGATAACGATGGGCAGTTTCATCCGTTCGGGGCGATGCATCTGCCAAAGGATACAGCCCACGAGGTAGGCCAGCGTTTTTCCGGTGCCTACGCCTGCTTCGCACAGGGAAATTTCCTTATTATATAAGGTATCTAAAACTTCATGGCAAAGCGCAATTTGTTCCTCGCGCACTGCCATGCCCCGCCGGGGTAATATGTCCCGGAAGATATGCTCGGCCATGCGGTGGGATTGCGCATAGCCGGTGGGATAGGTTTGCATTATGTTCACCCCTATTGTTCCGTTTAACGCAAAATAATGGGCCGCAGGTGCTTGGGAACCTGCGGCCCACGATTTGCCCTAAACGGCAAAAGTAGATAGTTAAGTAAGTGTGCCATATTTGCCGCCCGCACCCCTGACACCGGGAACACAACAGGCAGGCCGCTGGCGGCGGCCGTTCGCTGACTCTGCCGGAATCTTACTGCTTACAATTCCGGCTCGGTCACCCCCTCTGACGCGGGAGGCAGCTGGCGTATCATTGTGGCCTTTCCCTTGGCAGCTTATGGTTATGCCAAAACCACCCAATGGGCCTGCCAGGAAAGGAACGTACCTGTTATGCTGGTTATTCGGTTGTCAAGGTGCTGGGTAATCATAGCTGACTACCAAGCAAAATCGGTCAAAATTGTCTCAAGGATTTTCTTGATTTCATCAGGGACATACAGCAACGCTCTATGTAATGCGAGTGCCTGAACAGGAGTCATGTACATTTTCTTGAACAAGTGGTATCCGTCTGGTAGGGAAAGGCCTCCATTTCGGCCCCGGGCTATTTTTATTGGATAGTCCTCGTTTAATGTTGCTATGTCCCTGCTGATAGTATCTGTTGAAACATGGAATTCTATTGAAAGATGCTCCATCGTATCTTTCCGGCGCTTATCTAACAAGCGAATTATTTTCTTTTGTCGCTCGTTAGATGTCATCTTTGAAATTCCTTCCGAATTTGCTTTGCACTTATAATATCGCAAATACCCCGCAACTTTTGCGGAGTTAAACTTTAAATCCGTTCGAATTTTATCTAGATCACTATAATTTATAAATATATGAATTTCTGCTTGTTGGTTCATGTGTTTGCCCGTCAGCATTTTCTGCTGGCATTCTGATGCCACCTCACGATGGATGCCCTTGCCTTCGGCTAGCGCTTCCTACTGCTAAGCGCGTAGCATCCTTTCGCCAGTTGTTGCCCAACCGAGCACACAAAAAAGCCCGCCGCATTTTGAGATGCGACGGGCTTAGAGCTGCAGCGTGAGATTTATTTTTTCCCCTGAGGATTTGTCAGAGGCTTTTCGGGCCGGTGAGGTTGATAATTCCAAAACATTCCACAAGGTGCGCTTGCTTCTTTCTGAATTGACGATTGGACTACTGTGCGCAAGTTTTTGTGTAAAAGACTTTCCTTTGCTTTCATGATAAAGACCTTCCTTCCGGTTTGATTTGGTTTAATTTGGTTTTATTTGATTCCAACTCCAATTTTAGCCAAAACCAGTAGAAGAGCATCCGCAACTGCAGCTACAATCCAGACAATGCTGTACAATGGTTTCAGCAATAAAAGGGCCGGAATAATCAAGCAATATAATACAAGTCTTTTGCGTACCGCTATTTTCATGTCCCGCAATTCCTCGTTGCTGCAGTGCATCGCCGAGTTATTGCAAGGAGCAAGTATTAAAATTAGCATAGCAGAGACAATAAACAGCGTAATTGCAGCTGCTATCGTAGAAGATTGCAGTCGGTCAATCAGATATAAGCAGGCATATTCACAAAATAAAGAGGTGATAAAGCAGGAAAATACTGTTGGCATATGAAGCCCATTTGTCTTTTCCCGTAAAAGCGCCAACCCAAAATTCAAAAGAATCACTTGCGGTAACGGCGCAACAAGTGTTCCAAAGCAAACGAGAATAAAGAAACCGCCAAAGTTCATGAACTTTCGTTGTAGCGAGTATGCCATCCAATCGCGTTGACTTTCTTCAATGAGTTCGCTTTGAATACACTTTTCCACGATTCTTTCAACGATTGCTTCCATATGTAGAACCTCTGTAAATCAGAACTATCTTTATTAAAACAGAGTTTTCAGCTTTTTCATCATTTTTGTAGTGAAACAGTAGTTTTTTGTCATGAAATCAGAGTATTCGGCAGCTCTGTTGCAAATTCAAACCAGCCGTTTTCATAGTCCATAGCGTAAAGTGTGTGGTACTTTTCCAATGTAGTATGAACATTTTGCAAACCATACCCGTGAAAAGATGGATTTTCCTTGGTTGATGCCGGCAGTTGATTTGCAATCATATTTACCGGCAAAGATTTATTACGCACAGCATAAAACAGTTCATCTTCTTCAAGCAGTGCCTGCACATAAATTTGCCGGTCTGTTTCCGGCAGTTTTTCGCACGCTTCAATCGCGTTATCCAGTGTGTTGCTGATTACAACCGTCAAATCCACCATGTCAATCTTTATGGGAGACAAATCATTCACACTGAACTGTATATCAATTTTACGATTTTTCGCAACAAGCGCCTTCTGATTCAAAAGTGCATCCAGTGCTGCATGGTGGGTATTGACGAGCAGGATGCGTTCGTTTTGTTTCGATTGCAGGCTATGGATATAGGTTTGTATTTTATTGATATCTATATTTTGTTGCATCAGCATTCCGTCTAACGTACTCAGATGAGCGCGAAAATCATGTGTCAGTTTACGTTGCTGAGCATATGCGGCACTCAATGCTTCGATGCTCTCTTGCTGTGCTTTTGATTTGGCTTGTAGGCTGATTGCTTCTTCACGGAAGTTGGCGTTTTGTTCCATCCAGCTGATTAAAAGTAACGCTGCTATCTGCATTACGGTAATAAATGTGGCACAGACACATAGCGGCTGAATTGATATTTGACCCTGCTGAAAGCAACTTCCGAAAAAGAAAATAAGCAAAACACTCGCAAGGGAAAGAACTGCAGGAATGGTGTACCATCTAAAATTGGTTGCTTGGCTTAACTTTCCATTTCGTGCCTTTGCCTGTAAAAAGCATACTGCTATTATTACACTGTGCATAAACAGATTTTGCCAAACCATTTCGCCGGTAGTCACACTGTCCTGGGCTTCGGACATCAAAAGTAGAATCGTATACCAGCAATTATCCACACAGCATATTGTCGCATAGAAAACAATCGAAATGTAGAAGCTAAACATTCCATTGCTGGTATATAAAAGCCTGTGCATGAAAAAATATAAAGCAAACGCAATAACAATTTTTGAATAGTTTGGCATTGTAGTGGCTGCAAAATTCAGAAGCGTCGCATCCAGAAAAGCAACAGCCGTTACAGTAATCCAATGAACCACACGGTTTCTCTTTCTTGCGGAAAATGCATCAAATAGCAAAATTGCCGAAAAGCACTCCACCCAAGTCCACAAGTAGGTCAAGAAATAATCGCTCAACGTGCATTCCCCCAGTTTTTGTTTTTCCAACTCAGATACTGGACTTTCATTTGTGAGTACCACTTCTGACTTACCGATAGCTCTTTTCCATCGAGGAGAATAACCCTGTCATAATTGAATTTTTTGATGTATGCCATATTGACCAGATAGCTTTTCTGAATTCGGAGGAATCCGTCTCCTTCCAATTCCGCCGCTAAGTCTTCCATTTTTCCATAAAAGCGGTCTGGTACCTGCATAGGCTTTACTGTGTACAAATATATAACTCTTTGATTACTTTCCAAGTAGAGAATATCTTTGTAGGGAATGTTAAATGACTCTGCGCTAGCTGAAAAGCGCAGAACTTTATCATCACGCGGCAATTCTGCCAATGCATCCCGGAAATAGTTGGCCAGCTTTTGCTCCAGTTCCTGCTTGAGAAGGTATCGGAACGCCCGGACTTCATACCCTTCCATCGAAAATTCCGGGTAATTTGTCACAAAAACAATTACCGTATCCAGATGTAATTCCCGCACACGGCGTGCAATGTCCATGCCGCTGCGTTCATCCATGTCGATGTCCAAGAACATGATGTGATACTGTGATAATTGCCGGTCCGTTATCTCGGCGGGATTCGAGCTTTTTGTTATGCAAATGGACGCTCCGGGCGGTACCGGCTGGCCAGCAACCGCGTCTGATATTCTCTGCAAAAAATCCTTGTCGTCATCGCAAAGTAAAATATTAATCTTCATGCGTGTATCCTTATCGTTGTTTCGCCGTAGTAGACGTCCCTCTTTGCCATTCAACATACGTTTAATTCTCCCGAAAGTCAAGTATTTTCTTAAAATAACACTTATAGTGTAATATTATATTGCTTTTACACCGTTTGGCAAGCCAAATCATTTAAAATTGAATTACCCTAAGAAGAAAATTCATTGATAAAGCAAGCTGGACAAAGACATGAAAGATACCGAGCGTCACAACTATATTGGAGATCACATTCGTAAACTGCGAGAAGAAAAAGGCTGGACACAACAAGTATTAGGCAAAAAGTTGGGCAAGAAGACTTCCACTATCAGTGCCTATGAAACGAATGCCAAGCTTCCGTCTGTCGACTGCCTTATTGAAATGGCCGAATTGTTCGATGTATCGCTTGACACACTGGTTTATGGGGATCGTTCAAATTTGATTTCTGTTCGTGCCTTGCGGCCAGAGCAAAAAGAACTGATTTCGGAGCTTACGCACGTTTTTTCGGCAAGGCACACAACCGCTGAACAAAGACTTGGCTTGCTCAGCAAGATTGTTAGCCACTTATCGCAATAATTTAGAATTCCCATTTTGGACCTATAGATTTTCTACTGCCCCGGCTTAGCAGCCAGTGCGGTTTGTTTTACTCGTGTTTTATGACAAGTAACTCGGATTTTGTGTCAATTTTGTGGAAATGAAGATTTTCTTGTGGTATCTTGAAGTCAAGATAAATAGGCGCTCCCGTTACCTAGATTGAAAAGTTCTATATGTATGTAAGCGTCGGTGCACAGGCGCTTGTAATTGTCCGAATATCAACCCTATTAAATCCATTAGATTGGAGGCTTATCAAATGTCAACGATGAAGA
>ERZ841120.326-NODE-326-length-38670-cov-7.225508_pt1 | contig 38670 bp, 33 predicted proteins | sample MGYA00519572_ERZ841120 | MGnify/ENA primary metagenome ERZ841120 (study PRJEB31850, sample SAMEA3708890) | human gut metagenome | biome: human gut; feature: human-associated habitat; material: faeces | place: China | collected 2014 ...
TTGAAGATCTGAATGTCAGCGGAATGATGAAAAACAGACATTTATCCAAAGCAGTTCAGGAACAGGGATTTTTCAGGTTTAGAAAACAGCTTGAATATAAGTGCAGTGATAAAGGAATCCAGCTTATAGTGGCTGATCGGTTTTATCCATCATCAAAGCTTTGCAGCTGTTGTGGAAACATAAAAAAAGATCTGAAGTTATCTGACAGAATTTATAGATGTGAGTGTGGGAATAGGATTGACAGAGATTTCCAGGCATCTATAAACCTCAAGGCTTATGGAGAAAGATTTGCAAGCTGACACTGAAACGTTAATGCAAATATGTACGGATACGTTAATCCGGAATTTACGCCTGTGGAGAGTACAAGAACTTGTGAGTAGATTGATATTTATATCATCAAAAGCATACTCGTTGAAGCAGGAATGAAACATAAAAGTTTATAACTTTTTATAAGTTTTCAGTAACGGTTGTGAAGATGTGTCTTTATGAGTACGACGAAGAGAGGCAAAGAGAGTTTGACCGGGAGGAAGGTAGGGAAGAAGGCAGAGATGCGGAACGAATAGCGGTAGCCAGACGTATGTTAAAATCTCATAAGTTATCATATGTAGAGGTAGCAGAAATTGTAGGACTGACGGTAGAAGAAGTAAAAGCTTTGGATACAGATGAGGCGGTTATAGAAATTAAGGGGTTTTGATTTTGTCTCGATACCGACTCTACAATACAGATATAGAAATACAGAATTTTAAGTTGAGTTTTTCTGACAATATGGTATACTGGATATTATGACACATATGATACGGAGCAGAAAACAGACTGAGCTTACGATATGACCGGCATCCGTATGAAAAAACAAATTAGAAATACCGGTATGGAAATTTGGCTTTGGAAAGGTGATACCAATCGAATATACCGGAGATATGAAAGGATATAGGACTATGAATCGGGAGAACTTACAGACAGGAAGACAGGAGGCAATCCGGGGATTTGATATTGATGGAACATTTCTGGAGTGTACACCTTGTGGAAATGGTCATATTAACGATACTTTTATGATGTCATTTGACAGAGACGGCGAAACACATCGGTATTCACTGCAGCACATGAACCGGTCCGTATTCAGGGATCCGGTTTCGTTGATGAATAATATTCTCCATGTGACAGACTATCTGAAAGAACAGATCAGGGCACAGGGAGGAGATCCACAGAGAGAGACACTTGATTTTGTATGTGCAAAGTCAGGTGAACCGTATTTTATAGACAGTTTTGGAGAGTACTGGAGAGCATATCATTTTGTAGAAGATGCATATGCACTGGAAGAAGTAAAAGATCCACAGGACTTTTATCAGAGTGCAGTGGCTTTCGGTAATTTCCAGAGAATGCTGGCAGATTTTCCGGCGGATACTCTGACGGAGACCATTGCCGGCTTCCATGATACCAAGGCGCGGTTTGCAGCATTTGAGAAAGCGGTCGAAGAAGATGTATGCGGAAGAGCCGCAGGAGTACAGCAGGAGATCCGGTTTATAAAGGATCGATACGATGTCGCCTGTGTGCTGGGTGATCTGTTAGAGGCAGGAGAACTTCCGCTTCGTGTAACACATAATGACACCAAGTCCAACAATGTTCTGATGGATAATGCTACCGGAAAAGGTCTTTGTGTGATCGATCTGGATACTGTTATGCCGGGGTTGGCAGTGAATGATTTTGGTGATTCCATCCGCTTTGGTGCAAGCACAGGCGCAGAGGATGAGAAAGATCTTTCCAGGATCTCCTGTGATATGGAACTGTATGATATTTATGCAAAAGGTTTCGTAGAAGGATGCGGTGGTGCGTTGACCGATATGGAGATTGAGTGTCTGCCGATCGGGGCGAAGGTAATGACTTATGAGTGTGGTATGAGATTTCTGACAGACTATCTCTCCGGGGATACGTACTTTAAGGTTGATTATCCGACCCACAATCTGGATCGTACGAGAACACAGCTGAAACTGGTGTGGGACATGGAACAGAAATGGGAGCAAATGCAGGAGATTGCCCGAAAATATAAAAATAAATAAAAGATAGAAACCGGTTTATTAACTTCGACTAAGACGTTCAGAAAAGACTTTTTGTGAGACTATGAAGAAAAGGCTGTAAATAATAATCTTCTATGATAATGACGCCCAGAAAAGATTTTTTGTTTTGTTTACAGCCAATACCCAGAAAGGGAGTGCATGCCCGGTGGGGCGGACAGCCTTTTGCTGGTGCTTTTAGCAAAGATGAGATCCAGCGTCTACGCAGACTTTCACGAGGGTCAGCCGACCCTCGTGAACATAGTCGGAGTTGACGATTAGCTCAGATTTGCGTTACCAGCGGTTGTCCGCTCCCACCGGGCATGCACTCCCTTTCGTCCGTCCTGAAGTCCTGAAGCTCACTTTTTGAACGAATAACAGACAAATTACAATTTCTCAATATCCCCGATCAACTGAGCCACTTCCTCCTCTGTGGTAGCCCAACTCGTACAAAATCTCGCAATAACCCCGTCCGGTGTACTTCCGGTTTTTTCAAATGTATAATTCTGTCCAAGCACTTCCTGCTGCTTTTCATTCAAAATCACAAACTGCTGATTCGTAGGACTCTCCACCCAGAAAGGAATCCCTTTCTTTGCAAAAGCATCCCGGATTTTCATAGCCAGCAAATCCGCTTTTTTCGTGATTTCAAAATAAAGATCATTCTCCAGCAACGTATAAAACTGCAGTCCCAGAAGCCATCCCTTTGCCAGAACTGCTCCGTTTTGCTTCATAAAAGCTTTAAATCTCCGTTTCAGATCATTCGAAGTGATAACCACAGCCTCACCAAACAAAGCGCCGCATTTTGTTCCGCCAAAATAAAAAACATCCGTAAGAGTTGCAAAATCCTCAACGCTGATATCATTTTCCACAGCACCAAGTCCATATCCAAGACGTGCGCCGTCCACAAACAAATACATTCCATATTTATCACAAACCTCACGGATTGCTTTTAACTCTTCCAGTGAATACAAAGTGCCCTGTTCGGTAGGAAAAGACAAATAAACCATCTTAGGTTCTGTATAATATTCCGGTTCGTTTTCCTCATAATAAGCACCGGCGCATGCGTCAATCTGTGTGGCGGTGATTTTTCCGTCTGTATTTGGAATCGTCTGGATCTTGTGGTTTGTATTTTCCACGGAAGCTGCCTCGTGACAGTTAATATGTCCTGTATCTGCAGCGATCACACTCTGAACAGAAGAAAGCGCACTGGCGATCACGATAAAGTTTGCCTGCGTAGCACCCGGGAAAAAGTGAATGGCTGCATCCGGGCAATGAACTCTTTCTCGGATCAGGTCGGCTGCTTTTTTACACCATTCATCTTCACCGTACCCTCCAAAACTATTATCATTGACAGCACTCAACGCCTCCAGAATCTCAGGATGGGCACCGTGATTGTAATCATTATTAAAACGTATCATAATTAAAATTCTCCCTGTATAAAAATTGATTTACCCCTAGCCACAGGATGGAAAAGATCTGTATTTATTGTATCTGTTCCAGGGGAAAATAGCAAGATGAAAATAAAGCAGGCAGTCGTGATACTTGCTATCCGGTTGTGGGAATGGTAAAATTGATAAGAAAGCGGATGACTTTTTTGCTTATTCTCAGAAAGAAAAGAGGAGTATAAAATAATGTATTACGTACCAGACGGCACCAAAGAGTGCGGATTTTATGAATGTAAAAAATGCGGCAATCGATTCCTGTCCCTGCAGACGATGAAAAGAATCCCATGCCCGGACTGCGAAGCCGAGATTGACTATGAAATCGGTCCGGATGAGTCCCTGGAAGATGTTCTTGATACCGCAGAACTGATCGAGAAAATAGAAGGTGTGGAAGAAGTAGAAAAAATGGATGCCCTGCTGAGCCTGGCGATCACTGGTGGAGATGACAGCTGGATCTGAGAAATACAAATCTGTAAGCAGATAATCGAAAAAGACAGTCATACAGAGGAAGACAAAGATTTACTTCTGTATGGCTGTCTTTTATGTATAATTATAACGTTTTAAGCATTTCCTCCCACACAAACTGATTTTCCTCCCAGATAGTTTCAAACTGATCAGGTGAAACAGGGGAATCTCCGGTGCCGACTTCGATGGTCAGGCTGGGAATCCCCTGACTCCGGATCGCCCAGTCCTTATACCCGGCGGGATCGAGAGCCTGATAATCAGCGTCCAGTGGATAGCCTGTTGCAGCAGCGATCGTGTTGGCAAAAGAGAGAGTCTGGTCGTAGAGACTGCCCTCCTGGCCAAAATACCAGTAAATGACATCTCCCTGTGTGTGATAGCTGATCGTACGGGAAAAGTGTTCCTGTAGAGTAAGCTGAATAAGAGCATTACTTTCTGCTTCACATCCGGGTGCCGTTCCTTTGTAATGATCGGCAGATGGGTGTCCGGCAGGATCTGCATAACTGTCCCATAAAGCATCAAAGTTTCTGTTCAGATCCACACCGTTTGCATTGGATTTCCATTGTTTGAGATAATCATTATCTGAAAGAGAAGCCCCATCCATCTGTGAGATCTGTTCCAGATTCTTCCGGACTGTATCGGTTTGAACACCGTCCAGTCCCTGTTGACTGATGGAAACACCATCCGGATTTACCATGCAGATCACATGGATCGCTGTATCCTGAAGCAGATCTTTATAGGAAATATCTCCGTAGGAATCTCCGCTTTTTATATGTTTAAGAAAAGAGACTGTCTGCTTCATGACAAGCTGACAGGTGATATATTCCCGGGCGTGAATACCGCCGTTGACCAGTATTTTTCTGGAAGCATCTTCATTTCCGATAATAAAATGGAGAATCTGCCGCCCATCTGCAGTTTCTCCGAGACTGTCCGCAGAGAAAACAGAGGAATAACGGGATTTTAACAGATCAGTATCTGAAACCAGATCTTCGTAGGTATAGACAGATGGATTATGATCAACGATCAAAGGCTTATACTCCTTTCGATAGAAGAAAATAAAAACAGTGGATAAAACAAGAATAAGAACGACAGCGGGAACAGCCAGACGGCCAACGAGCCTGTGCAGCTTCTTTTTATGCCTGGGATGTCTGGATCTTTGTGCTGACACAGCAGTCAGCCGTGTGCCGCAGGAACTGCAAAAATTTGTGCTGTCATTATAAGTCGCACCGCAGCTTGAACATTTTTTCATGAACCTTCCCCCTCATAAATAATGTATGCAGATATCTTATCACGAAAGTAACAGCTTCACAACCGGATTGATAATGGAAGTCGATTTTTGTCCTGTCTTGTGTATCCAGGAAGTGGCTGTTTTACAGGCTTTCCGGGGTATCAGTCATTTTGTCTGGTATTGAAAAGCAGTGTCAGATCTGTCGTAAATTTGTGGTCAAAAATGATGAGAAATGGAGAGTGCTAATAAAATGAAATTAAAGTACACGAATGTCAATGGATACCTGATCCCGAATCTCACTTATAAATCTGGTGAGCAGATGGAGTAACCTGGCAAACGCATGGTAATAATATCTAAAAACAGAAGATACATTTTTAGTAAAAACCGCTTTTGAAATAAAAACGAAATAGTTTTATAATAAAAATAACGGTGAGCAATGTAGTGATGCGGGAAAGCAATATATATGCTACTCACTTTTATAAAATGAATCTGAGGAGGAACCATACATGCATGAATATGAAATCTTTATTGAAGAAATAAATCCGTGTGGAGGAGAAAAATACAGTAAAAAAACTTTGATTGAGGCGGAAGCAGACAGTCCGGAAGCTTATGTAAAGGAATATGGAAGATTTCCGGTTTTGGAATCCACACATAATGAAAACGGAGATGTTGTAATAGTAACAGGAGATAATCAAGGCTCTTTTGTACGTTATACTTTTACGGAATAAAGGTGCTGATTAGTCAGGAGAGAAGTTTGTGAAGTATGAAATTGGGGACTTTGTCAGTAAACCAGTTACAGGTATTTGTAAAATAGAGGATATTTTATATTTGAATCCGCAGGACGAAAGAAATAATATATTGTATTATCTGATGAAACCAATCGAAGATAAAAAAGAAAAAATATATGTTCCGGTTTCAAATTCAGATTCAAGGTTGAGATTGTGTATGACAAAAGAAAAAGCATGGAATTTGATCAAAAGAATTCCAGAGATTCCGACAGCCTGGACGAATAATGAAAAAATGAGAGAGCAAAATTATAAAGCGGCAATAAAAGCAAACGATCCAGAAGCCTTGGTTGCTATTATAAAAATGATATATGAGAGGAAACAGAAAAGACTTGCTCAAGGAAAAAAGTGTACTACCACGGATGCAAGATATTTCCAGATGGCAGAAAATTTATTGTATATGGAATTGGGAGTAGCACTTGGAAAACCAAAAGAGAAAATATGCAAAACGATTATTGATTATATTAACCAGAGCAAACAGGAAAATTAAAGGAATAAGAGGGCGTGAATCTATTAATGGATTCATGCCCTTTAACTTATGATTGTGAAATTGTTTTTAGTAATTTGTGTGACATGCAATAGCTGTAAACGCAAGCAACGATTTCTGCAATCCAGAATGCATACCAGCCATGGCATTTGTAGGAAATATGAGAGTGGGCAGTGAAGCAGGAGGACAATAATAATGATAGAAAAAATTTCTGAAATGAAAAAAGCTTTAGATGAAGTCTTAAAAAATGGGATTAGTTCGATGAAGTGCTATTGTGAGATGCAAAGTATTTTTTACGATTAAGTCACAATGTGAATTAATAACTATGTGAATTTGAATTTTTCTATTCATTTATTTTTTTATAATAAATTTGAAAGAATTGAAAAGTCTACAGGAAGCAAAAGATTTAAGAACTTGATTAGAACTTTTAAAGAAGATGGAAGGACAGTTGGTAGAAACAAATATAGAAGTTGATCCAACAGCAGAATTGGCAGGTGTTTACCGACATGTAGGAGCAGGCGGAACAGTTATGCGACCGACTAAAATTGATGGCCCGGCAATGCTGTTTCATAATATTAAGAATCATAAAGGAGCAAAGGTTTTGATCGGTTTACTTGCAAGCAGAGAGAGAGTTGCAGCACTTCTGGGATGTAAAAAGGATGAGTTTGGTAAACTGTTATGTGATGCTGCTTTGCATTTAATTGTGTTATTTGTGTTTGTCAATATGGCAATCATACTGTTAGAATATATCTTCGGAAGAGGATGTAAATTATTATTTTAATGACCAGATGAGGGGATAAATTGCATTCCAAGTGCAGTGAATATAATGCGCATGAACATGAAATTTTAAATATTATGAAAACAAAATTTGGTTGATTAACCAGGTAAAAGTGATATACTGAATGCATAAGAAAAGAAACCGTGTGGAATTACAGTTTTGTTTTCACACGGTTTTTTAGAAAATGAGAGTTAGATATCACTAACATGAACACTGGCAGTTTTTTTGAAAATGAAAAAGAGGACGGATTTCTATGAGAATATTGATTTATGGTGCAGGTGTGATTGGATCCTTGTATGCGGTCTTATTTGCAGAAACTGGTTATGATACGAGTATTTATGGCAGAGGTAAAAGACTTGAGTTTTTAAAGAAAAATGGACTGCTTTATAAGAAAAACCAGAACATAAGGCGGGCAGAAGCCACGATTCTTGGAGAATTGTCAGATAATGATGCTTACGATTTTATTTTGCTAACTGTCAGGGAAAATCAGCTATATGAAGCACTTGCTGAATTAAAAAATAATAAAAGCAATATAATTGTTACAATGGTAAATTCATTGGACAGTTATAAAAAATGGGAAGATATTGTTGGAAAAGGGAGAATATTGCCTGCTTTTCCAGGAGCGGGCGGAAGTATAAATAATGATGGTATCCTTGATGCAGCACTCACTCCAAGAATGATTCAGCCGACAACATTTGCAGAAATATCAGGAAATAAATCCGAAAAGACAAAGCAGTTTTCAAAGATATTGAGGCATGCTCATATACCATATCAGAAAGTAGTGGATATGCATATGTGGCAATTATGTCATCTTGCCATGGTGGTGCCGATTGCAGATGCATATTACGAAGCAGATTGCCCGGAAAGAGCGGGAAAAGACTGGAAGATTATGAAGAAAACAGCAAAAAAATTGAAAAGAAATTTTAGCTTTTTGCGAAAACAGGCAGGTAGGCTGTCACCTTGTAAAATGAATATTTTTCGTTTTTTACCACTGCCAATTATGACGATTATGCTTGCTGTTACATTCGAAAGTAGCTTTGGAGATAAATTTATGTATCAACATGCCAGGAAGGCACCAGATGAAATGAGGGAGCTGCATAAGCAATTTTATGCTTATATGAAAAAACTAAAGGAGGCCAGATATGAAATTTTATGAAAGTGGAGACAGTAGTAAACCAGTGATATTTTTATTTCCTGGTACCTGTTGCCTGTATAGTAGCTTTGATCATATACTGGATGGATTACATTCTTATTTTTACACGGTAACAGTTTCTTATGATGGATTTGATCCAAATGAGAAAACAGAATTTTATTCAATGGAAGATGAATGCGAAAAGATTGAGCAGGAAATCAAGAAAAAGTATGATGGAAGAATTAAAGTAGCGTATGGGTGTTCCCTTGGAGGAAGTTTTGTATCCCTTTTGATTCAGCGAAAAAGAATTCATATAGATCATGGCATCATTGGGAGCAGTGATATGGATGAAGCTGGTCGTCTTGTGGCAAAAATCCAGTCATCCATGGTAGTGCCTTTCATGTATAAAATGATACATACAGATGTTCTTCCGAAATTTATGCAGAAAAAACTGAACAAAACAGACGAGGTTAAAAAAGAATTATATAATGGATTTTTAAATATGTTTGGAATCGGTAAAGGAGGAAGTCCGTGGATTACAAAACAGAGTATTTATAATCAGTTTTATTCGGATCTGGTTACGAAAGTCCAGCATGGAATTGATGTGCCGGGAACAACTATCCACGTGTTTTACGCTACAAAGATGGGAAAAAAATACGAAAAGAGATATTGTTCTTATTTCAAAAATCCGGATATTCGGAGATACAACATGCAGCATGAAGAACTGTTTTGCTGTCATAGTGCAGAGTGGGTAGAAGAAGTAAAAAAATCAGTGGAAGGCGACAAACAATGAAAGAAAAAGTAAATGTAACAGGTGTGCCGGAAACGATGGTACAGACTCTGTATGCAAGAGCAAAAGAAACAAGAAAGAAAAATGCTAAAATAAACGACGAAATTGCAGTAGAACTTGTGAAAAATCTTGAGTATGACTTTTCCAAAGCGGATAAAGATAAAGCCATGAACTGTGGCGTAATTGCAAGAACAATTGTATTAGACCGGATGGTTGAGCAATATTTGGAGAAAAATGTAAATACAATTGTTATAAATATTGCATGTGGACTGGATACCAGATGTTATCGAATGAAAGGGAAATATCTGCGTTGGTACAATGTGGATTTGCCGGAAACGATGAAGATAAGGAAACGGTTTCTTACAGAAACAGGTCCGATATATCAGATTGCAAAGTCTGCAATGGATGATTCCTATATAGATGATATCGATTATCATGGTGAAAATGTTCTGGTAATAATCGAAGGGCTTACAATGTATTTGTGTGAAAAAGATATCAGAAAGATGTTTTTTATTATTGAAAAATCATTTCAGGAAGTAACCGTAATGGTCGAAACCATGTCACCTTTTGTTGTAAATCATGTGAAAGAAAAATCCATAGAGGGAAGCAATGCAAAATTCACATGGGGAGTTAAGAACGGAACAGAACTGCGAAGAATTGTGCCGGGATTTTCTGTTCAACAGGAAGTCAGTCTGGTTGAAGGAATGAAAAAGCTTATGCCGATTTATCGTGTGATAGGAAAGATTCAAATCGTTCGGAATATCTCAAACAAAATAATAGTTTTGGAGAAACGTGGCCGATATTAAGGAGATGATCCAAATGAAGAAAAGACATTTTGATGTGGAAACAGATGGATTTTATGGAGCATATTGGAAATGTAAAACAGGCTCAGACTGTGCAATGATTGCCATGATCGGGGATGATCCAGAGGATTATCTGGCGCGTATATCCGTGAAATGGTTACATAAACTCGGTGTGAATGTGATGACAATGTCACCTGGAAAAAAAGATTATGGACATCATAATTATCCATTGGAACGTATAGAGAAAGCAATCAATTGGTTAAAAGCACATGGTGATCAGAAGATAGGAATTGTCGGGGCATCTACTACAGGAACACTGGCATTGACTGCTGCTTCTTATTTTAAAGATATCACATTAACGATTGGCCTGACACCGAGTGATTTTATCTGGCAGGGGTTTATGCAGGGCAAAAAAGATGGCTGTAAGGAATGGCCGATTGAAGGAGAATCTCTTTTTTCTTACAAAGGAGAACCCCTTCCGTATATGCCATTTTGCTACAAACATCCGGATTACTGGCATGTGATTGAGAAAGAAACAAAACGGACCGGTGATATGATCAATTCAAGAAAACTATTTGATGATTCTGAAAAGGCTCACCCAATCACAGAAGACGAGATGATCAAGATTGAAAAAATCCATGGAACAGTATTGTTAATTGGTGCTGAAGATGATGTGTTGTGGGATACTGCAAAATATATCCGCCGTATGAAGCAGCGTATGAAAGAACATTCACACACATGCAGATTGGATTATGTCATTTATGAGCATGGAACCCATTTCGTTTTTCCGGAGAGCATGCTAAAGACAATGCTCCCGGTTGGCTCCGGACTCTTTGTGAAACTGGCATTTCAGGCAGCAAAAAAATATCCGGAAGAGTGTCGCAGAGCACGACTGGATATTGACCAGCGGGTAAGAAATGCTGTTGCAAAATGGAAAAGAGTAGATAGATAAAAGATAAAGAAAATCTAAACAGTAGACTTGACAAATTCCTGTAATGAGTTAAAATATAACAGTGCTATATAGCACTGTTATATTTTCGAAAAGAACTTTAGAGGATACGAAAAGAATGTCGACGAAAGCAGAAGATACACAAAAAAAAATACTAGATACAGCCAGAAAACATTTCCTGAAAGATGGTCTGACCGGAGCATCTTTAAGAAATATTGTAAAAGATGCAGGGCTTACTACTGGCGCATTTTACAAATATTATCCGACGAAAGAGGCACTTTTTGATGCACTGACGGATCCTTATATGGAACATATTTATCAGATTTATGACCAGATCGTTGAGGAGTTTGAAAAGCTTTCTGCCAGTGATCAGACAAGGAATATGTCGGATACATCCAGTGATGGGATGGAGCAGATGGTTGATTATATCTATGATCATTATGATAATTTCAGATTATTGTTGAAATGCGGAGACAGTGGAAAATTTGAATTATTCATACACAATATGGTAGAGCGGGAAATGAAGTCCAGCTTGAATTATATGGAAAAGATGAAAGAGAACGGTGTGAAAATACCGATTGTAGAGGAAAGTCTTATGCATATGATCTATACGGGATTTTTTTCATCAGTATTTCAGATCATTGAGCATGATATAGACAGGGAGACTGCAAAGAAAAATGTACATCAACTGAAAGAATTTAATACAGGTGGCTGGGAACGATTGTGGAATATTGAATTTCCAGTATAACTGATGCAGGAATTCTGAATAGGTTATGTGTGCTGCAGGTTTTGGATTTCTGAATAAAGTTCAGACAGGATAATAATATCAGGTGGTTGATGCCAGTAAACCACCTATTTTATTATATGGTGGTTAGCACGAACTAACAGAAGGTAAAACAATAAAACGAACGTAAGGAGTGAACAGATGTGAAAGAAAAAAAGAAGTCGGCAGTCAGCTGGATCCTGACGTGGGCCGGACAAAAAAGAATTGCCTATGTGTGGAGTGTGTTACTTGCAATAGGAAATGTGATTTTTAAGATTTTGCCGTATTTTATTATTGCAGATGTAGTAAAGCTGTTTTTAAATGGTGAAAAGGAGTTTGAAATATATCTTGCAAAAGCGGTTCTGATTGCATTATCGTTTATCATTGCAGAACTGCTTCATTCACTTTCGACAGCATTGTCACATAAAGCAACGTTTGCAGTACTTGCAAATATAAGAAAATCCTGCTGTGACAAGCTGGCGCGGGTACCTCTTGGCTATGTGAAAGACACACCTTCCGGTACATTTAAAAATATTATGGTGGAAAGAATCGACAGTATCGAGACAACACTGGCGCATATTGTCCCGGAATTCACGTCCAATCTGCTGGCACCGATTGTGATTTTGATTTATTTCTTCCTGACAGACTGGAGACTGGCACTCTGGTCATTGGTGCCGGTTATAGTGGGATTTCTTTCCTATTTTGGAATGATGCTGGATTATAAACCAAGCTTCGAGAGAACGGTTCAGACAACAAAAGATCTGAATGATGCGGCAGTGGAATATATTGACGGAATCGAAGTGATCAAGGCATTTGGAAGGACAGAAAGTTCTTATGCCAAATTTACAAAGGCGGCTTTTGAATATGCAGATTCCTTTATTTCCTGGATGAAACGGTGCTCGATCTTTCATGGACTGATGATGGTGGTCACACCTTATACGCTTCTTACGGTATTGCCGTTTGGGGCACATTATGTAGCCAATGGAACACTTGCGATTTCAGATTTTGTCATCTGCATTATTTTATCACTTGGAATCGTTGGACCGTTGATCACAGTGGGTTCCTATACAGATGATCTTGGCAAGATCGGAGTGATTGTTGGTGAAGTGGCAGGAATTCTGGAACAGCCGGAGCTTGAACGTCCGGAGAAAAGTAAAAGTGTTCCAAAAGATAACTCCGTTACACTTGAAAATGTCAGGTTTGGTTATCACGACAAAGAGATTCTGCATGGAGTAACTATGGAGCTGAAAGCAGGAACGGTAAATGCAATCGTAGGACCTTCCGGAAGCGGAAAGTCAACCATCGCAAAGCTGATTGCGTCCCTGTGGGATGTGGATTCCGGAAGTATTAAAATCGGTGGAGTTGATGTCAAAGAAATGTCGCTTGCAGATTTTAATCGGAAAATTGCATATGTTGCACAGGATAATTATCTGTTCAATGAAACGGTCCGTGAAAATATCAGACAGGGAAATCCGGAGGCTACAGATGAACAGATCATCGAGGTGACAAAGAAAAGCGGATGCTATGAATTTATCATGCAGCTTGAGAACGGATTTGATACGGTTGTAGGAGGTGCAGGAGGACATCTGTCAGGAGGAGAGAGGCAGCGTATCTCCATTGCAAGGGCAATGCTGAAGGATGCTCCGATTGTAATTCTTGATGAGGCAACTGCTTATACGGATCCGGAAAATGAGGCGATTCTGCAGAATTCTATTGCAAAACTGGTAGCAGGGAAGACACTGATCGTAATCGCACACAGGCTTTCTACCGTTAAGGACAGTGATCAGATCTTTGTCGTAAATGATGGAAATGTAACAGCACATGGTACACATGAGGAACTACTGATGTCATGCCCGCTTTATAAGGAAATGTGGGATGCCCATATTTCTGTAAAAGATACGGTGAAGGAGGGAGAATGATATGTTTGGAATTCTGGCAAAATTCTTTCGTTTTTCAGGCAGGGAAAATGGTAATAAATTTAAACTGTCGATAGTGATCGGACTTATAGAGGCTCTCGCTTCAGCAATGAAGATACCGGCTATTATGTACATATTGATTGGTTTGATGAGTGGAAAACCAATAGGAAAATATATTGGTGGTTCAATTGCGATTATGGTTCTTGCAATTGTAGTCGACGTAATCTGCAAGAGATACTCTACAGTGCTTCAGACAGAGGGAGGATATAATGCAAGTGCTTTTATGAGAATCAAGATTGCAGAACATCTGCGATATCTGCCGATGGGGTATTTCAATTCCAATAGTATCGGGGAAATTTCTTCCATTACAACCAATACAATGGAAATACTTGGCGATGTGGCTGCGAGAGTGGTTATGCTGACAATGCAGGGAATTCTGGAAACATCAATGATCATTCTTATGCTGTTTATTTTTGACTGGAGAATCGGACTGATAGCTGCAGCAGGAGTACTTATTTTCTTTGGGGTCAATTCTGTGATGCAGAATGCGGGTAAAAAAGATTCAGAGCAAAAAGTGGTATGCGATACGGAGCTTGTAAACCAGATCATGGAGTATCTGCAGGGAATATCAGAAGTTAAATCATATAACTTGCTTGGGAAACAGGCGAAAAGATTAAATGATGCAAATGAAGCATGTGAAAAGATCAATACAAAGATGGAAATGCTGTTTGTGCCCTATCATTTTCTGCAAAGTGTGATAACCAAAATTACAGGTGCTGTGATCGTGGCTTGCAGTGCATATTTTTATATTAATGGAACTATGAGTGCGGTCTATGCGATCGGTATGACAATTTCAGCATTTATGCTTTATGCCAGTCTGGAATGTGCAGGAAATTATTCATCTCTTTTACATGTGGTAAGCGTATGTGTAGATAAAGCAAATGCAATATTGGAGCTGGGTACCATGGATATCGACGGTAAAGAAATACAGCCGGAAAATTACGATATCAGACTTTCTAATGTTTCGTTTTCTTATGACAAACGGAAGATCATTGATGATATATCGCTCTCTATTCCGCAGAAAACGACGACAGCAATCGTTGGACCATCTGGTGGAGGAAAATCAACACTTTGCAATCTGATTGCCAGGTTCTGGGATGTGGATTCCGGGGAAGTGACACTTGGAGGTGTGAATGTAAAAGACTACAGCATGAACAGTCTGATGAGTAATTTCTCATTTGTGTTTCAGTCGGTGTATTTGTTTGCAGACACCATTGAGAATAATATTAAATTCGGACGCCAGGATGCAAGTCATGAGGAAGTGGTGGAAGCGGCGAAGAAAGCATGTTGTCATGATTTCATCAGCAAACTTCCGAATGGATATGACACAGTGATCGGAGAAGGAGGAGCCACACTTTCCGGTGGTGAGAAGCAGCGTATTTCGATAGCCAGAGCGATTATGAAGGATGCGCCAATCGTCATATTGGATGAAGCAACGGCCAATGTTGATCCGGAGAATGAAAAGGAACTGATGGATGCAGTAGATGCACTTACAAAGGAAAAAACGATTATTATGATTGCCCACAGATTAAAAACAGTCAGACATGCAGACCAGATTGTGGTTGTTGACAAAGGACGAATTGTGCAGCAGGGAACACATGAGCAATTAATGAAACAGGAAGGTATTTATAAGAGATTTGTGGATGCAAGGCAGCAGGCGGTAAGTTGGAAACTGGTGCACTAAGAAATAATCTACAGTTGGTGAATAGCTGAATTAATAGTCTGAAAGAGGCATAATTTAAGTTTCGCTAAGTTTCACCTATAGAGGTGGAATGAGGAAAATTCAATAGAGCAATATGAAAAAAGCACTGAAAACCGTTGGACTAATGCTGATTACGATTTATAGTGCTTTTTCTTTGGTTAAAGAGAAAAAACATAATTAATTTAAGTTTTGTTAAGTTTCACTAAGTTCTGCATTGGCAGATTGCCACTGCCTTTTCGGCTCATATTTTCCACAACCATCGCAGGTCTGTGGCCAGTTAATTTTCCATTCATAATATTCATCTCTGGTAATCTTACCGGATTTCAGTTCATCCATCCGAACCACCCATTCTTTCAGAAAATCATTCAGAACCCCATAATCAAACCACATACAGACAGGAGAATGGGCAGGCCAGCTATCATTGTCGTGATAGTAAACGGACGTGTCTGCTACTTCATTGCATTTTTCACCGGGAAATTTCCGAGGAAGAAACAGATGCATCTATTGATTTTACAAATAACAGATTTGTGATATGATAGTTACAGCATTTCAGAAAGAAACAGAAAGGAAGTAATCAATGGTGTTTGATATCATAGAGCATCTGCAGATCAGACCAGAATTAAAGGAGTCCATACTTGAATTTCGAAAACAATATCCCGTGGAGCCACAGTTTCAGTCCAGGGTACCCGTTCCGAGTAACATTTATTATGGAACAGATATCTGGGAAAAGGCAGTGACGGCACTTTTATGCGGAAAAAATATTTTGCTTGTCGGTCATAAAGCCACCGGAAAAAATATTTTTGCGGAAAATCTTGCCGCTGCATTCGCAAGACCGCGGTGGGATGTATCGTTTCATGTCAATATGGATGCTGCATCCCTGATCGGTATGGATACTTTTAAAAAACAGGAAGTAACTTTCCGTCCGGGTCCGATCTGCTGTGCGGCGCAGCATGGTGGATTTGCGGTGCTCGACGAGATTAATATGGCGAAAAGTGAAGCTCTGGCGGTACTTCATGGAACGCTGGACTTTCGAAGAAGCATCGATGTGCCGGGATATGAGCGGATCGACCTGCACCCGGCCACCCGTTTCATCGCCACGATGAACTATGGGTATGCGGGAACAAAAGAACTGAACGAAGCACTGGTTTCCCGCTTTGTGGTGATCCGGATGCCGATGATCTCGCAGGAACACCTGATTTTGTTATTACAGGATCACTATCCGACACTGAAAACTGAAGGTGCAAAAGAACTGGCAGCCGTCTACCTGGATCTTCAGAAAAAGTGTGAAAATGCCCAGATTTCTTCTCGTGCCATGGATCTTCGGGGGCTTCTTGACGGTGTGGCACTGATGGAAAAAGGATTGAACGTACAGGATGCGCTGGACATGGGAATTACCAATAAAACCTTTGACCCATATGAGCAGACACTGATTCAGGATACGATTCGGGGACGAATCTCAAGAAAGATGAAACCGGAAGATTTATTTGAAGAAAAATGTGGTTCTTGCAGAAAAGAATTCGCATAAACACTCTATCATAATAAAAGGACAGTGCAAAGACATGGAACAGCAGGAGATGCAGGAAGAACGGAGAGCGAGAAATTTTGTTTGGGCAGCGGCGGAACAGTATGGGCTGGAACCGCTGTTTCTCGCCTATGCACCGGATGGGACGGCGGATATGTATCTGAATATTATTATCGGTCTCAGTTATAAGTGGTATGATGCCCAAAAACTGGAAACATTTTTTCATATGCTCGGTGGCAGGCAGGAGGAACTGTATCAGGGGATGCTGTGGATCGGTCTGGAACAGGCATTATACGAAAAAGAACAGGCGCATCGGCCGGCACTTACGGATCTTCGCCAGGAATATGCACAGGAAAATCTGGGGAGGTATCGTTCGTTTAAAGAATATGAACTGATTGATCAGCTGCGAAACGGACATTGTGCGGCTATTCTGGGTCGGGACTCCGGGTTATCCGGAAGAATGGAAGAACTGCTTCAGGAACTGACGTTTACCGGAGATATGGAGATCGAACAGATCATCGCCAGGATGAAAGTGATCCTGTGGAAATATTTTTCTTATGAACCGAAGCCGGTAAAAAAAGATCGGGGGACGTATTTTCTGCAAAAACTGCTGCCTGCATTTCATTCGATCGGCAAGATGCATGCTACCTACGTGAAGACAAAGCGGTATGACGATCCGGTGTGGGAAGAGTCCGTAAACGGAGGAACCATGGAAAGAGCCAGACATTATCTGCTTCAGTTTTCCGGGCAGGGAGACGGGGAAAAAGACCGGGCATATATTGAGGGATGTTTTGGTTCCAGTATCTGTTCTCCCGGGGAAGAAAAACTGATGGAAGAAGAATTGTGTACAGAGAATCATAAAAACAGCCATATTTATATAACCGAAGGATATTCGAAGGCTGTTTCTCCGGTCGGAGAACGGTGGAACGAAAAAGAGGCTGAAGCGGAAAAGAAGATTGACAGAAGAGAGGCAAAGGAGATTCAGGAGTTCCGGGAGAATTGCAGAAGACAGACAGAGAAAAATCGGCAGTATTACGAGAAAAATCGAACCATCTATGAGAACAGTATCCGCAGAATGACAGAAAAACTCCGTCTGGAACTGGATACCCGCCTTGATGACGTTCCTTTACGGGCAAGACAGGGAAAAATCTGTGCCAGTCAGGTATGGAGAGCACTGTATCTGGAGGATCCAAGAATCTTTGAAAAAAGAGAAGAGGTATCAGATGCAGGGTTCTCTGTAGATATCCTGATTGATGCGTCCTCCTCCCGGAAAGACAGTCAGGAACAGATTGCAGCGCAATCCTATATTCTTGTGAAAAGTCTGGATCTTTGCAGGATTTCGCTACAGGTGTATTCTTATTGCAGTATTCGCGGATATACGGTTTTGCGGTTGTTTCAGTCTTACGGGGAGATAGACCGGGCAGAAGAGGTATTTTCCTATGTGGCGGCGGGAAATAACCGCGACGGACTGGCACTTCGGGGAGCCGGTCATCTGATGGAAAACAGTGAACAGGAGAAGAAGTTATTGCTTGTCCTCACCGATGGCAGTCCGCAGGATGACAGGATCGCAGCCGAGGGCGCATTTTACAAAAACAGAGAATACACGGATCAGATTGCAGTGGAAGACACGACCGAACAGGTACAGCACCTGAAAAGGAAAGGCATTCAGGTCGTAGGTGTTTTCATGGGGACAGAGCGCGGACTCCAGACCGCCCAACGGATCTTCGGACTGGATTTTGTGCGGATTGAGAATATTCAGCAGTTTTCCGAAGTGGTGGGAAAGATCCTGCAGGAGAAAATCAGGGAGATGATTTGACAAATCCTGTTTATTGTGCTAAAGTATGACAAGAGTAATTCGTACCCGGTTTTCCAGGTGAAGACCGGGTTATTTATAAATCAAATGTTCACAAAAGGAGAAAATAGACTGTATATGAACAAACAAGAAAGCGATATCATGAAAATATTATTACAGACTCCCTTTATCAACCAGCGGATGCTGGCAGAAGCTTCCGGACATTCGCTGGGGGTGGTGAATCGCTCGGTGAAAGAACTGGTGGCTCAGGGGTATCTGGATGAGCAGTTATGGCCGACTTCCCGGGCAAAGAAAGAATTTCAGGAGCGGTCTCCGAAAAGAGCGATTATCCTGGCAGCCGGTTTCGGGATGCGGATGGTTCCCATCAACACGGAGGTGCCGAAAGGACTGTTGGAAGTCAACAAAGAACCTTTGATCGAGAGGCAGATCCGCCAGCTTCACGAAGTCGGGATCCGGGAGATCTATGTGGTAGTTGGATTTATGAAAGAGCGATATGAGTATCTGATTGATGAGTTTGGTGTGGAACTGGTGGTTAATCCGGACTATATGACGAAAAACAATTTACATTCTGTCAGTCTGGTGAGACGCCATCTGGAGAATGCGTATATCATTCCCTGCGACATCTGGTGTGACCGGAATCCCTTTGACCGGTACGAGTCCTACTCCTGGTACATGGTCAGTGATCTGGTGGAAAATGAAAGTTCTGTCCGCGTCAACCGGAAAATGGAACTGGTCACGGTTCCGGAAGGAAATGGCGGCAATGCAATGATCGGAATCTGTTATCTGACCGGGGAAGAAGCAGGTATCGTTGCGGAAAATATCGAAAAGCTGAGCAGGGATCTGCGATATGACGGTGTTTTCTGGGAGGAAGCATTATATCGAAAAGATAAAATGATCGTTGCTGCCAGGGTGGTACACGGTTCGGATGTTGTAGAAATCAATACATACGAACAGCTGCGGGAACTTGACAGCCATTCCGGCCAGTTAAAAACCGATGCAATCCAGGTGATCTGCCAGGCACTTGGTGTAAAACAGGACGAGATTACCGATATCACCGTACTGAAAAAGGGAATGACCAACAGATCCTTCTTATTTACAACCAAGGGGAAAAAATATATTATGCGCATCCCCGGTGAGGGAACGGAACAGCTGATCGACCGGAGGGAAGAAGCAGCAGTTTATCAGACCATCGACGGAAAGAAAATATGCGATGACATTGCATATATTAATCCGGAGAATGGATACAAGATCACGGAATTTTTGGAAGGTGCGAGAGTCTGTGATCCTGACAGTCCCGGGGACGTGGGAAAATGCATGAAGCGCCTGAGAAGGTTTCATGAGATGAAACTGCAGGTGGAGCATACCTTTGATATTTTCGGGCAGATGGAGTTTTACGAAAAGCTGTGGGGTAATACTCCATCAGATTACCGGGATTATCAGAAGACAAAAGAGCATGTACTGGAACTTCGTCCATATATTGAACAGTGGAGTGGGGAAAAGGTACTGACCCATATCGATGCAGTGCCGGATAATTTTCTGTTTATAGAAAAAAACGGTGAAGAGGAGATCCGCCTGATAGACTGGGAGTACGCAGGGATGCAGGATCCTCATGTAGATATTGCCATGTTTGCTGTTTATGCGATGTATGACAGGGAGCAGGTGGATGCGCTGATCGATGCTTATTTTCCGGAGGGGTGCAAAAATGAGATTCGGATCAAGATCTACTGCTATATCGCAGCATGCGGACTTTTGTGGAGCAACTGGTGTGAGTATAAAAAAAGTCTGGGTGTAGAGTTTGGCGAGTATTCGCTGCGGCAGTATCGATATGCGAAAGAGTATTATAGAATTGTAAAGGAAGAACTCAGTCAAATCAAAGGAGCAAAAAATCATGAATAAAGCAGAACGGGCAATTATTATGGCTGCCGGTCTGGGCAACCGGATGCGGCCAGTCACACTGACCACACCGAAACCACTGGTGAAAGTCAACGGTGTGCGGATGATCGATACAGTGATTCAGGGTCTTCATGAGAATGGGATCACGGAAATTTATATTGTGGTTGGTTATCTGAAAGAACAGTTTTACACGCTGGAACAGGAATATCCGGGTGTGACAATTATTGAAAATCCTTATTATGATACCTGCAACAACATTTCTTCACTGTATGTAGCGCGGGATCATATAGAAAATGCCATGATCCTGGACGGTGATCAGATTGTGTATAACAGAACAATCCTTTCTCCGGAGTTTGAACGTTCCGGTTATAACAGTATCTGGACGGACGAAGAGACGGATGAATGGTTGCAGCAGGTAGAAGACGGAATCGTTGTTTCCTGCAGCAGAAACGGAGGGAAGGGTGGTTGGCAGCTGTACAGCATCTCCCGATGGAGCAAAGAAGATGGAAAACGGCTGAAACATCACCTGGAAGTGGAATTTGAAGAGAAGAAAAATAGACAGATCTACTGGGACGATGTGGCGATGTTCTGCTATCCGAAGGAATACCGGCTTGGCATCCGACCGATGCATCCGGGTGATCTGATCGAGGTGGATAACCTGGAAGAGCTGATCGCTCTGGATAACAGCTACCGTGATTTATACACAAAAAAGGAGTCAAATAGTGATGAATAAAAATATAACAAATACAAAAGGAAAGATCGACTGGATGATTACACTGGTTCCTCTTGGAATCGTGATTGCACTGTGCATCCTGTTTTTTCTCCTGCCGGATCAGTCAAATGCAGTTCTGAGCCAGATCCGATTTTTCTTCGGAGATACTTTTGGAACATATTATCTGGTGATTGGACTTGGAATTTTCCTGTTGTCTCTGTATATCGCAGGATCGAAATACGGAGATATCGTACTTGGTGAAAAAGGAGAAAAGCCGAAATACTCTTTCTTTTCCTGGGGAGCAATGATGTTTACCTGCGGTCTTGCAGCGGATATTTTATTTTACTCTTTCTCGGAATGGGTATTATATGCGACAGATCCTCACCTGGAAGAGATGGGAAGCATCCAGGAATGGGCAGGCGTCTATCCGCTGTTTCACTGGAGTTTTATCCCGTGGGGATTCTATCTGGTACTGGCTGTGGCATTCGGTTTTATGCTCCATGTACGAAAAAGAAACCGCCAGAAATACTCTGAAGCCTGCCGTCCGATCCTGGGGAAACATACCGATGGCTGGGCAGGAAGAATCATTGATCTTCTGGCCGTATTTGCCCTGCTTGCAGGAACGGCAACAACCTTTAGTGTGGCAACACCGCTGATGGCAACGATCATCGGAGAACTTTTTCATATTACAGTAAGCCGGACAGTTATCAATGCCATTATTTTACTGGTAACATGTGCTGTATATACATATTCTTTACTCCACGGATTTAAGGGGATCAGCAGACTGGCAAATATCTGTATATATCTCTTTTTTGGATTGCTGGCTGTTGTCCTTCTGTTTGGAGGTGAAACCCGTTATATCATCGAGACAGGCTTTAGTTCACTGGGAACCATGGTTCAGAACTTTATCGGACTTTCTACTTTTACGGATCCTCTGAGAACCTCAAACTTTCCACAGAACTGGACGATTTATTACTGGGCATACTGGATGGTCTGGTGTGTGGCAGCACCGTTTTTCATCGGCAGCATCTCCCGTGGAAGAACCGTCCGCCAGACTATTCTGGGAGGTTATGGTTTCGGCGTTGGATCCACTCTGATCAGTTTTATCATCCTCGGCAATTACTCCATGGGAATGCAGGTAACCGGAAAAGCCGATTTTATCGCACAATACATGAAAGATGGTGATCTCTATGGAATGATCGTATCCATGATCAAAACCATGCCCTGTGCCCCGGTTATCATGGTAATAGTACTGTTGACGATGGTTGCCTTCTACGCAACTTCCTTTGACTCCATTGCCCTGACAGCCTCCTGCTACAGTTACCGCAAACTCGAAGAGGGAGAACAACCCCATCGGGGAATCCAGCTGATGTGGTGCCTTCTGCTGATCGCATTGCCGATCGCATTACTGTTTGCGGAAAGCTCCATGAGCAACCTGCAAAGCGTAAGCATTGTAGCTGCCTTCCCGATTGGAGCAGTAATTCTGCTGATCACAGGCAGTTTCTTGAAAGACGCGAAGAAATATATAAAAGAAAATAAATAAAATATATATTACATTACTTTTTAAAAGCATGAAAAACGATACACGAATCCAATTTGTCGTTTCAAATACTCAGCCGGAAGAGCCCGGTTTCCAGGGGGACTCGCACTGTGTGGGTGGTTAGGGCGAGCTTTGAGATCCGGCGCTTACGTAGGCTTTCGCGAGGGTCAGCTGACCCTCGTGAATCATAGCCGAAGTTAGCGACTAGCTCAAAGTTGCCCTGCCCACGCGAGTCCCTCTGGAAACCGGGCTCTTTCGGCGTCCGTCAGACGACAACTTTTCATTTCCATCTCTAAAAACCATGAAAGTACTTGCAACATTTTCCTATTTGTACTATGATAGAACCATTGAATTTACAAAAAATCCAATTAAAATTGGTCCAGCAGACCAATTATTGATATACCATGCAATAAAAACATGAAAGTAACCGACAAACACACGAAAAAATCCAAGGCTGAAACAAACAGCCGGATGTGATTATGAAGGGAAAAAAGAAAAATGGGTAAATATTTTGGAACGGATGGCTTCCGTGGAGAAGCCAATGAAAACCTAACTGCAGACCACGCATACAAAATCGGCCGATTCCTGGGCTGGTACTACGGAGAACAGAAACGCAGAAACGGGGATGATACACCGGCACGGATCGTAATCGGAAAAGATACCCGGAGATCCAGCTATATGTTTGAATACACACTGGTAGGTGGTCTGGTAGCTTCCGGGGCAGATGCATACCTGCTTCATGTAACCACAACCCCATCCGTTGCCTATGTGGCAAGAACCGATAATTTTGACTGCGGAATCATGATCTCCGCCAGTCATAACCCATATTATGATAATGGAATCAAACTGATCAATGGAAACGGAGAAAAGATGGATGAAGAGACCATCGCTCTCGTAGAAGACTATCTGGACGGAAAAGTAGAAGTATTTGGTGAAACTTATGAAGAAGTACCATATGCTCATAAAGACCGGATCGGATGTACGGTGGACTATGTGGCAGGAAGAAACCGCTATGTCGGTTATCTGATTTCTCTTGGTATGTATTCTTTCAAAGGCATTAAGGTTGGTCTGGACTGTGCCAACGGAAGTTCCTGGAATATCGCGAAAGCCGTATTCGATGCTCTGGGAGCCAAAACCTATGTGATCAACGCCCAGCCGGACGGAACCAACATCAATAACAATGCCGGATCCACCCATATCGAAGGACTGCAGAAATATGTAGTAGATAACGGACTGGATGTAGGATTTGCCTACGACGGAGATGCCGACCGCTGCCTGTGTGTCGATGAAAAAGGCAATCTGGTAGACGGAGATGCCATTCTCTACATTTATGGAAAATACATGAAAGAGAGAGGAAAACTTCTGACCAACACCGTGGTAACTACGGTCATGTCAAACTTCGGTCTTTATAAAGCGTTCGATGAACTGGGTATCGGCTATGCAAAAACTGCGGTAGGCGATAAATATGTATACGAATATATGAACCAGAACGGTTGCCGGATCGGAGGAGAACAGTCCGGTCATATCATTTTCTCAAAATACGCTTCCACCGGAGACGGTATCCTGACCAGTCTGAAGATGATGGAAGTCATGATGGCGAGAAAAGCAAAGATGAGCCAGCTGACCGAAGGTCTGACTATTTATCCGCAGGTTCTGGAAAATGTAAGAGTAGTCGATAAGACAGCTGCCCAGGAAGATCCGGATGTGAAAGCTGCGGTAAAAGCAGTGGAAGAGGCACTGGGAGACACCGGACGTATCCTGGTACGTGAATCCGGAACAGAACCGTTACTTCGTGTCATGGTGGAAGCCGAGACCGAAGAATGCTGCCGGAAATATGTCGACCAGGTAGTTGGCGTAGTAAAAGCCAAAGGTCATGTGGCGTAAAATAGAACATACTGTTCTGTCGGGTACTTCAGGCAGAATGGTGAGTGTATATGCATAATTGCGAAAAACAAGTGCAGTAACACAAACGATCTGAGAGGAGAAATAATAATATGTGTGGAATCGTAGGCTATACCGGAATGCACAGCGCAGCCCCGGTTTTACTGGATGGACTGTCCAAACTGGAATACCGTGGATATGACTCTGCCGGTATCGCAGTCAGAGACGGGGAAAAACAGGCAGAGGTGATCAAAGCCAAAGGCCGCCTGAAAAAACTGATCGACAAGACCAATGGTGGCGACTCTGTACCGGGAACCTGTGGAATCGGGCATACCCGTTGGGCAACTCACGGAGAACCTTCTGAGAATAATGCACATCCTCATATGAGCGATGATGGCAATGTGGTAGCTGTTCATAACGGTATTATTGAAAACTATCAGGAATTAAAAGACAAACTGATTCGAAATGGCTACACCTTCTATTCAGAAACCGATACGGAAGTGGCTGTCAAACTGGTGGATTATTATTATAAAAAATACGAAGGCACACCGGTAGATGCCCTGACACACGCCATGGTTCGTATCCGTGGCTCTTATGCCCTGGCAATCATGTTCAAGGAGTATCCGGAAGAGATCTATGTGGCGAGAAAAGACAGCCCGATGATCCTTGGGGTGGAAAACGGAGAGTCCTTTATTGCATCTGATGTTCCTGCAATCTTAAAATATACAAGAAATGTTTACTATATCGGTAACCTGGAGATGGCCCGTGTCAGAAAAGGAGAGATTACGTTCTTTAATCTGGATGGCGATGAGGTGGAAAAACAGCCGAAAGTCATTGAATGGGATGCGGAAGCAGCAGAAAAAGCAGGATTTGAGCATTTTATGATCAAAGAGATCCATGAACAGCCGAAAGCTGTAGCAGATACGCTGAATTCTGTTCTGCATGATGGTGTGATCGATCTGAGCGATGTGGGGCTTTCCGAGGAAGAAATCAAAAACATCAGTCAGATCTATATCGTGGCATGCGGATCTGCCTATCATGTAGGTATGGCAGCGCAGTATGTGCTGGAAGATCTTGCAAGAATCCCGGTTCGTGTGGAACTGGCATCTGAATTCCGCTACCGGAAACCACTGTTAGATAAGAATGGTCTTGCTATTATCATCAGTCAGTCCGGGGAAACCGCAGACAGCCTTGCCGCACTTCGGGAAGCAAAATCAAAAGGTGTCCGTACTCTCGGAATCGTCAATGTGATCGGATCTTCCATCGCCAGAGAAGCAGATAATGTCTTCTACACTCTGGCAGGACCGGAAATCTCCGTGGCAACCACAAAAGCATACAGTACCCAGCTGATTGCTTCTTACCTGCTGGCGATCCAGTTTGCGAAAGTGAGAGAGGAGATCACACAGGAGCAATATGACGGTCTGATTGCAGAGCTGCAGACGCTTCCGGAGAAGATTCAGAAGATCATCGATGACAAAGAACGCCTCCAGTGGTTTGCCGCAAAACAGGTCAATGCGAAAGATATTTTCTTTATTGGCCGTGGCATTGATTATGCCATCAGTATGGAAGGCAGCCTGAAGATGAAAGAGATCAGCTACATCCACTCTGAGGCATATGCCGCAGGCGAACTGAAACACGGAACGATTTCCCTGATTGAAGATGGTACACTGGTGATCGGCTGTCTGACCCAGCCGGCACTGTATGAAAAAACCGTCAGCAACATGGTAGAATGTAAGAGCCGTGGCGCTTATCTGATGGGACTGACGACATACGGCAATTATAATATTGAGGATACTGCGGACTTTGTAACGTATATTCCAAAGACAGATCCACATTTTGCAACTTCACTGGCAGTGATACCGTTGCAGCTGATGGGATATTATGTGTCCGTGGCGAAAGGACTGGATGTAGATAAACCGAGAAACCTGGCGAAGAGCGTGACAGTGGAATAGAGATAACGATTCGGAAATATGAAATCATAAAAATGCATTTTGTTTTCAGTAAACAGAGGTTTACGTTGAAAACAAAATGCATTTTTATGATTTACAGAAAAGTTTATTCGGTATTTTTTAAAAACGAAAAATACCTATCTAAAGCACTTCTTACAAGGCTCATACCCCCGACTTTCCGCCTCTGCCCTGCTGATCTCGCTTGCCTTGCTTGGGTCAGTCTGTCCGCAGTTATTTTTATTATGGTACTTGGATCCGGTAGCTGTGATCCATACCATTTCTTCGTTGGAAGTGGAAGAAGTATCCTGTGGAGCCGCTGTTACCTGTGGGGTAGCTTCCACCTGGCTGGAAGCACCTGCACTTGCAGCAGAGACTTCCTTATTTCCGGAAGAGGAGTTTTCATTTGCAGTTGCCTTCGAACCTGAAGAACTGCTGCCTTTTGATTTGCTCGTCTGTGCCTGTGTTCCCTTATCCTCTTTATCTCCTGGGCTGTAGTCATTGCACGGTTCCTGGTCCCAGGTGATGGTTGTTCCGTCACTGACAGCGACGATCGTGCCCTGTTTATCGGTACGATACACCTGAATATCCATGGATTCCAGTTTGTCCATCACATCTTTATCCGGATGTCCGTACTGGTTATCCTTTCCGCAGCTGATCACTGCATATTCCGGAACGGTTGCCTGGAGAAAATCCCAGCTGGTAGCCGTGGCAGAACCGTGATGTCCCGGAACCAGTACATCGCAGGAGAGGTCAATGCCGGATTCACACATGGCTTTTTCACTGGTGTTTTCCGCATCTCCGGTGAAAATAAAAGAATTATCACCATTTGTCAGTTTGATCGCCACTGAATTCTTATTGCTGTCATTCGGATCAATGGTTGCCGGAGCCAGGATCTGAAAACTTCCGCTTCCGAAAGAAAATTCAGTACCGACTGCAGGATGCTGCATCGGAAGTCCTTTGTCGGCAACTGTCTGGATAAAGGACTGATACAGTTTACTGTCATGTTCATAATCACTGGAAATTACATTTTTTACATCAAAAGCATTTAAACATCCGATCAGTCCTGCCATATGGTCGCTGTCATAATGGGAAGAGATCAGATAGTCAATGGTGGTAACATTCTGTTTTTGCAGATAAGAAACAACAAAACTGGAAGTACTCTTATCACCACCGTCATAAATCATGGTCTGCCCATCGGACTGTACCAGGATACTTAATCCCTGTCCCACATCCAGAAAATGAACTTTCATCTCACCGGCTTCTTTTGTCGGCTCCGGTGTAGGAGTTTCTGTCGGTGTAGGAGTTGCGGTTTCTTCCGGTGTGGTCTCAGGTGTGGGAGTGTCTGTCGGAACTTCCGCAGGTGTAATCTCCGGAGTATCCGTTACAACAGCTTCCGGTGTGTCAGAGGCTTCATCAGTAATGGCAATTGTTCTGGACTGCGCTGCACTTTCCGGGGTAAACGGTGTGGCAGCGATAAAGAACAAAAGCGGCACAAGAAGCGGAACCCATCGGGCAATCGCTGCTTTTTTACGAATCAGATTCCAGATAAATGGAAAAAGAGACACTCCGGCAAGAGTAACGCATAAGCCGAACGGAACAGAAGCAGATAGATTTCCAAGTCCGCCAATGATCAGTACGACTGCGAAAATATACCGGAGAATGTAGACTGTTTTTTTGTGTTTCATCGTAATCCTCCCTTGTGAATCAAGTAATTATTTTTATTATGATACCAAGGTCAAAATACCTTTTGACCTCAACATCTTATAATACTATAGATGGAAGGAAAGGTCAAAAAATTCATTGAAATTACCCTTACCATCCAGTATAATAATAGATTGCACGGTAACTGCGCGCTATTTGCTCAGTTCCATTATTTACGAAAAAAAACGATGTGACTGCCTTCTGAAAAACAGGAGGGAAACCGCAGTTGCGAAAGGATGAAAATAAAGATGGAAAATAAAAAAGAAACTCTTACCGCTGCTGAAGAACAGAAACGCCAGCAGCAGTTTATCGAAAAAGCCCGTGGCTATGTAAAAGAAAAATCAGAAGAATTAGGCCGTCCGCTGTACGCGTGTACCACAACCTTCGGCTGCCAGATGAACGCCCGTGATTCCGAGAAACTGGATGGGATTCTGGAGGCGGTCGGTTATATCAAGACAGATAAAGAAGACGAAGCAGATTTTGTTATTTATAACACCTGCACCGTCCGTGAAAATGCCAACCAGCGTGTCTACGGCCGCCTGGGATATCTTGGCAGCATGAAAAAGAAGAAGCCACATATGATGATCGCGCTGTGTGGCTGTATGATGCAGGAAGCACATGTGGTGGAAAAACTGAAAAAGAGTTACCGGTTCGTGGATCTGATCTTCGGAACCCATAACATCTTCAAGTTCCCGGAACTTCTGTGTTATGCTATGGAATCGGACCGGATGATCATCGATGTCTGGAAAGATACCGATCAGATCGTGGAAGATCTGCCGGTAGATCGAAAATACAAATTCAAATCCGGTGTCAACATTATGTTTGGATGCAACAACTTCTGCAGTTACTGTATCGTACCGTATGTCCGTGGCCGTGAGCGAAGCCGGAATCCGGAAGATATCGTAAGAGAGATCGAACATCTGGTAGCTGACGGTGTGGTGGAAGTCATGCTGCTTGGTCAGAATGTAAATTCCTATGGAAAAAATCTGGAGCATCCGATTACATTTGCACAGTTGTTAAAAGAGATTGAAAAGATTGAAGGGCTGAAGAGAATCCGGTTCATGACCTCTCATCCAAAGGATCTGTCCGATGAACTGATCGAGGTGATGGCTGAGAGTAAAAAGATCTGTCCGCATCTTCATCTGCCTCTGCAGTCAGGTAGCAGCCGGGTGTTAAAAGAGATGAACCGTCGGTATACAAAAGAGTCCTATCTGGCACTGGTTGACCGGATTCGTGAGAAATTGCCGGATATTTCTCTGACGACGGATATTATTGTGGGATTTCCGGGAGAGACAGAAGAAGACTTTCTGGAGACCATGGATGTAGTCGGAAAAGTGGGATATGACAGTGCATTTACCTTTATTTATTCCAAAAGAAGCGGAACACCTGCAGCGGCCAAAGAGGATCAGGTGCCGGAAGAGGTTGTAAAAGATCGTTTTGATCGTCTTTTAGCGCAGGTGCAGGAAATTGCACGAGAACGTTCTTCCCGTTTTGAGGGAACGGTACAGGAAGTTCTGGTAGAGAGTGTCAACGATCAGGATGCATCTCTGGTAACCGGACGAATGGGCAATAATCTTCTGGTACATTTCCCGGGAGATGCTTCTATGATTGGCACATTCAAACAGATTCATCTGGACGTATGCAAGGGATTCTACTATATGGGAACGCCTGCAGAATAGAAAATGTTACTGTTCACTCTGACTTTTACCTCAACATCATAGAATAGTATCAAAACAGAATAGTAATGTCATGGAAAAAGTATCATTTCAGTAGTAAAATACTGGCTAAAAGCAGACAGTATTTGGAGAATACCGTTTAGACATCAGGAGGTAGCATAATGGGTAAGAATACGACAAATGATATGACGCAGGGAAACTGTATGCGTTTGCTGGTACAGTTTTTCCTGCCGATCCTGGCAGGAAATCTGTTTCAGCAGTTATACAGTTTTGCAGATTCCATGGTGGTGGGAAAAGGAATTGGCGATACGGCACTTGCAGCGGTTGGGAACACCGGTTCCGTACATTTCCTGATCATCGGTTTCGCAATCGGGCTGACAGGAGGATTGGGAATCTGTATTTCTCAGTCTTTTGGAAGTGGCAATTATGAAAAACTTCGTAAAGAGCTGGCAATGTCTGTCTGGATCTGTCTGGTCGTTGGGATTGTGATCACAGTGGTAAGTCTGGCCTTCATGCGGCAATTATTTACATTTCTCCATACACCGGAAGATCTGATGACGGAAACACTGCAATATTTCGGAACAATTCTTGCGGGAACCACCATTACAATTTTTAATAATTTTGCCATGACACTTCTGCGTTCCGTCGGAAACAGCCGGGTGCCTCTGGTTGCAATGATAATTTCCGCCATTGCTAATGTTCTGATGGATCTGTTATTCGTTTTCCCGTTACACATGGGTGTTTTTGGCGCAGCGTTAGCCACTGTTCTGGCACAGGTTCTGTCTGCGCTTTACTGCTGTTACTACATAGGAAAGGAAAAAAATCTGATCCCGAAAAAAACGGACTGGGAACCACAGGGTGTGATCATCAAAAAACTGACATTAAAAGGCCTGCCGGTTGCCGTTATGAATTCTGTCACTGCAGTGGGTGGAATGGTATTACAGACATTTGTCAACAATATGGGAACAAGCTATGTGGCTGCCTATGCGGCATGCACCAAGATCCTTGGTCTTTTTGAACAGCCGGCAAATACAGTGGGCCTGGCACTTCTTACTTTTGTGGGACAGAATTATGGTGCCGGAAAAAGGGAGCGGATACGTACCGGTATCCGGGAAGGAGTTATCCTGACGATCCTGATAAATATTCCACTGGCTCTGATGTTGCTGTGTATTCCTGAGTTTCTGACTTCTTTCATGTTAAATGATGCGTCGATTATTTCTTACACAAGAGATTTTCTGGCAGTTACAGGCATCTGTCTGTTTCCTCTGGGATGGCTGTTTGTGTTCCGCAACGGGTGTCAGGGCATGGGTCATACGTTTGTTCCGATGCTTTCGGGAGTCCTGGAAGTGTCTCTTCGAGTGGTCATGGTAAAGCTGCTGACTCCATATCTGGCTTTTCGTGGTGTTGCTCTGGCAGAAGTATCTGCCTGGATCGGCGCCTGGATCATGTTGATGATCACTTACTGGATCTATCAGGAAAGAACGGATTCTTTTCGGTAAGTCTGAGGAGAACATCCTACCTTGGTGCGAAACTGTCGATTGAAATTTGAAAGGTTATGAAATCCGGTATCGAAAGCAATGTCGGAGATATTGCGATCCGTATTGCGCAGAAGGTCGCATGCTGATCGGATACGTACCTGATTCAGATATTCAATGGCTCCGAGACCGAAATTCTGTTTGAAACAGCTCATAAAGTAACTGCTGCTCATATGAGCGATCTTTGCCAGCTGCTCTATGGTAACAGATTCGGAATGATGTTTCTGTATATAAGTGAGAACAGGCCGAAGTGTTTCGGTCAGCCGGGATTCTGTCGAAGCCGTGTGTTCGGTGCAGAGTCCCGGTGTCGATGCCAGCAGATAAAATAAGCGAAGCAGTTCGCTTTTCAGTAACAGATCCGACGTTGCAAGATTTTTGTGCGCACACTGCATAATAGTCCGGACCGAATCATGGAGTTCATGATACCCCGGGGTTTCCTGAGATACAGGGACCAGAACTCTTCGTCTGGAAGAAAAGATCGGCAGCAGAATATCTGTATAACAACGGTCATCGTAACTTCCCACCAGCATATTCTGATGAAAAACAATGGTATCATAAAAAAAAGAGCTGTGCTCATCCGACATGATAGCATGAAGGACGTTGGGCTGGATCAGAAAGATGTCTCCCGGTTTGGCAGAGATGGTCTGATCCTCGTATTTGAAAAAACCATTTCCAGATTTTATGTAATTTAATTCCATTTCACTGTGCCAGTGCAGCGGTACACTCGTAAAATAATCCGGTATACCGCAGTCATAGTAACTGTATGGAACCTGAATGGATCCGTGTTGGCACTTTTCTTTTATCGCATAAAGATTCATAACATACGCCTCCGTAAAATAAATATCTCCGGCAGAATAAATAAAATCATAGAATAGTATTGCAAAGAATACTGTTTCCGGGAAATATAAAAGAATCAGTTGTAATATATCATATAATGATACGTGTTGCAACGGAAAACAGAGAAGGGTATGATGTTGCAGAATGAAAATCTGTAGCATCAGGCCCCCTTTTTTGCTGTACAAAATAATATAAATTATTTTTCGAAAATGAAATACAGGATAAAAATAACCAAAAAAAATATATGGATAAGAAGAAACACAAGAACATTATACAAAAACAATAGAATAGTATCAGAAATAAATAGTATATTGTTTGAAATCTAAGAAAATAAATAGTATTCTGGTAAGCGAAGGTAGTTGTTGTAGAGAAACGAGACAACATCAGAAAGAAAGAGGGTTTTACAAAATGTCAAAATGGTTAGATAATGCAATTTTTTATGAAATCTATCCGCAGTCATTTAAAGATACTAACGGGGACGGCATCGGAGATTTTCAGGGTATTATCGAAAAATTAGATTATATCAGAGAACTTGGATGTAACGCTTTATGGATCAATCCTTGTTTTCTCTCTCCGTTCGGAGATGCAGGATACGATGTTGCAGATTACTGTCGTGTAGCTCCACGTTACGGAACCAACGAAGATCTGAAACAGTTATTTGAAGAAGCGCATAAAAAAGGAATTCATGTACTGCTGGACCTGGTGCCGGGACATACTTCTATAGAACATCCATGGTTCATCGAATCCATGAAAGCGGATAAGAACCCATATACCGACCGTTATATCTGGACCGATAAAGTATGGGAATCACCGGAGGTCAGCTTCGGCGGCTCTCTGAGAGGTATCTCTGAGCGTGACGGTGCGGTGGCTGTCAACTTCTTCTCCAATCAGCCGGCATTAAACTATGGTTTCTATCAGCCGGATCCAGAGAAACCGTGGCAGCAGTCGATCGACGATGAAGGACCACAGGCAACTATCGCAGCAATGGAAGATGTAATGAGATTCTGGCTGGGTATGGGCTGTGATGGCTTCCGGGTAGATATGGCAGAGTCTCTGGTGAAAAATGATCCGGAGAAAAAAGGGACCATCCGCGTATGGAAACAGATCAGAGAATTCCTTGATAAAGAATTTCCGGATGCAGCAATGGTATCTGAATGGGGTGATCCACAGAGATCTCTGGAGGGAGGATTCCACATGGACTTTCTGCTGGAGTTTGGCACTTCACACTCCAATGATCTGTTCCGCTGCAAAGAGCCGTATTTTTCATCCCGTGCGAAAGGAAATATCTATGATTTCGTAGAATCTTATAAAGAAAACTGCGAAAAGACAGCCGGCAAAGGTCTGATGTGTATGTTTTCAGGAAACCATGATGTAGACCGCCTGGCACGCCATCTTCACGGTGATGAATTGAAAGTGGCATTTGCATTTATCCTGTCTATGCCAGGTGCGCCATTTATCTATTATGGCGATGAAATCGGTATGCGTTATGTAGAAGGACTGAAATCTGTAGAAGGCGGTTACAACCGTACTGGTTCTCGTTCTCCGATGCAATGGGATGACAGCACCAACGCAGGTTTTTCCAGTGCACCGGCAAGTGATCTGTATATTGCCATGGATCCGGATAAAGATCGGCCAACAGCAAAGAAAGAGATGGCAGCTCCGGATTCTCTGTATCATGAAGTGAAAAAACTGATCCGGATCCGTCAGAGCCACAAAGCTCTGCAGAGCCGAGGAAAGATCACTTTTGTTTATGCAGAAAAGAATGCATATCCGCTGGCATACATCCGTGAAGCCGGTGATGAGAAGATCCTCGTGATCATCAATGCAGCCGCAGAGGCAAAAACATTTGCATGCGATGCAGAGCCAAAAGAAGCAATCTATAACTTTGGCGCAGCCGCAGAGGCTAAAAATGGAAAAATAACTGTTCCGGCACAGTCAGCAGGATTTTACCGGATCTGAGAAAACATAAGATAGTTGACAGCTGTTCGCGAAGATTTATGCGATTCGTATAAATTCTGTACATCGCGTAGCGTGTTACTGGGTACAGAGTGAACAGTAATGTTATGATAATTAAATTATATATGGAGGTGTAAAATGAGGGAAAACAAAGTAGTTTACGGACTGATCGGATATGGCGGAATGGGCAGATGGCATACGGAGATCCTTTCCAATGTTCCGGAAGCCGTAATCGGTGGCATCTATGACATCAAGGAAGAAAAGAGAGAAGAAGCGAAGGAGAAGGGCTTTTTTGTATATGAAACAGAAGAAGCTATGCTGGCAGATCCGGATATCGATGTGGTTCTGATCGCTACTCCGAATGACTGCCACAAACCTATCGCCATCCGTGCCATGCATGCAGGGAAGAATGTAATATCGGAAAAACCGGTGACATTATCTTCCGCTGATCTGCTGGAGATGGAAAATGCAGCCAAAGAGACAGGAAAATTACTTACTGTACACCAGAACAGACGGTGGGATGATGATTTCCTGATCATCAAAAAGCTGGTAGAGGAGCAGAAACTGGGACATGTCTTCCGGATCGAGAGCCGTGTCCATGGTTCAAGAGGTATCCCGGGCGACTGGAGAAAAGAAAAGGTCCATGGTGGCGGAATGGTCCTGGACTGGGGCGTACATCTGCTGGATCAGATCTTATATATGTACGGTGACAGAAAGATCGAGACCGTATACGCATCACTTACCAATGTCACCAACCAGGAAGTGGACGATGGCTTCACTGCTATCCTGACCTTTGAAGGTGGAACGGAAGTCCTGGTGGAAGTCGGTACTAACAATTATATCTCCCTGCCGAGATGGTATGTACTGGGAGAAGACGGTACCGCAGTGATCCGGGACTGGCAGTTAAACGGTGAGATCATCCGTAAGACCGGTAGGACGGAAGAGACGGTAGTACCGGTTAAGACAGCAGCCGGTCTGACAAAGACCATGGCACCGAGACGGGAAGATACCATTGTGAAAGAAGATTTACCAAAAGTATCCGGAGATATTGCAGACTTCCACAGAAATGTAGTTGCAGTGATCCGGGACGGAGCAGAACCTGAGATCAAACTGTTCCAGGTGATGCGCGTGATGAAACTGATGGAAGCGATCTTCCGGTCAGCGGAGACAAACCAGGTAATCGAATTTCAGGACCAGGTGTAACTAAGAAGATACTGAATAACTATAGATAAAAATCATAAGCAGAACAGTTATAACATAAAAATTGAAACCAGTTGTACATGTTCTCTGAGAGTGCATGTAACAGAACAGGAGGAAAAAAGTATGAAACAGATTAAAATCGGAACCTGCGTGCCGGGACCCGTGGCAGAAGAATGGTTGAAAGGATTTGTTGGAAAAGGATTCGAAACATTTTCCCTTAATTTCCATATGTCACTGGAAGGAACAGATCTTGACAAACTGGCACTGACCACAGACAAACTCCTTGCAGGTACAGATTCCAAGATCACTACACTCGGATATTATTGTAACCCGATCCAGTACGCAGAGCACAGAAAGACACTGGAAAAGGTGATCTGCACTGCTGAAAAATTCGGAGCTACCCACGTAAGCACCTTTGCAGGAGCCTGGGAAGGAAAACCGGTAGAATCCGCATACGAAGAGTTCGGAAAAGTGTTCCGTGAACTGGCAGACCTTGCAGAAGAAAAAGGTGTGAAACTGGGTATTGAAAACTGCCTGATGGATGGAACCTGGGAACATGCCACCTGCAACATCGGTTTCAACCCGAAAGCCTGGGAAGTGATGTTTGAGGAAGTAAAGAATGACAACTTCGGTCTGGAATGGGAGCCGACCCACCAGATGGTACAGCTGATCGACCCTGTGGCAGAGCTGAGAAAATGGTGCAAAAAGATCGTCCATGTACATGGAAAAGATGCGACCATCGACTGGGATGCAGTAAGACACGGCGGTATCTCCGGAGCAGTTCCATTCGTATGGCACCGTATGCCTGGATTTGGTGACACAAACTGGAGAGATATCATTTCTATCTTAAGAAGCAACGGATATGAGGACGATATCTGTATCGAGGGATATCATGATCCGGTATACAACGGAGAACTGGAGATGACCGGACAGCTCCACGCACTGAACTATCTGAAATGGTGCCGTGGTGGTGAATTCACACCAACCCCATGGGAGAAATAACACAGATAATAGCTGTTCGGTACCTTCACAATGGTGCTGAACAGCATACAGAAAAATTAAAAGATACAGGAGGGCATTCCTATGAAACTTGGGTTTGTTACAGCAATCCTTGACAGCTGGAACTATGAAGAGATGATGGATTTTGCGTCTGAGCAGGGATTTGAGTGTGTGGAAGTGGCATGCTGGCCACAGGAAAAAGCAGAAAGAAGATATGCCGGTGTAAGCCATATCGATGCAGAACGGGTCAACCAGGATGATGCATATGCAGAGCATATCGTGGAATATGCAAAAAAATCAGGAGTGGAGATCTCGTCACTGGCCTATTATCCAAACGTGATGGCGGCAGATAAAGAGAAAAGCGCAGCCGCTGTGGAACACCTGAAACAGGTGATCCTTGCAAGTAAGAAATTAGGTGTGGGCATGGTCACCACATTTATCGGAAGGGACCAGACCAAAAATGTACAGGAGAACCTGGAACTGGTAAAAGAGATCTGGCCGCCGATCATAAAACTGGCTGAGGAATGTGACGTGAAGGTCGCCATCGAAAACTGCCCGATGCTTTTCGGCGAGGACCAGTGGCCGGGAGGACAGAACCTGATGACAACACCGCCGATCTGGAGAGAGGTATTCCGGATCCTGGACAGTGACCATCTGGGCATCAACTACGATCCATCCCACTTTATCTGGCAGATGATCGACTATATCCGCCCGCTTTATGAGTTCAAAGATAAGATCTTCCATGTCCACTACAAGGATATCAAGATCTATAAAGACAAGCTGGAATCCTGCGGTATCATGGCATATCCGCTGGAATACATGTCACCGAAGCTCCCGGGACTCGGAGATGTGGACTGGGGAAAATATGTATCAGCACTTACGGATATCGGATATGACGGTTATACATGCATTGAGGTCGAGGACAAGGCCTTTGAAGATTCCAAGGAAAAGGTTGAGAATTCTTTGATCCTCAGCAAGAGATATCTGGAACAGTTCGTGATTTAATAGAATAAAGAAAAAGGAGATAATATCATGAGAAAATTAAAAGCAGGAATCGTAGGATGCGGAGGAATCGCCAACGGAAAACACCTTCCGGCTATGAAGAAAAGTGGTCTCTATGAGATCGTAGCTTTCTGTGACATCATCAGAGAGCGTGCAGAGAAAGCAAAAAAAGAATATGGCACAGAAGATGCAAAAGTATTTGAAGACTATCAGGAGCTTATCAAAGAGGACCTGGATGTTGTATATGTAACCACACCGAACCGCTCCCATGCAGAGATCTCTATCGCAGCCATGGAAGCAGGAAAAGATGTTATGTGTGAGAAACCGATGGCAAAGAATTATGCAGAAGCACAGAAGATGGTTGAGACTTCAGAGAAAACAGGCAGAATCCTGAACATCGGATACCAGAACCGTTACCGTCCAGATTCCCTGTATCTGAAAGAAATGTGCAAGGCTGACGAACTGGGAGAGATCTACTTTGCAAAAGCCCATGCACTCAGAAGAAGAGCAGTTCCTACCTGGGGTGTATTCTTAAATGAAGAAGAACAGGGCGGCGGTCCGCTGATCGATATCGGAACCCATGCACTGGATCTGACTTTATGGATGATGGACAACTATGAAGTAGAGTCTGTAACAGGACAGACCTTCCACAAACTGGCTGACCAGACCAATCAGGGAAATGCTTTTGGAGACTGGGATCCGAAGGAATTCTGTGTAGAAGATTCCGCTTTCGGATTCATCCGTATGAAAAACGGTGCAGTGATCGAGCTGGAAGCAGCCTGGGCACTGAACACACTGGAAGTTGATGAGGCCAAGACAAGTCTGTGTGGAACAAAAGCCGGAGCAGATATGAAAGACGGCCTGCGGATCAACTACATCCACCACAATAAACAGGTAGTAGAGAAACCGGCATTATCCGGCGAAGGAGTAGCATTCTTCTCAGGAGAAGAAAAACCGGCAGGGGATTATGAACAGGAACTGTTCTACCACATCGTTGCTGACGGAGCTGAACAGGTAGTAAAACCTGCACAGGCTGCAGTTGTCACCCGTGTACTGGAAGCAATCTATGAGTCAGCAAAGAGCGGTAAGACAATTTATTTTGATTAAAA
>ERZ841120.335-NODE-335-length-36797-cov-7.680828_pt1 | contig 36797 bp, 34 predicted proteins | sample MGYA00519572_ERZ841120 | MGnify/ENA primary metagenome ERZ841120 (study PRJEB31850, sample SAMEA3708890) | human gut metagenome | biome: human gut; feature: human-associated habitat; material: faeces | place: China | collected 2014 ...
GTTGCTTGAACAATTTTTACTTCAAAATATTGTCTAACTTTTGGGGGTCACTTCATTTTTCGTGCCGGGGATTCTTCTATCAGGCACATCCGCCGGATGTGCTTTTTTAGTACTCGTAATCCCGGAACAGATTGGTGTCCGCCGTTTCGTCGATGGGCTTGCCCTCCATGCACTCCCGGAATTGCTTCCCGGACATGACCTCATGCTTCAAAAGAAAGTCCGTAATGGTGTGCAGCTTGTCGGCATCCTTCTTGAGAATATCCTCGCACTGGGCATAAGCCTTGTCCATCAGCAGCTTTACCCGCTCGTCGATGGTCCCGGCGATTTTCTCGGAATAGCTCTTGGTTTTCTCGTAATCCCGGCCGATGAATACCTCGTCGCCGGTGGTATAGGAAATGGTACCAAGGGCCTCGTCCATGCCGTAACGGGCGATCATGTCCCGTGCCAGCTTGGAGGCCCGGTCAATGTCGCTGGAAGCGCCGGTGGAAATGTCCCCCAGGAACAGGGCTTCAGCCACCCGTCCACCTAGCAGGCCCACGATCTGCTCATACATCTGATTCCGGGTCAGATGGCTGGATTCACTCTGGGGAAGGCTCCAGGTGAGACCCAAGGCCTGACCGCGGGGAATAATGGAAATTTGCCGAACCGGGTCATGGGTGGGCAGGTGATACATGGCCACGGCATGGCCCGCTTCGTGGATGGCGGTGAGCCGCAGGTCCTCCTGCAGCCGCACCCGGCTCCGCTTTTCAGGTCCTGCCACCACTTTCATCACGGCCTCGTTCAGGTCGTTCATGTTCAGGGCAGGGCGGTTCTCCCGTGCCGCCAGAATGGCCGCTTCGTTCATCAGATTGCTCAGGTCCGCTCCCGTGAAGCCGCTGGTGGCCAGGGCCACGGTGTGCAGGTCAACGGAGTCGTCCAGACGTTTATTTTTGGCGTGGACCTTGAGAATTTCTTCCCGGCCCTTGCAGTCCGGTGCGCCCACATAAATTTGCCGGTCGAACCGGCCGGGCCGCAGCAGTGCCGGGTCCAGAATGTCCGCCCGGTTGGTGGCCGCCAGGACGATCACGCCCTCGGTACGGTCAAAGCCGTCCATCTCCACCAGCATCTGGTTCAGGGTCTGCTCCCGCTCGTCATGGCCACCGCCCAGACCGGAGCCACGCTTGCGGCCCACGGCGTCGATCTCATCGATGAAAATAATGGCCGGGGCGATCTTCTTGGCCTGATTGAATAGGTCCCGGACACGGCTTGCGCCCACGCCCACATACATTTCCACGAAATCCGAGCCGGAAATGGAGAGGAACTGCACGTCCGCCTCTCCGGCCACGGCCTTGGCAAGCAGGGTCTTACCGGTACCCGGAGGGCCCACCAGCAGGATGCCGTGGGGAATGCGGGCGCCGATGTCGGTGTATTTCTTCGGGTCCCGGAGAAAGTCCACCACTTCCTGCAGCTCTGCCTTTTCCTCGTCGGCACCGGCCACATCGTCAAAGGTGACTTTTTTGCCGCCGGGAGCGCCCAGATTGGCTCTGGCCCGGCCGAAGCTGGCCAGGGGATTGCTGTTATTGCCGCTGGACCGGCTCACCAGCAGGAACCAGACCAGCAGGACGATCAGCCCCGCCAGGGTCAGAGGAATGACCCAATCGTAGGGGGATACCGTCCGGCCACTGCGGAAATCGTAGGATTCCAGGGTCCCGGCGGCCACCTGCTGCTGAATGGTGTCCCACTGCTCCTGCCGGAACCGCTCCACGTCGGAAAGCGCCGCAGTCAGCACCGTTTTTCCGGCATAGGGCTCGGAAAGCTGCAGGGTAATGGTATCCCCCTGGACCACGAAGGCCTTGACCTTCCCGTCCTCCAGAAGGGAGACCACCTGCGAATAGCTCAGGCCGTCATTCTGGGGCTGCAGCACCCGTATCAGGAAGGAAAAGACCAGTGCCAGAATAAGCACATAGAGCAGGATGGAAATAAGATTGCGCTTTTTCAAAATGCAAACTCCTTATTTTTCGTACACTTCGGGCTTCAGAACGCCGATATAGGGCAGATTCCGGTAATGCTCCTCATAATCCATGCCGTAGCCCACCACAAAGCGGTTGGGAATGACAAAGCCCGTATAGTCCGGCTGGAGGGTGATCCCGGCTCTGCGCCGTGCAGGTTTGTCAAGCAATGTGCAGATACGCAGGGAGGCGGGGTTCTTGGCCAGAAGGTGCCTGTATGTAAAGTCCAGAGAGTTTCCGGTGTCGTAAATGTCCTCAAGGATAACCACATGACGGCCGGAAATGTCCCTTGTCAGGTCCCGCAGTACGTTCATCTGACCGGTGGTGCTGGTGCCGCCTGAATAAGAGGAGATCCACATGAAGTCCAGCTCGCAGGGAGCGTCAAAGTTCCGCACGATGTCGGAATAGAACATGACGACACCTTTCAGAACGCCCACAAAAATCGGGTTCTTGTCGGCGTAGTCCTCCGTAAGCTGCGCCGCCAGGGCCTTGACCTTAGCCTGCAGTTCCTCAGTGGGAATCAAAATTTCCTCAATATCGTTTTTCATAAAAGCCTCCCAAAGATTTGCATTTTCTTATTTCTTTTTCTCAAACCGAAGCACGACACCGCCGCCCATTCGGGGCAGACTGCCGCCAATCCCGGCCACGGCCAGGACTCCCAGATCATCCGAGAGCACCGGGATTCGGTCCCGGAGGGATGCAGGTATTTTTCGGTCAATCAACAGTTTTTTCAGCGGCTTTGTGCCGCCGGAAAGCGTAATAACGTCGCCGCTTTGCCGACTGCGGACGGTGATCGGCCCTTGCGGGCAAACGGAAAAGCAGGATACCGACGAATGGTCCACCGTGCCAAATTCTGCCGAAATTTCGTAGTCCCCCCAGGAAATTTTTCCGGGGCAGGGGAGCGGCACCGGTTCCGGAATGGATTCCGGCGTGGTGACGGTCAGAATATCGTAGCGCCGGACCAGCTCTTTTCCGCCAGGCAGGTTTATCCGGGCGGAGGGCTTCTCCGAACGGGCGGCGGCCAGCACCGCCTCCACATGGGCCTCGCAAATATCCGGCACATGATTCTCCCGCAGCAGCACCGCAGCGGCCCGCTTTTGCTGGACCGGGTCCAACGCAAGGATCGCCGGAACGGTCAGCGGGCATGGGAGCAGGGAAGTCAGATGATTTTCTTCGGCTCGAAGCGACAGCGCCGTCCGGGAAAGCGTTTCTCCGATTTGCGGGTTTTCCTGGTGAAGAAGGGGCATCACCCCATGGCGAAGCCGGTTCCGAAGGAAATCGTCCGTTTCATTGGAACTGTCCTCCACATGGGGGAGATCCTGTTCTTCCAGGAAGTTCAGGACCTCCTGACGGGTGACGGTGAGCATGGGTCGGATATATTTACCCCGCCTGGGTGCGATGCCCCCAAGCCCCCGGAGACTGCTGCCACGAATCAGGTGCATGAGCAGGGTCTCGGCGTTGTCGTCAGCGGTGTGGGCCGTGGCAACAAGGCCGGGAAGGGTGTCGAAAAAAGCGTATCGGGCCTCCCGGGCGGCGCTTTCCAGCCCCCGGTCCACGGGAATCACATTTCCGGAGCCGACGGTCAGGGGAATTTCGTATTTTTTACAGAATTCCCGGACAAAATCCTCGTCCCGGTCGGATTCGGCACCCCGCAGATGGTGGTTAAAATGGGCCGCAGACAGGGAAATATCCAGTTCCTCCCGCAAAAGAAGCAGCCCATAGGTCATGGCCACGGAATCCGCCCCGCCGGACAGGGCGCAGGTCACGGTGCTGCCGGGGGCTATCAAATTCTGTGCCTTAAAAAACTGCCGCAGCTTATTCAGCATGCTTCCACTCCCGGTCCGTGAAGGTCTGGTAGGGGCCGAACCACTGCAATTTCACTGTGCCGGTCTCGCCGTGCCGGTTCTTGGACACGATGCACTCGGCCAGTCCCTTGTCCTCGGAATTGGGGTTATAGTATTCGTCCCGGTACAGGAACATGACGGAGTCCGCATCCTGCTCGATGGCGCCGGATTCCCGCAGGTCCGAAAGAATGGGCCGTTTGTCCGTCCGGCTCTCCACCGCACGGGACAGCTGGCTCAGGCAGACAACGGGGATATTCAGTTCCTTTGCCATGATCTTCAGCGCACGGGAAATTTCGCCCACGATGGTCACACGGTTGTCGCCGCTGTTTTTTCCGTAGCCGGAGGAGGTCATCAACTGCAGATAGTCGATGACCACCAGGCCCAGATTTTCGATCCGACGGCACTTGGCGTTGATGTCAGCCACGGTGACGCTGGGATTGTCGTCAATGCGGATGTCCGTCTGACTCAGGGAAGCCGCCGCCATGGCCAGCTTGCCCCATTCCTCATCGGTCAGCTTGCCGGTGGCCAGCTTCTGCATATCAATAAAGCTCTCGCTGGCCAAAAGACGCATGGCCAGCTGCTCCCGGGACATTTCCAGGTTGAAAATGGCAACGGTTTTTTTATAAGCCTTGGCCACGTTCACGCCCAGATTCAGCGCAAAGGCGGATTTGCCCATGGCCGGCCGGGCGGCCACCAGCAGAAGGTCCGATTTGTTCAGACCGTTGATCTTGCTGTCCAGGTCCCGCAGGCCCGTAGAAAGGCCGGGGATGGCGGAATCCGACTGGGCCAGTTCCGTCAGACGGTCAAAGACCTTGTGCAGCACCGTGCCGATATGCTCCAAACTGTCCCCACGCTCGCCTTTCCGGAGGGCGTAAATTTTCTTCTCCGCACTTTCCAGCATCTCCGCCGGGGTACCCACCTGGGAGTACACCGTTTCGGTGATGTCGCTGGCCGCCTGGGCCAGTCCCCGAAGCATGGATTTGTCCCGGACAATGTTGGCGTAGCGCACCGCATTGGCAGCAGTGGGGGTGATCTCCATCAGCTGGAGCACATAATCCTTAGAATTTTCTTCGTAATAGCCCAACTCCCGCAGCTTATCCAGCACCGTTACCGGGTCGATGGTCTGGGAGAAGTTGAACATGGTATAAATGGTCTCATAAAGCTGCTGGTTCTGCTTCAGAAAGAAATCCTCCGGCCGGAGGATGCCGATGACATCGGAGACGCATCGGCTGTCAATGAGCATGGAACCCAGCACTGCCTGCTCGGCCTCCAGCGACTGGGGAGGCTGGCGGGAGATCAGTTCTTCCTCCATTAGGTCCTCCTCTCAAGAAATCAGGTGGAAATCAGGCCTCCTGAATTTTCACGGTGAGGGGAGCGCTGATCTCGTAGCCCAGCTTGCAGGTGACGGTGTACGTGCCGACGTTCTTGATGGGGTCGGCAATGACGATCTTCCGCTTGTCCAGGGTGATGCCGGTGGCAGCCTTCAGCGCATCGGCAATTTCCTGGTTGGTCACGGAGCCGAACAGCTTCCCAGCCCCGCCGCCCTTGGCGGTGACGGTGACGGTCAGCTCCCGCAGCTTCTTGGAAATTTCCATGGCCTCGGCCCGCTCCTTGGCGGCTTTCTCGGCGGCAGCCTTGTCGTTCATACGCATGGTGTTGATGGCATCGGGGGTGGCCTCGATGGCGATCTTCTTGGGCAGCATGAAGTTCCGGGCGTAGCCGTCGGAAACCTCCAGCATCTGGCCCTTCTTGCCCTTGCCCTTCACATCCTGCAAAAGAATCACTTTCATAATCGTATATCTCCTTTTTCCTTATTTTTCATAGAATCGGTCAATGGACGCCATCAGTTGGTCCAGGGCGTCCTTGACGGTGGTATGCTTCATCTGCGCTCCGGCGGTGGCAGCATTTCCGCCGCCGCCCAGGGGCTCCAAAATCACCTGCACATTGGCCTTGCCGATGGAACGGGCGGAAATAATGACCGTATCCCCGTCCGGGTAAAGCACAAAGGAGGCGCTGAGGCCGGATATGTTCAAAAGCTCATCGGCGGCCTGGGCGGCCAGCACCCGGCTGGTCGCAGCGTTCAGAGCGGCGATGGCGATCTCCTGCCGGTAGAGCCGGGCGGAGCGGATGATCTGATATTTGGCCATGGTGTCCTGGAAATCGTTCTGCAGCAGCACCTTGACCTCCACAGGGTCAGCCCCCAGCTGGCGCAGATAGGCGGCAGCCTCGAAGGTGCGCTCGCCGGTGCGGACGTTGAAGCTCTTGGTGTCCAGGAAAATGCCTGCCAGCAGGCTCTTGGCCTCGATGGGCAGCACATCGGATTTGTCCACGGCGTACTGCAGAAGTTCCGTGGTCAACTCGGAAGCAGAGGAGGCGTAAGGCTCGTGAAGCTGCACCACCGGCTCGATATAATCCGCCGCACGGCGGTGATGGTCCACCACGCAGACCTTGGAAATGGCTTCCAGCAGGGACTGGCTCTCTACCTGGTCCGGCCGGTTGGTGTCCACGACCACCAGAATGGAGTGGCTGTCGCAGAGCAGCAGGGCCTCCTGACCGGAAATAAAGGCATCCTTATATTCCGGCACCTGACGAATCTCGGCAATGAGCTTTTCTGCCGCATTGTTGTCCAGGTCCAGGACGATTTTGAACTTCCGGCCCTTTTTCCGGCACAGACAGCCGATGCCCATGGCGGCCCCCACGGCGTCCAGGTCCGCATTTTTGTGGCCCATGATGAACACCTGACTGCTTTGGCCGATGAGTTCCATAATGGAGTTGGCGGTCACACGGGAGCGGACCTTGCTGCGGTGGTCGGCTTCTCTTGTCCGGCCGCCGTAAAAGCTGAAATTGTAGCGGTCCTTGATGACTGCCTGGTCGCCGCCCCGGCTCAGGGACATTTCAATGGCCAGGGAAGCGAACCGGTAGCACTCGTCAAAGGTTGCTCCGTCCACGCCCAGGCCCAAAGAAATGGATGCAGCCAGCCCGGCGGGACTGGTGATCTGATGAATCTGCTCCAGCAGGGAGAATTTATCCTGAATGGCCCGGTTCAGGTCCCGACGCTCAAAGAGAAACAGATAGCGGCTCCGCTCCAGCCGGCGCAGCAGACCGTTGTATTGCTCCGTCCAGCCGGTGATGGTGCTGTCGATTTGCGCATTCAGGGTGGAAATGGCCCCTTCGGTGAGGTTTTTCGTCAGTTCCTCGTAGTTGTCAATTAAAATAATAGACATGACCGGCCGGGAGCGGATGTACTCGTCCCGGACCAGATAAAGTTCCGTCAGATCGGAGAAAAACAGAATGGCCAGCATGGTCCCGGCAGCGTCATTCGCCCGATTCTGGATGCCGTAGACCCGATAGCGGCGGCCCTTGACGGTCACGTCGAAGGGAAATTCGTGCTTGCCCTCCGTGAGCCAGTCCAGCTTCAATTCCGGCACCAGTTCCGTGATGGTCCGGTCGGTGAACCCGTCGTGAAGGTCCGCCGCAGAGGCGAAATCCTCGTTGGCATAGGTAATGACCCCATCGGCCATGCGGACCATGACGGTAGGGAAGGGGGGAAGCGCCGGTGTTCCGGCCTCCGGGATGACCAGAGCCGACTGAAGATAGTTTTGCAGCACGGCCTTGCGCTGCTTCCGCTGGCGCAGGTACAGGGCCAGCAGCAATATGGTCAGCGCCGCTTCGCAGCCCGCCAGAATAAAATTCTGAAAGGCGGCGGCTGCCACCACGAAGGCACCCAGCACGGCAAAGAATACCCAGGATGCCGGTTCCAGATACCGCCCCAGCTTTTTATTCATGGTTTCTACCTCCCATATCGGCTCCGGTATCCCCTTCCCGGCGCACAACTCCGCTATTTTGCTCATTATAACAAATCTCCGCCGGATGTTCAATCCCTATTTCGCTTTTCCTACGGGAAAAAGCGTTTTTTCCCCGGTCCGGAAAAAAGCAAAAAAGAGGGTGTACAATTTTGAATTTTGTGGTATAATGATTCCTGCATGAGCCGGGTGGGCAGTCCCGGCATGGTGTATCCCGAACCCAACCGGGAGAAAACGTAAGAAAATAAGCACGTTCGCAGGCATTCCCCACGGTGACGGCGATACAGGGCCGGAGTCAAGGGCGAATGGGTGCTTGCTTTTGTGCTGTCATTTCGCAAAAATGCGAATTTTGAAAGGAGTTATGATATTTTTTGGCTGAAAAATTGAAAATTATCCCTCTGGGCGGTCTGGATGAGATCGGTAAGAACATCACCGTCCTGGAGTACGGCAAGGACATGATCGTGGTGGACTGCGGCGTGGGCTTCCCGGAGGAGGATATGTACGGCGTGGACCTGGTCATCCCGGATTTTTCCTATCTGGTGGCCAATCAGAAGAAGCTGCGGGGTATGTTCATCACCCACGGCCACGAGGACCACATCGGTTCCATTCCTTATTGTATGCAGCAGGTGAACTGCCCCATCCACGGAACAGCCATGACCAACGGCCTCATCAAATTGAAGCTGGAGGAGCATGGGCTGGCCAATTCCGTGAAGCTGGTCACCCATAAGCCCGGGGACATCGTGAAGGCCGGGTGCTTCACCGTGGAGTTCATCCATGTGAACCACTCCATTGCCGACGCCGTGTGCTTCGCCATCCGGACCCCCGTGGGGACCGTGGTCATGACCGGCGACTTCAAGATCGACCCCACTGCCAAGGACGGCATGACCAATCTGGCCCGTCTGGGTGAACTGGGCAACGAGGGCGTTTTGGCCTTGCTGTGCGACTCCACCAACGTGGAGCGGGCAGGCTACACCCCCAGCGAGAACATCGTGGCCGAGAGCCTGGACCGGCAGTTCAAGAACTGCGACCAGCGCATCATCGTCACCACCTTTGCCTCCAATATGCACCGCATCCAGGCGGTCATCGCCACCGCCAAGCGGTATGGCCGGAAAGTGGCCGTGTCCGGCCGCAGCATGGAAAATATGCTGAAAGTGGCCCAGGAACTGGGCTATCTGAAAGTACCTGCCGGTCTGATCGTGGACCTGGCGGCCATCAAGAGCCTGCCCAAGAACAAGGTGGTCATCGTGTCCACCGGCTCCCAGGGCGAGAATATGTCTGCGCTGTATCGCATGGCCTTCTCCACCCATAAGCAGGTGGAAATTCAGCCCGGAGATCGGATCATCATTTCCGCTTCTGCCATCCCCGGCAATGAAAAGGCCATTTCCCGCATCATCAATGAGCTGTACCGGAAGGGTGCGGAAGTGGTCTACGAAAAGAGCGAGGGTCTCCATGTGTCCGGCCACGCCTGCCAGGAGGAATTGAAAATCATCCACGGTCTGGTGAAGCCCACCTTCTTCATTCCGGTCCACGGCGAGCAGCGGCACCTGCAGATTCATTCCAAGCTGGCCCAGAGCATGGGCATGAGCGCCAAGAATGTGTTCATCGGGGACATCGGCACGGTGTTCGAGTTCACCCCCAAGACCTGTAAGGTCAACGGCACCGTCACCGCCGGAAAGGTCTTTGTGGACGGTACCGGTGTTGGCGACGTGGGCAGCGTGGTGCTGCGGGACCGGAAGCATCTGGCCCAGGACGGTATGATCGTGGTCTGCGTGAACCTGAGCAGCCAGGACGGCAGCATTCTCACCGGCCCGGACATCATTACCCGTGGCTTTATCTATGTGAAGGAGTCCGAGGACCTGATGGAGGAATTGAAGGAAGTGGCCACCGAGGCCGTGGAGCGCTGCGGGCGCAAGCGGAGCCGGGACTGGGCCACCATCAAGTCCGCCATCAAGAGCGACCTGAGCGGCTACCTGTACAAGCACACCAAGCGCAACCCCATGATCCTGCCCGTCATCATGGAGATCTGATAATGCGATAAAAAACGGCACCCGCCGCTATGAAGAATCATAGCGGCGGGTCCATTTGTTTTCCGGGGTCATCCATGTTGGCCAGGGCAAAGAGGATCATCTGATTGATGAGCTCGTTGCGGCTGATGCCGATGGAGGCGGCCTTCGCATCCAGTATATCCAGGGTATCCGTCAGGATACGCATGGAAATGACCTCTTTTTCCGGTTTCCGGGCAACGAATTTCTCCATAATGGTCTCACTCCCTTGCCCTTATTGTATTCTATTTTGCCACTGTTTAATATATTCTAAAATAGGTGGTAAAAAGTGAATACAATTCGAAAGAAAGACTGGAAAAATACGATTTCTCTGCATGAAGCGGAATATGGTGCGGCGGGGGAGGGAACGGTATCCGGAAAGCCCAAAATGAGCAATAAAAAAGTGCGGTAACCTCGGCTACCGCGCAAAAAAACGCAACTCCAATTGTCACCAAACGAACCCAATCAGGAACCGAACAATAGCAGGATTGCCTCAAGCCCCAACCTGTGGAACTGCATTTTAGCATAACCGGATTTGGGTGACGGTATGCAAAGGGCAGACTACCCCAGTGGGCAACGACGACTTGTTCGCCGGTACTTTGCTCGCTTGGCATTGTCAAAATATCAGAAAAATCCCTCTACCTTTCGGCAGAGGGATTTCAAAATCAGGATTGGAGAAGTCTCTTACTTCTTCAGAGCTTCTTCCACAGCCACAGCAACGGAAACGGTAGCGCCGACCATGGGGTTGTTGCCCATGCCCAGGAAGCCCATCATTTCCACGTGTGCAGGGACGGAGGAGGAGCCGGCGAACTGAGCATCACTGTGCATACGGCCCATGGTGTCGGTCATGCCGTAGGAAGCGGGACCGGCTGCCATGTTGTCCGGGTGCAGGGTACGGCCCGTGCCGCCGCCGGAGGCCACGGAGAAGTACTTCTTGCCCTGCTCCACGCACTCCTTCTTGTAGGTGCCGGCCACGGGATGCTGGAACCGGGTGGGGTTGGTGGAGTTGCCGGTGATGGACACGTCCACGCCCTCGTGGTGCATGATGGCCACGCCTTCGCGCACATCGTCAGCGCCGAAGCAGCGGACGGCAGCCCGCTCGCCGTCGGAGTACTTGTACTCCTTGACGATCTTCAGCTCGCCGGTGTAGTAGTCAAACTTGGTCTGCACATAGGTGAAACCGTTGATCCGGGAAATGATCTGAGCAGCGTCCTTGCCCAGGCCGTTCAGGATGACCCGCAGGGGCTCCTTCCGGGCCTTATTGGCGGAACGGGCGATGCCGATAGCGCCTTCGGCAGCGGCAAAGGACTCGTGGCCGGCCAGGAAGGCGAAGCACTTGGTCTCGTCCCGCAGCAGCATAGCGCCAAGGTTACCATGGCCCAGACCGACCTTCCGGTCCTCAGCCACGGAGCCGTCGATGCAGAAGGCCTGCAGGCCGATGCCGATGGCCTCGGCAGCCTCGGCGGCGTTCTTCACGCCCTTCTTCAGAGCGATGGCAGCGCCCACGGTGTAAGCCCAGCAGGCATTCTCAAAGCAGATGGGCTGAATGCCCTTCACGATCTCATAGGGGTCGAAGCCCTTGGCCTGGCAGATCTCCCGGCACTCCTCCACGGAGGAAATTCCGTACTGAGCGAGGACGCCGTTGATCTTGTCGATTCTTCTCTCGTAACTCTCAAACAAAGCCATTGTTCTGTCCTCCTCTTATTCCTGACGGGGGTCGATATACTTGGCGGCGTTCTCAAAACGGCCGTAGTGACCCTTTGCCTTGGTCAGGGCGGTGTTGGCGTCGTCGCCCTTCTTGATGAAGTCCATCATCTTGCCCAGATTGATGAACTCGTAGCCGATGATGAGGTTGTCCTCGTCCAGAGCGCAGCGGGTCACATAGCCCTCGGCCATCTCCAGATAACGGGGGCCCTTCGCCTTGGTGGCGAACATGGTGCCCACCTGGCTCCGCAGGCCCTTGCCCAGGTCCTCCAGAGAAGCGCCCACGACCAGGCCGCCCTCGGAGAATGCGGACTGGCTGCGGCCGTACACGATCTGCAGGAACAGCTCCCGCATGGCGGTGTTGATGGCGTCGCACACCAGGTCGGTGTTCAGGGCTTCCAGAATGGTCTTGCCGATCAGAATTTCGGCGGCCATAGCGGCGGAGTGGGTCATGCCGGAGCAGCCGATGGTCTCCACCAGAGCCTCCTCAATGACGCCCTCCTTGATGTTCAGGGTCAGCTTGCAGGCGCCCTGCTGGGGAGCACACCAGCCGATACCGTGGGTAAAACCGCTGATGTCCTTGATCTCCTTAGCCTGGACCCACTTGCCCTCTTCGGGGATGGGAGCGGGGCCGTGATAGGCACCCTTGGCCACGGAGCACATATTTTGTACTTCTGCACTGTAAATCATGGCAAAATTCCTTTCTTTCAGAGGCGGTGATCTGCGCCTCGGATCATACTTTCCGGCGAATCACCGGATTTCTACAGACTAATTATAGCCACATCCTCGAAAAATGTCAATCCAAAAGTGTTACGCCTGGACGACTTTTACGAGTGCGGCCTTGTCCTCAGCCTTAAAGAAGGCGGAACCGGCTACCAGGACCTGGGCCCCGGCCTCTTTGCAGGTAACGCAGGTGTGGGCATCCACGCCGCCGTCCACCTCCAGAAGGCAGCCGGGATTTACCTGATCCAATTTCTTCCGGAGGGCCACCAGCTTGGGCATCATGTCCGCCATGAACTTCTGCCCGCCGAAGCCCGGCTCCACGGTCATCACCAGAATCATGGCCACTTTGTCCAGATACGGCTCCACGGCCTCCACCGGCGTGCCGGGTTTCAGGGAAATGGCGGGCTTCACACCAAGCGCAGCGATTTTTTCCAGAGCAGCCAGGGTGTTCTCCGGAGTGTCGGCTTCCACATGGATGGTCAGGTAATCCGCTCCGGCTTTGCAGAACTGCTCCACATACCGGATGGGCCGGTCGATCATCAGGTGTACGTCCAGGGGCAGGGAAGTGACCCGCCGCAGAGCGGCCACCACGGGAATGCCGATGGTGATATTGGGGACGAACAGCCCGTCCATCACGTCCACATGAACCCAGTCGGCACCGCTTTCTGCGATGGTCTCCACGCCGGCCTGCAAATTGGCAAAATCTGCCGAGAGAATGGAAGGTGCGATCAATGCCATAAATAAGCATCTCCTTTATTCTTTGCTTTATCCTGATGATACCACACAACTGCCGTTTTTTCAATTCCGGAATAGGATTTCTTTTGCCGGGCATACTACCGGGGAATCCAAAAGAAGGAGGAAATGAACATGAGCTGTCACGCAAACAAGTGCATCGCCTGCTCCGTGGCCCAGTGCGCCAACCACTGCGACACCGAGAACTACTGCTCTCTGGACAAGATCCAGGTGGGTACCCATGAGGCCAACCCCACCATGGACCAGTGCACGGACTGCAAGTCCTTCCGGATGAAATGACCGGAGACCGCCAGGGACCGCCGGACCGTTAAAATGTAGTTTCCAGGAAGGAAATTCCCCGTTTCCTCTCGCGTAATGGAGTTCGGGAATTGGGAGAGAATTCCGGAAATATGGAAAAAAGCATTTTAACTTACTGCGGAATGCGTATCCTACCGTACCAGTGTACGCCGACGGACACGCATTCCTTGTCTCCAGCGCTTCCTGACGGTCTATACCCCCCATGGCGGCGCTGTTGCGCCGCCATTTTTCGGCCTTGACGGATGGCTTTTCGGGGCGTACAATGAGAAATGCAAAAATTATTCCAGAAACGTTCAAAAATCGTTCCGCCGAAGGACATACTTTCTTCATAAGTGGACCGTATAGTATGAGCATACAAAAAACAAAACCCGGGAGGGATCAATATGGAAACCAATCATCAGGATACATTTGAACAGGAGGTTCCCCAGGAACCGGAAGAAAAAATCGTGAACGCCGCTCCGGAGGAGACCGTCCCCGAGGAAACTCCGGTCGTTGATAATACCGAGACCCAGGAGACCGTGGAGGCCGCCAAGACTTCCGAAGCCGTTTCCGGCACTGCCGAGGCTGCACCGGAGAACAACGCTCAGGAGGCTCCCCAGCAGACCGCCCGTTCGCCCTATGCAGATTCCCCGTACCAGACTTACCAGAACCCCTATCAGTCTCAGCCCTACACCACTTATGTGCCGCCCAAGAAACCCAAGAAGGCAAAGAAAGCCAAGAGCGGAGCAGGCCGGAAGGCTGTGGCCGCCGTGCTGGCGGTAACGCTGGTGGGTGGCAGCTGCGGAATTACCGCTGCGGCCATGAACCACTATTGGGAGAATCGGGTGGACAGCCTGACCACCTCCTTCAACCAGAGGTTGGATGTGCTGCAGAGTCAGATCAAGAGCAGCGGCAATTCCGTTTCCGGGTCCCCGGTGGCCAGCACCGAAGGCATGACCCCCAGCCAGATCTACGCTCAGAACGTGAACTCCGTGGTGGCCATTACCAACACCGGAATCTCCACCAATAACTATGGCCAGACCGGCACCTCCGTGTCCTCCGGCTCCGGCTTCATCTACACCTCCGACGGCTATATCGTCACCAACTACCATGTGGTCAAGGATGCCCAGAACCTGACCGTCACCACCTATGACGGCACTTCCTACGATGCCACCTTCGTGGGCGGCGACGAAAATAACGACATTGCCGTGATCAAAGTGGATGCCACGGATCTGCCCGCAGCCGCTATCGGCTCCAGCAGCGACCTGATCGTGGGCGACCAGGTGGTGGCCATCGGCAATCCCCTTGGCGAGCTGACCTCTACCCAGACCGTGGGCTATGTCAGCGGCATGAACCGGGACGTGTCCACCGACGGCAGTATCATCAACATGATCCAGACCGATGCGGCCATCAACCCCGGCAACTCCGGCGGCCCGCTCTTCAATATGTACGGTCAGGTGGTTGGTATCACTACTGCCAAGTATTCCGGAACCACTTCCTCCGGCGCTTCCATCGAGGGCATCGGCTTCGCCATCCCCATCGACGATGTGAAGGGCATGGTCGATGATCTGATCCAGTACGGCTATATCACCGGCGCTTACCTGGGCGTGATGGTCCAGAATATGGATGAGTCCGTGACCAATTACGGTCTGCCTCAGGGCGCTTATGTGAAGGAAGTGACCCCCGGTTATTGCGCCGAGGCCGGCGGAATGCAGGCCGGTGACATCATCACGGACCTGGGCGGCTACTCCGTCAGCTCCATCACCGATCTGACCCGTGCCCTGCGGCATTTCAAGGCCGGGGACAGCGTGGTGGTGACCGTGTACCGCAGCGGCAAGATCGTCCAGCTGACCCTGGTGCTTTCCGAGAAGCCCCAGACCACGGACACCGCCGACGAGAATACCGATTCTACCGATCCCAGTATGCCCTCCGAAGGCAACTACGACGACTGGTACGAGTTCTTCCGCCGCTACTTCGGCAGTCAGGGCGGGACTCAGAACGGCGGCCAGAACGGCAGCGGGAATCCCTTCGGTAACGGCGGCAATGGCTGATCGTTGCGCCGAATAAAGTTATAAATCCCCCGGAAGAGACGAGAAAACGTCTCCTCCGGGGGATTTTTTGTTTTAATGATGCTTCCGCTTTCTGCGCTTTTTCGGCGGGGCAGGGGGTTCCTCGCCGATCCCTGGAAAGGGCGGCTGGGCTGCCAGATAGGCTGATGGGTCAGAAATATCGCTGGGCGCAAAGGTGTTGGAAATGGCCCGCAGAATCGACTGCTGCTTCTTGGTCAGGGGCTGCGGTTCCTCGGAAGGGAACAGGTTCCGGTCAAAAAGAAGCCGGAAAATGCCGTTTACCGTGCCGCAGGCCACCAGAAGTCCCAGAAAATCCGTAAAATTGGCGGCTACGGTTCGGACCTGCTCATTCTGCGGTGCCACCAGGTCCAAAAGAAACACCCGCTCCTCCTGACCGGGCAGGAAGCAGAAGGCAATGACCTCCGGCCTGGCCCAGCCGATGATCTCGGCATCCATGGGCAGCGTCCCGGCGTAGGGGTAGTCGGTCCAAAGCCCCACCCCGGAGGTATCCAGGCTGGACGCCCGGAACAGACGGATACGATCCAAATTCTCGACCCCGTTTCTCGTTTTTCTTTCATTATACCAGCCAAGTAGGTCCATTGCAACGTCCTGAATCAGAAAATTGCGAGATTTTTTTGCAAAAATCCGGGTTGCTTTTCCCGGCGATGGATATACTAGAGGAAACGATGCCGAAAGGATGGAAACGTACATGGGCATTTGGGAGAAGCTTCTGGGCGGCAAAAAAGAACGGATTTTTGCGCCCATGCCGGGGGAGACGGTCCCCCTGGCGGACGTGCCGGACGAGACCTTTGCAAAGGAAATTCTCGGCAAGGGGATTGCCATTCGGCCTGCCAGCGGCTCGGTCTGCGCCCCCTGCGCCGGACGGGTGGACATGGTGTTTGAAACGGGCCATGCAATCACGCTGACGGCGGACAACGGGGCGGAAATTCTCGTTCATGTGGGACTGGACACGGTGAATCTGAAGGGAAAATATTTTCACGTTCACGCCAAAGCCGGGCAGCGGGTAGCAAAAGGCGACCTGCTGCTGGAATTTGACCGGGAGGCCATTGCCGGGGCTGGGTACGACACCGTAACGCCGGTGATCATCTGCAATTCGGACCGCTACGTCAACATTACCGCCCTGACGGGCCGGACCGTGGCCCTGGGGGATGTTATTCTGGAGCTGGGCCGGGAGGTGCGCAAATGAAGCGGGGCATCGGTCTGCCGGTGTACCCCGGCGTGGCCATCGGGAAGCCGGTGGTCTACCGGAAGCCGGAAAGCGCCACCCCTTTGGACGTGGGGACCCCGGAGGCGGAAGCGCTGAAATTTCACAACGCCTGCCAGGAGGCGAAAAACCAGCTTTCCGCCCTGGCGCAGATCGCACGGGCAGGTCTGGGCGGGGAACAGGCGGAAATTCTGGAGGTCCAGGTGCTGATGCTGGAGGACGGTGAGTTCCTGGAAGGGGTGGAAGCGGCCATTTCCTCCGGGGCTTCCGCTGCTGAGGCGGTCCGGCAGCAGGGGGAGACCATGGCCCAGGAAATGGCGGCGCTGGATGACGATTATCTACGGGCAAGGGCGGCGGATATTCGGGACGCAGCAGGCCGGGTGGCCGGGATTCTGCGGGGGACAGGGGAATTTGCTTTTCCGGAGGGGGAATTTCTCCTGCTGGCGGAGGACCTGGCCCCCAGCGAGACGGTCCGGCTCCCACGGGACCGGGTGCTGGGTCTGGTGACGAGACAAGGCTCTGCCAACAGCCACACGGCCATCCTGGCAAGGACTTTGAACATTCCCTCCCTGGTCCAGGCGGATATGGACCTGAACGACGGAGAAAATGCCAGAATTCTGGCCATTGACGCCTCCTGCGGGGAATGGTTCCTGGACCCGGACGTGGACACGCTGGACCGGTTGAAAGAAAAGCAGGCCGCCCTGAATCGGCAGCGGGCGGGGCTGGATGCCTACCGGGACCGGGAGACCGTGACCCCCTCCGGCAGGAAAATTCAACTCTTTGCCAATGTCGGCTCTGCTGAGGACGTAGCAGCGGCTCTGGCCGCGGGCGCCGAGGGCATCGGGCTTTACCGAAGCGAATTTCTCTACCTGGGCCGGGAGAACTTGCCATCGGAAGAAGAACTTTTTGAAGCCTATCGGACGGCAGCGGAACAAATGAAGGGCAAAAACGTCATCATCCGCACATTGGACATCGGTGCGGACAAGCAGGCTCCCTATCTGAATCTTCCCGCCGAGGAAAACCCGGCGCTGGGCCTTCGGGGACTGCGGCTGTGCCTTGTCCATCCGGAATTATTCCTGCCCCAGCTGCGGGCCATTTACCGGGCCTCCGCCTACGGAAATCTGAGCCTTATGTTCCCCATGGTCACATCCCTCTGGGAATTGCAGGAGGCCAAGCGGCTCTGCATCCAGGTCCGTTCGGAATTGGGAGCCGATGGGGTGGCATACCGAGAAATTCCTATCGGCATGATGATCGAGACCCCAGCCGCCGCTCTGGAAGCCCGGGAATTTGCCAAAGAAGCGGACTTTTTCAGCGTGGGCACCAACGACCTGACCCAATACGCCCTGGCTCAGGACCGGCAGAACGCTGCTTTGGAGCGGTTCTTTGATCCCTGTCATCCGGCCCTGCTGAAATTGCTCCGGTCCATTGCCGGAGCCGCTCAAAAAGCTGGCATCTGGGCGGGCATCTGCGGGGAACTGGCCGGGGACGCCGCTCTGGCGGGAATGTTTTTGGATATGGGCTACCGGGAGTTGTCCATGGCTCCGGGACGAATTCTCGAAGTGCGGAAAACCATTTGCGAAAGGGAGGAAACACCATGAAAACCGTTACCCATGTCATTGCCGACCCTCTGGGGCTGCACGCCCGACCTGCGGGCCTGCTGGTGAAGCTGGCCGGTGACTTTGAAAGCGCCATCGTCGTGACCACCTCCACCGGCAACGCCGATGCCAAGCGCATCATGGCCCTGATGCGGCTTGGGGCCAAGCAGGGGACCCTGCTCACCGTCACCTGCAGCGGCCCTGACGAGGAGGCCGCCGCCGAGGCCATCCGGCGCCTTCTCACGGACCACCTCTGAGCAAACCAAAGGAGCGTTTCTATTATGAAGCAGCTGCAAAAACTTGGTAAGGCGCTGATGCTGCCGGTGGCCGTGCTGCCCATTTGCGGCATTCTCATGGGCCTGGGGTATCTGCTGTGTCCGGCCTATATGATGGGCAGCGACGTGGCCGCCGAACTGGGCTACGCCACCTCCGGGGCCGCCTATTCCATCGGATTTTTCCTGATAAAGGCCGGCGGTGCCCTCATCGACAACATGGCCGTTCTGTTCGCCGTGGGCGTGGCCGTGGGTTTGGCAAAAGAAAGCGACGGCACGGCAGGACTGGCGGGCCTTGTGTCCTGGCTGATGATCACCAATCTGGTGGGAGCCGCCGGGAGTATTGCGCCGGGACTGGTGGAAAACGGGACCTGGGCGTTGGCTTATGACAAAATCGCCAATCCCTTTATTGGAATTCTCTCCGGCATCATCGGCGGCACGGTCTACAACCGGTTCCGTCACACAAAATTGCCGGATATGCTGGCCTTTTTCTCCGGAAAGCGCAGCGTGGCCATCGTTACGGGACTGGTGTCCATCGCGGTTTCGGCCATTCTGCTGCTGGTGTGGCCGGTGGTATTCGGAGCACTGGTGGCCATCGGCAACGGCGTGAAGCGGCTGGGGGCCGTGGGCGCAGGCATTTACGCCTTCCTGAACCGGCTGCTCATCCCCACGGGCCTGCACCATGCCCTGAACAATGTGTTCTGGTTCGACACCATCGGCCTGGGAGATCTGACCGCCTACTGGAACGGCCTGACCACCGGCAGCACCCTGAACGGGAACCCCGTTGACTGGTCCGTGGGAATGTATATGTCCGGATTCTTCCCCTGCATGATGTTCGGCCTGCCCGGTGCGGCGCTGGCCATGATTTTGGCCGCCAAACCGGAGCGGCGGAAATCCGTGGCGGGTCTGGTAGGCTCGGCGGCGTTGTGCGCCTTCCTATGCGGCGTGACGGAACCATTTGAGTTTGGCTTCATGTTCCTGGCCTTCCCGCTGTATGTGGTCTACGCCCTGCTCTATGGCATTTTTGCCGCCGTCACCGTGGCTCTGGGTTTCCGGGCGGGCTTCTGCTTCTCCGCCGGAGCAACGGACCTGATTTTCTCTGCATCCTTGCCCGCAGCGGCGAAAACCTGGCTGATTTTGCCGTTGGGATTGGCGGCCTTTGCGGTGTTCTTTCTGGTATTCTACTTTGCCATTCGGAAATTCAACCTGAAAACCCCCGGCCGAGAGGAATCGACGGCAGGGGAGGAGACGTTGGAGCCGGCCAACAGCGATTTTACGGAAATGGCAAAAATGATTCTGGAAGGTCTTGGCGGAAAAGAGAATCTTACGTCCATTGACCACTGTGTTACCCGGCTGCGGCTGGAGGTCCGGGACCCCCTCCGGGTGGACGAAAAGAAGCTGAAAGCCGCCGGGGCAGCCGGGGTCATCCGTCCCGGCAAGACCGCCGTGCAGGTCATCATCGGCCCGAAGGTCCAGTTCGTGTACGATGAATTCAAGCGCCTGGCAAATTAACGAAGGCACGGCAGAGGGAAAATTCACCCTCTGCCGTGCCTCCATTGATTTATTGCAGTATTTTATTTCCCTTGGAACGGTTGCATTTCCAGCACAATGTTTGCAGGTTGTTTTCTTCGGTAAGCCCACCTTTGGAAACAGGAATGATATGGTCGATTTCCAGTAAAAGATTGGGTGCTGCAAGTGTCGAATTTCCGCAATTGCAGCATGTATAGTGGTCCCGCTCTTTAATGGCATCCCGCAATTTGGGCGTCATCAGAACCCGCTGTTCTTTTGCAAAGGCATCGGCAGTAAGTTTGCTTTCCAGCATTTCAATAAGCGCTATAATCGTCTCGTTTGTCATAGGAACGGTAAAATAGCGCTGTGCCATCCCGCCGCCGGAGGTATTTATAATCTCGATAACCGGCATCTATATCCCTCCTAAAATTGATTTGTCGCTCGTCATGCAATCTGAAAGTTATTATTTCAAAATAAAGGGTAGTATTATCATAACAACTCCTGATAGAGCAAATAAAATACCGCCAATTTTTGTGGTTTTCAGATATAACTCAGATGGCTCATCTGCAAAATAAGATTTCCATGCTTCTGTTAATTTCCACACTAAATCTGGCTTTAAAAAAATAAACACACCTAAAACAAAAATTATAACTCCACCACTAATAGACCATAACATAGGCTTCCCTCCCGTTATTCAAGTCCAGGGTATTACATTCCATTCAGGCAAATTCAAATCTTGAAGGACAAACGATTCCAATTCGTTTGCTAACAATTTGAACGCATATTTAACAGCCAGAAACAGACAAATCGTGAGTGCGATGAATAGAATCCAAAATAGCAGCACAACGCATACCCCCGCTCTTTTTCTACGATTATAGCAAGTTTTCGGTGGAATGGCAATGGCAAAATACGATCCATTGCTGTTCCGGAGGCGGAAAATTTTCTTCTCGTGGATTTTCAGTTGCAATCCTGCTTTCCTTGTGCTATGATACGAAAGTTAGCTTCAGTGAACTTTTCGGAGGAGAAAGACATGAGAACCATTGATGATTTGACCATAGGGGAGTCCGGCGTGATCTCCCAGGTAGGCGGGGAAGGCGCCCTGCGGCTCCGGTTCCTGGACATGGGCCTGATTCCCGGCACCACCGTGACCCTGCGGAAAATCGCCCCCATGGGGGACCCCATTCAAATTCAGGTCCGGGGATACGAACTGACCATTCGCCGGGAGGACGCCCGGAAGATCGATCTTCGGGAGGAGAGGGTATGATCTTTGCGTTGGCAGGCAATCAGAACTGCGGAAAAACCACCCTTTTCAACGCCCTGACCGGCTCCAATCAGCACGTGGGCAATTTCCCCGGCGTGACCGTGGACCAGAAAATGGGCACCATCAAAAATACCGAGGACAGCGTGGTGGACCTGCCGGGTATTTACTCGATACGTCCCTATACACAGGAGGAGATCGTCACCCGGGATTTCATCCTGAACCAAAAGCCCGATGCTATCATCAACATCGTAGACGCCACCAACATCGAGCGAAATTTGTACTTAACGCTTCAGCTGCTGTCCCTTCAGGTCCCCATGGTTATTGCTCTGAACATGATGGACGAGCTTCGGGGCAACGGCGGCAGCGTGGACGTGCAGAAAATGTCCCAGGCCATCGGCGTGCCGGTGGTGCCCATCAGCGCCGCCAAAAATGAAGGCGTTTCCGAACTGGTGGACGTGCTGCGGGACACGGCTCAGAAGAAAATTCTCCCGGCGGTGCAGGATTTCTGCCCGGACGGCCCGGTCCACCGGTGCATCCATGCCGTGTGTCACATCATCGAGGACCACGCCGAGCGGGCCGGTATTTCCCGGCGCTTTGCAGCCACCAAGCTCATCGAGGGCGAGGAGGAATTTGCGGAAAAGCTGGGCCTCAGCCAGAACGAGAAGGAACTCATTGAGCACTCCGTCATAGAAATGGAGTACGATTCCGGCCTGGACCGGAATGCGGCATTGGCCGATATGCGCTACAACTTCATCGAGAAGGTCTGCGCCTCCTGCGTGGTGAAGGCCGCCGAAAGCAAGGAGCATAAGCGCAGCGTGGCCATCGACAAGGTGCTGACCCATCGGATTTTTGCCATTCCTGTGTTCGTCGGCATCATGGCGCTAATCTTCTACCTGACTTTTTACTTGATTGGACCGTTCTTTTCGGATATAATTGCCTATGGTGTGGACGGATTCACCGCATTGGTGGACCGGGGCCTCACCGCCTACGGCATCAATCCGGTTGTCCACAGTCTCCTCATCGACGGCGTGTTCGCCGGGGTAGGCAGCGTGCTGAGCTTCCTGCCGCTGATCGTGACGCTGTTCTTCTTCCTGTCCATTCTGGAGGATTCCGGCTATATGGCTCGGGTGGCCTTCGTGATGGACAATCTCCTGCGGAAGATCGGTCTGTCCGGCCGCAGCTTCGTGCCCATGCTCATCGGCTTCGGCTGCTCCGTCCCGGCGGTCATGGCCACCCGGACCCTGTCCTCTCAGCGGGACCGGAAAATGACCATTCTGCTGGTGCCCTTTATGAGCTGCTCCGCCAAAATTCCCATTTACACCCTGTTTGCTGCGGCGTTCTTTCCGGGACACAAGCTGCTGGTGATGATGATTTTATACTTTGGGGGCATCGTGGTTGGGATTCTCATGGCACTGCTGCTGAAAAGCACCATTTTCCATGGCAAACCCGTGCCGTTCGTCATGGAACTGCCCAACTATCGCTTCCCCTCGGCAAAGAGCGTGGGGCTTCTCATGTGGGAGAAGGCAAAGGATTTCCTGCAGCGGGCCTTTACGGTCATTTTCACGGCGACGGTCATCATCTGGTTCCTGCAATCCTTTGACCTGCACCTGAACGTGGTCACGGACAGCGCCGACAGCATTCTGGCGGCTTTGGGCCGTCTGGTGGCTCCCATCTTTGCCCCGCTGGGCTTCGGAGATTGGCGGATGGTCACGGCATTGGTGTCCGGCTTCACGGCCAAGGAAGCGGTGGTCAGCACCTTCGGCGTGATCCTGGGTGTCAGCACCGACCAGCTGGTCTCGGCGCTTGGCAGCCTGTTTACGCCCTTGTCTGCGGCGTCCTTCCTGACCTTCTGCCTGCTCTACACCCCCTGTGTGGCCGCCGTAGCGACCATTCGCCGGGAGTTGGATTCCACCTGGAAAACCATCGGTGTAGTCATCATGCAGTGCGTCATTGCCTGGCTGGCGGCCCTGGCGGTCTATCAGATCGGAGCAATGCTATGACGTGGCTGGATTGGGCGCTTCTCGGAGCCGCGGTGGGTTGGTGCCTTTATTGCCTTTTTCGGCGAAAAAAGAAAAAATGCGGCAGCTGTTGCTGCTCCTGCTGCGGGAATTGCGAGGACTGCCGGAAGTAGGAGGTTCTTTCTATGCTATTGCGAATCGACGGCCACGAAATTCAGCCCCAGCCCGGGCAAAGTCTTTTGAACCTGATTCGGCTTGCAGGACTGGATACGCCCGTTTTTTCCAAGCGTCCCATTGCGGCGAAAATCGCCGGTGACGTTTTCAATCTGCAATATGTCCCCGTCCGGGAGACCCCGGAGGACACCCCCACGGTCCGGCGGGCCATGGCCGCCAGCGGCGGCGAGATTCGCCTGTTGACCGTTTCGGACCCCACCGGCCGGGAGGTCTACAACCGGACTGCCCAGTTTGTTATCTTCCTGGCTCTGCGGCGGCTCTGGCCCCAGGCCCGGTGCAAAATGAACTGCACACTGGGGGAGGCGCTGTATATCGAAGTAGACGGGGCGGAATCTTTTGATGCCGACCGGCTCCGGGAGGAGATCAGTTCCATCGTTCAGGCGGACATTCCGCTGCTGCGGCGGCGGGTCTCCACCAAGGATGCCATGGCAGCCTATGCTGCCCAGGGGCTGAGCGACAAGGCACGGCTTCTTTCCTGGCGGGAAGCGCCGACCTTTGACGAGTATTACTATGGGGACTTTTCCGACTATTACTACGGAGAATTGGCCCCGTCCACCGGCTATCTGCAGCTTTGGGACGTGAAAGCCCTGGGCCACGGCTTCCTGTTTCTGTTCCCCTCGGACCGGGACCCGGACAAACTGGGCCAGTGGCCTCAGCTGCCGAATCTTTTCCAGGTCTACTCGGAAGGGGAGCGGTGGTGCAGTCTCATGGACTGCGAGAACGTGGCCGACCTGAATGAACTGACCAAAAGCGGCAAGATTCGGGAGCTGATTCGGGTCAACGAAGCCCTCCACGAAAAGCGCTTTGCCCAAGTTGCAGACAGCATCTGCCAGCGGGGCGCCCGGGCAGTGCTGCTGGCGGGGCCCAGCTCCTCCGGAAAGACCACCTCTGCCAACCGTCTGGCCACCCAGCTGCGGGTCTACGGCAAAAAGCCCATTGTGATGAGCCTGGACGACTATTACCGGGACCGGGACACCATTGCCCCCGGCCCGGACGGCAAGCTGGACCTGGAACACATCAACACCTTGGACACAGAACTGTTCCGCAGTCAGTTGGGAGAACTGCTCCGGGGCGGCACGGTAGAATTGCCGGAATTCAATTTTCTCACCGGGAAGCGGGAGTGGCATGGGCGACACATGAAACTGCAGGAGGATTCCGTCATCCTGGTGGAGGGGCTTCACGGTCTGAATCCGGCGCTGCTGCCGGAGGGCATTGACCCGAAGGCCATTTTCCGGATGTATGTAAGCCCCCTGCTGCCCCTGAATCTGGACAACCACAACCGCATCCCCACCAGCTATCTGCGGCTGCTGCGGCGCATTGTCCGGGACCACGAGACCCGTGGAGCCAGCGTGGCCCATACCATGTCCATGTGGGATTCCGTACGGGCAGGGGAGCGGCGGTGGATCTTCCCTTATCAGGAGAACGCCGATGTGATCTTCAACAGTTCTACGCTCTATGAATTGGCGGTGCTGAAAAAACACATTTATCCGCTTCTGCTGGCGGTCACGCCGGAGGAAAGCTGCTATGAGCAGGTCCGGGGCGTGGTCAAAATTCTGAACTACGTTCTCGAAGCCGATGTGGACGATGAAATTCCCCCCACCAGTCTGGTCCGGGAGTTCATCGGCGGCAATACCTTTTATCGGAAATAAGCGTGCGCCGGGGCATTTGCTCCGGCGTTTTGCTTGCAAGTTCGGGAAGAATATGATATACTGGCGCCAGGAAATCCGTTCCCGTGGGAACGATGCAAAGGAGAAAATTTATGGATTACGCAGCCGAATCTTTGAAAATGCACTATGCCCTGAAGGGCAAGCTGGAAGTGACCCCCCGTGCCCGGGTGGACAGCAAGGATGCCCTGTCCCTGGCCTATACCCCCGGCGTGGCCCAGCCCTGCCTGGAGATTCAGAAGGATATCAACAAAAGCTACGAACTGACCCGCCGGTGGAACACCGTGGCCGTTGTTACCGACGGCACCGCCGTGCTGGGCCTGGGCGACATTGGCCCGGAGGCCGGTATGCCCGTGATGGAGGGCAAGTGCGTCCTTTTTAAGGCCTTCGGCGATGTGGACGCCATCCCCCTGTGCATCCGCAGCAAGAATGTGGACGACATCGTGAACACCGTGGCCCTGCTGGCCGGGTCCTTCGGCGGCATCAATCTGGAGGACATTTCCTCTCCCCGGTGCTTTGAGATTGAGCAGAAGCTCATCGAGCGCTGCGACATTCCCGTATTCCACGACGATCAGCACGGCACCGCCGTTATCACCCTGGCCGGTCTGCTGAACGCCCTGCGGCTGGTGGGGAAGAAGCTGGAGGACGTGAAGATCGTCACCTCCGGCGCCGGTGCCGCCGGTATTGCCATCATCAAGCTGCTCATCAGCATGGGGGCCAAGCACGTGGTCATGACCGACCGGAAGGGCGCTATTTACGCCGGACGGGAGGGCCTGAACGCCGTGAAGGAGGAGATTGCCGCCGTCACCAATCAGGAAAAAGAGTCCGGAACCCTGGCCCAGGTCATCCGTGGAGCCGACGTGTTCATCGGCGTGTCCGCTCCCGGCACGTTGACGAAGGAAATGGTCTCCACTATGGCCAAGGACGCCATCATCTTCGCCTGCGCCAATCCGGTCCCGGAAATCTTCCCGGACGAGGCCAAGGCCGGCGGCGCTGCCGTTGTTTCTACAGGCCGCAGCGACTATCCCAACCAGGTCAACAATGTGCTGGCCTTCCCCGGCATTTTCCGGGGCGCTTTGGACGTGCGGGCCTCCCGCATCAATGATGAGATGAAGATTGCCGCCGCCTACGCTCTGGCCGACCTGGTAGGGGAGAATGAGCTGAATGCGGACTATATCCTGCCCGCCGCCTTTGACCCCCGTGTGAAGGACGCCGTGGCCAAAGCCGTGGCCGAAGCCGCCCGGAAGAGCGGCGTGGCACGTATCTAACGATCCTTCCAAAACTTCATATTGCCCCGCCGGAGGTTTCTCTTCGGCGGGGATTTGTCAGTCTGACAAAATTTTCCAGAAATCTTCGGTAGAAATTGGAAATATTTTTCGTATTTCCCTCTGGGGGAAATTGACTTTCGCAGGGAAATCGTGTATAGTGAATAGAAAGTTAGTTTGGGCTTTTTAAGCTCCAAGGAGGAACCTATGGACCCCTATCGCATTATTGAAGTGAAGCAAAGCATTTTTGCCGACAACAACGCCGACGCAGAAAATCTGCGCCGGGAAATGAAAGCGCAAGGCACGTTTCTGGTGAATCTCATGTCCTCGCCGGGTTCCGGCAAGACCACCACCTTGACCAAACTGCTCGCCGCTCTGCCGAAGGATATGAAGGTCGGCGTGATGGAGGCGGACATTGATTCCGACGTAGATGCGGACACCATTTCCCGGACCGGCACCCGTGTCATTCAGCTGCACACCGGCGGGATGTGCCATCTGGATGCGGACATGACCCGCCAGGGCGTCCGGCAGCTGGGCAGCTCGGACCTGGACCTGGTAATTCTGGAAAACGTGGGCAATCTGGTGTGCCCGGCGGAATTCGACACCGGGGCGGCCCTGAATATGATGATCTTATCCGTGCCGGAGGGCCACGACAAGCCCCTGAAATACCCGCTGGTGTTCCAGGTCTGTGATGTGATGATCGTCAATAAAATCGATGTGCTGCCGTATTTCGACTTTGACATGGAAAAGGTCACGGCCTACGCCCGGAAGCGGAACCCCAACATCCGCATTTTCCCCATCAGCGCCAAAACAGGGGAGGGCATCGACGTTCTGGCCCAATGGCTGACGGAGACCGTTCAGAACTGGAAAGCAAAATAACAAATCACACATACACACACGAAATCACATACGGGGAGAGAGAACATGATTGACGAAGAACTGAAAAAGCGAGCCTGGAATCCGGAGGCCAAGAGCCACAAGGTTACGCGGGAGAAGGTCGTGAAGGTCGGCAAGATGATCACCGACGTCATTGACCACAAATTCGGCAAAATTACCACCCAGGATGCGGAATACTGGGGCCTGGAGGCTCTGCTGACCGACGAAATGTGCGACATTATGCTGGCCATGGGTCTGCGCAAGCCCCACACCGTCCCGGAACTCTGGAAGCTCTGCAACGTGGCCGAGGAGGGTAAGGCCCATTTCCAGGAGGTTCTGGACCAGCTTTCTTTCCTGGGCCTGCTGGAATACGACTACGGCTATCACTATGACCACAACGGCCGCACCGCTCCCCAGTCCGAGCGGCGGTACTTCGTACCCATGTTCGTGCCGGGTTCTGCGGAACTGCTGAACATCGACGAAAGCGGCAGCGGCGAGAACCCCTGCTACGGCGAGCGGGGCGAAATCCCTTATAACAAGCGACTTGCGGAGCATCCGGAGCTGGCCCCCTTCTTTGAGCGCATGACCTATGTGCCGCTGGCGGGAAAAACGCATCTGATGCCTCCCGGTGGCGGCGGCGTGGGTATGCACGTCATTCCCGTTGAGAAGGCCATCCCCATGGAGAACCAGAGTCTGGACATCGAGCATCTTTCCTATTGGCTGAAAAAATTTGAAGGCCACATCGGCGTGGCCCAATGCTCCTGCCGGGCCAGCCGAGGCGTGATGGGCGAGGGCTGCGCGGACGACCCCGCCTCCTGGTGCATCGGTGTTGGCGACTTTGCCGACTACTGCCGGGAGACCGGCAAGGGCCACGACATTACCTACGAAGAAGCCATCCGCATTCTGGAAAAGGCCGAGGAAAACGGCTTCGTCCATCAGATCACCAACATTGACGGCGAGAATAAAATTTTCGGCATCTGTAACTGCAACGTACAGATCTGCAACGCCCTGCGGACTTCTCAGCTGTTTAACACTCCCAATCTGTCCCGGTCTGCCTACACTGCCGAGGTGGAGCGCAGCAAGTGCGTGGCCTGCGGCAAGTGCGTGGAGTATTGCCCCGCCGGTGCGGTAAAGCTGGGACAGAAGCTCTGCGACAAGCACGGCAATGTGGTGGAATATCCCAAGCATGAGTTGCCCAACTCCATCAAGTGGGGTTCGGAGCATTGGGACCCGGACTACCGGGACAACAACCGTAAAAACTGCTATGATAAGGGTACCGCCCCCTGCAAGACCGCCTGCCCCGCCCATGTGGCCGTGCAGGGCTATCTGAAGCTGGCTGCTCAGGGGAAATATCAGGAGGCCCTGGCTCTTATCAAGAAGGACAATCCCTTCCCTGCGGTCTGCGGCCGCATTTGCAACAAGCGCTGCGAGGAAGCCTGCACCCGTGGGACCATCGACCAGGCCGTGGCCATCGATGCCGTGAAGAAATTCCTGGCCGAGCAAGACCTGAATGCCGACACCCGCTACATCCCGCCGGTCGTCATCGCCTCCAACCGTCTGGACCATTGGGCCCAGAAAATCGCCATCATCGGCTCCGGCCCTGCGGGTCTCTCTGCCGCTTACTATCTGGCCACCAAGGGCTACAAGCCCACGGTCTTTGAAAAGAGCGCCAAGCCCGGCGGTATGCTGACCTACGGCATTCCTTCCTTCAAGCTGGAAAAGAACATCATCGACGCCGAAATCCAGGTCATCCGGGAATTGGGCGTGGAGATCAAGTGCGGCGTAGAGGTTGGCAAGGACGTGACCATAGCGCAGCTGCGAGCGCAGGGCTATGAGGCATTTTATATTGCCATCGGCTGCCAGGGCGGCCGTCTGCCCGGCGTACCGGGGGACGATGCTCTGGGAACTGCCATCGCCGTGGACTTCCTGCACCACGCTCTGGAGGATGAGACCCAGAAAATGGAGGGCAAGACCGTGGTCATCGGCGGCGGCAACGTGGCCGTGGACTGCACCAAGACCGCTTCCCGATTCGGCTCCTGCAACGTGTCCATGGTGTGCCTGGAATCCCGGGAGACCATGCCGGCCTCCAAGAATGAGATTGCCGAGACATTGGAAGAGGGTATCACCATCTGCAACGGCTGGGGTCCCAAGGAACTGAAAAAGGACGCCCAGGGCCATGTGACCGCCGTGGTGTTCAAGCGCTGCCTGCGGACCATCGACCCGGAGACCAAGAAATTCTCCCCGGTGTACGACGAGCAGGAGACCATGACGCTGGAAGCGGACCATGTGGTGTTCGCCATCGGCCAGGCCATCAACTGGGGCAGGCTGCTGGAGGGCACCAAAGTTGAATTCTGGCGGGGCAACTATCCCGTGGCCGACCCGCTGACCTACCAGACCGCCGAGCCGGATATTTTCGTGGGCGGCGACGTATATCACGGGCCAAAATTCGCCATCGACGCCATCGAGGACGGCAAGTGCGCCGCCGAGTCTCTGCACCGCTATGTCCATAAGGGTGCGGACCTGAAAACCGGCCGGAACCGTCGGGATTTCATCATGCTGGATAAGGACAATATCTCCGTGGAATGCTATGACCACGCCGGCCGTCAGGAAGCAGGGCTGGACGAAAGCGTGCCCAAGCACTCCTTCCGGGATGCCCACAAGACCCTGACCGCCGAGCAGGTGAAAATCGAGACGGCCCGGTGCCTGGGCTGCGGTGCCAGCTGGGTGGACCCCAACAAGTGCATCGGCTGCGGCGTGTGTACCACCAAATGCGTCTTTGATGCCATTCATCTGAAGCGGGATCATCCGGAATGTTCCAAGATGATGAAGGCCGAGGATAAAGTCAAGGGCATCCTGCCCATGGCCTTCAAGCGTCTGGGCCAGACCGTGGTCACGAAGGTCAAGAAGGACTGAGCCATGCACGAGCTTGGCGTTGTGTTCCATATTGCCGACAGCGTGGTAAAAATCGCAGAGGAGAACCAGGCCAGCCATATCCGGCGGGTGGTGCTGGAAATCGGTGAAGTTTCGACCATCATTCCCAGCTACCTGCTGGATGTCTGGAGCTGGAACTGCAAGCGTGTTCCCATGCTGGAAGGATGCGAGCTGACGGTGGAGGAGATTCCCGCCGTCACCTACTGCACCGCCTGCGGCAAGACCTATCCCACCGTGCCCCAGGGGAAGATATGTCCCTACTGCGGCAGCGAGGAGACGTACTTGCAGCAGGGAAATGAAGTGGAGATCAAAGAGATCGCCGTGGAATAACGAAGAAAGGAACTGCTTTTTGAAGTATAATAATCGGATACTGGATCTTGTAGTCTGACCGGGAGGTTGGCAAATCCAAGACCCAGCCATTCCTCCCGGAGAAATGCCAAAATTCTTTCGGAGGAATCAACATGAACCGTGAAAACAAGCGGAAACAATACGAAAAAGGCTATTACAAGACCCATCCCTGCACCGAGGGCTTTACCTGCAGATTCTGCGGCCGCCCCGTCAGCCCGGAGAACGCCGGAAGCGATCACCGGAACCATTGCCCCAACTGCCTGATGAGTCTCCATGTGGACGTGGAGCCGGGGGACCGGGAAAGCGACTGCGGTGGGCTTATGGAGCCGGTGGCCGTCTGGGTCCGCAAGGGCGGCGAGTGGGCCATAATCCACCGGTGCCGCCGCTGCGGCAAGTTAAGCTCTAATCGGGTGGCAGCGGACGATAACCCCATGAAGCTCATGAGCATTGCCCTGCGACCTTTGTGCCAGCCGCCGTTCCCCTTGGAGCGCATTGAGGAAATGACTGCCCTCATGGGCGGTGAAGGGAGCCTGGAATAAAAATTTGAGGACCGGCGCATTCCGGTCCTCATTTTTAAGCATGGAGGTCATAAAACAAAACATTTCTTCATTTGTGCATACAGAATTTCCCTTGACGAAATCATAGGTCTTCATATTTTGACGCATATAAAGTAAGCATCCTTGCCTCCGTAAATCCCGATTCGTTTATTTTTTATTGATTTGATAGACGGAAATCTTCTTATAAGCCCGCGCAAGTGTTTATAAAACCTTGCGAAAATGGCTTAAAATCAAGGCTTAACAGTCGTAAGGAACTATAAGTCTTGCGGTTGGGGCAGAGGACGGTGTGACCGTAAAGGTCACGCCGTTTTTCTGCGTCCAAGGGTAGATTCTGCGATCATGGGTTCTGCCAGCACGGGGATCTCCACATCGTCCACGAAGTTGAAGAAAATCTCCACCTTCTGTCGGCGTTTGCCGCCAGACTTGTCCGGTGCGTGGATGATGATCTTCTTGATATACTCGTTGACAATCGTCTGCGTCAGCTCCGTGACATCCACATACTTTTTCGTCAGCGCAATGAAAGTGTCCAGATCGTCGCCCATTGCCTGCCGCTGCGCGACCCATTCTTCTGTCGTTTCAATTTCGAGCTTTAACCGTTCCTGCTCCGCTTCATAATCAGCAGTCATCTTCTTGTACTTTTCCTTGCTGATTTCACCGAGAGCATAGTCCTCATAGAGCCGGGATATGACCACATCGAGGGTGGCAAGGCGCTTTTTTGCCTGCTCCACGCGCTTCTGATCTTCCCGGATGTCTCTTTCCTGATCGGCGCGGCGGTAATGCAGCCACTCCTCCTGAAAGCCCTCCACATCGCTGCGGATATACGCATTGACCGCCTGAATCCGTTCCAGTACCAGTTCCCGCAGTACATCTTCCCGGATATAATGTGCGCTGCATTCGCCCCGTCCGCTCTTGTACTTGGAGCAGCGATAATGATCCTGCTTGCCCTCAAAGCCCTTGCAGGTGGCGAAATGAAGCTTGCTGCCGCAGTCTGCACAGTAGACCAGTCCTGCGAATAATCCCTGCCGTTCCGCTTTCACGGGACGGCGTTTGTTTTTGCGCAGCTCCTGTACTCTATCCCATTGCGCCTGAGAAACGATAGCCTCCTGCGTGTCTGGCACGATGAACATATTCTCCGCCTCGTTTGGAATCCGCTTTTTCAGCTTGTAGGACTTGGAGTAGGTCTTGAAATTGCAGGTGCATCCGGTGTATTCCTGCCGTTCCAGAATCCCGACGATGGATTGATCGCTCCAGCCATACGGGTTCTTGGGCAGCGGCTTTCCCTTACGGCTGGCATACAGCGCCTTGGTCGTGAGAACCTGATCCCTTTCAAGAATCCGCGAAATCTGCTCCGGGCCTTTGCCGTCAATGCAGAGGTCAAAGATGCGCTTGACAATCGGGGCGGCATCCTCATCCAGAATCCATTTGTCCTTGTCATTTGGGTCACAGCGGTAGCCATAAGGCGGTTTGCCCAGATGCTTGCCGCTGGTGCCGCGCTGAAGCAGGCTGGTACGGACTTTCTTGGAGGTATCTCTTGGATACCACTCGTTAAATAAGTTGCGAATTGCGGCAAAGCCCTCACCGTCCCCACGCTGACTGTCCACGCCGTCGTTGATGGCAATGAAGCGCACATCGTAGCTGGGGAAGATGATGTCGGTGTACTGGCCTACAGTCAGGTAATCACGACCAAAGCGAGATAGGTCTTTGCAAAGCCAGCAGCCTACCAATCCCTGCTTTACCAGTTCAAAGCCCTCCTGTACGCCAGGGCGCTGGAAGTTCGTACCGGTATAACCGTCATCCACCAGCACTTTCAGGTTCGTGTAGCCATGATCTCGTGCGTATCTGGTTAAAAGCTCGCGTTGATTCTGTATCGAGTTCGACTCCCTATCCTGCGAATCCTCATTACTGAGGCGGCAGTAGAGTATCGTAATTTTTTGCTGATCCGTCATAACGTCCTCCTTCACGTTCGGGTCAGCCGACAGAATCGGTGTGCTTAGAATTATATTACCATAGTTTTGTGTCGCTGTCATTAACAAGCCACCTCCCGGTCAGAAAAAATGAGCCGTTTTACCTTGGCGGTAAGCGGCTCGGTTCCGTCACAGACGGTTTCAATGGTGTACCATGTGTTTCCAATCTTGCGCTCCACGGTTTTGCAGAAGGGGCTTCGCCTGTTCCAATAGGCCTCGCACTCCTGCAAAAAGGACTCCGGCGGGTCAAAGACCGGATCAAAGTAGCTCTCATGGTCAAAGACCCTGCACAGGTCGATGAGCACATCCTCTCTGCCCTCCATCGCGGCGCGGTTGATTTCGTCGATGTTGATAATTTTTTCCATAGGCAATTCCTTTCTTATAATTCAATTTCGTTTTCGTGCTTGCGGGGCTGAATGACAGACTGCTCCTGCGGCCTTTGCAGCTTTCTGACAACGGAGCGATCCTTCTGCGGATGCGGCTCACCCAGCAGCTCGGATACCTCCCGGTCTGCCTGACGGAAGCGGTCGGCGTCGTAATGCTTGCCGAAGGTGTCCTTGATCTTCTCCCGGACTTCTGCGGTCATATTGCCGCGCAGCTCCATACGGGCGGTATACAATTCTTCTGCGTCAACGGCCTTGGTCTGCTCTTGCAGCGCATGGTACTTCTGAACCTCTGCGTCCAAAGCGTCGGCTGCCTTTGCCGCAACGCCCTCCAGCCCGGTCTTGTTTGCGGTCATGGCGTCAAGCTGCTGTTTGACCTCCTTCATACCCTCCGGGTCGCTCTTGCCGAAACCGGCAATCAGCATATCCATCTCAGATTTCAGTTCTTCTGCATCCTCGGTGAGAGTTGTCAGAATCTTTTTGATTTCAGCGCGGCGTATGAGATTCAAAGGCGGCAGTGCCTTTTGCTCTGTGAGCAGTGTCTTTTTCTGTTTGGATTTTTCCCGCAGCAGCTTCCGTATCTCCAGATACCGCGCATAGTCCGGCTGGATCGCCTGAATGCTCTCGTCCAGCTTTTTTGCCGCGCCGGTATGGTAGAGACATGAGTAGCGCAGCAGCAGAACGCCCTTGCGGGCGGTTTCCAGCGCCCTTGCAAGTGCGGGAACGGAGCTCTTGATCGCTTCCGTCAGCTTTTGGATTTCCGCACGGAGGGAGCGGATCAGCCTGTTCTGCTCCCGTATCTGCCGGTTGATCTCACAGCGAACGGATACGACGCCCTGCCGTTCCAGCGCACGGGCAACGGGGCCTTCGTGAACGGTGGGGATGGCGTCCAGCCCTCGCTCGGCGTTGCTGCGGTGGTCGATGCGTTCCGAAAAACCGGCACGCTCCAGATAGCGGTTTGCCACATCTGCCCATGCCGCACGCCACGCAACAAGCTGTTCCTCGCTGTTCCAGCGTTCGGAGATGGGATTCTGTCTGCCGTAACGGGTACTTTTGGGATGCTTGTCCGCTCGGATGAGGCCGCGCGCTTCCGCTTCTGAGGGCGGCAGATATTCCTTTTTCTTTTTGCCTACATAGTAGGGATACTGCTTCTCCCAGCCCTCAGCCTGTGCCAACTTGAACTCCACAGCGGTGAAGCCCCGTTCCTCGCCGTCTCTGACACAGAGGTATTCCTTCTCCGTCTTGTACTGCCAGCGCCCCTGCTCATCCAGCGGGCGCACCGTCAGCAGGATATGGGCGTGGGGATTCTGCCCGTCCGTGTCGTGTATTGCGGCATCGGCGCACATGCCGTCCGATACAAATTGCTCTTGAATGAATGCCCGGATCAATTCGATCTGCGCCTGCCGGTCAAGCTCTCGCGGCAGTGCTGCGATGAACTCCCGCGCAAGGCGGCTGTCCTTTGTCTTTTCGTTTTCTTCCACGGCGTTCCAGAGCTTTTCCCTGTCCTGCCATTCGGGTGGAGCCATGGAGGGCAGGAACACCTGCTGCCAGACAAGCCCCTGCTTTTTCGTGTAGTCGTGCTGTATCCCGTCGTAGTCGTTATATAGACGGGAGCAGCTCATATAGGCGGAAGCGGCCACGGCGGAGCGGCCTGCACCCCGGCTGACCACCTTTGCCTCCAGATGATAGATTGCCAAACAGTCTCCTTTCTGCCGGCAGGGGGTCATTGAAACAGTGACCCCTGCACGACTTTCCCAATCAAAGGGTCTAAGCAGAATTTAGACCCTTTGCGTCCTTGTTTCAGACACTTGCCAATGAGCAAGGGTGTGCGTTGAACTCACACCCTTTGCATCCTCACTCGAAGATGGGGTAACGAGCCGTGACCCCATTGTTCTGCGCCCCGGCTTTTTGTTTCTTTTTCGCAAAAAGAAAAGAGTGCCGCGCACAGCGACACTCTCTCTGCGGCAAAGCTGCCTGAACATATCCGAAGGATTGTTCTTGGCTGAGTTTGCGTAGGCAGGCGGCAGGTGGGTTACTTATAGTAACCTACCGCATAAGCACACACGTGGTTGTGTTCTGCCGTCTGCGCAGACGATGACAGCAGCACCCGTAAGGGCTGTGGCATTGTCTGGAGGCTGCCGCAGCAGCCGCAGTCCCCCTCGGAGAGCGCAACGATGCCGCAAGGCATACCACTGCCCGCCTTTGGCGGGTGGTGAGTAAGTTGCGCCCTTACGGGACTAGGCTACCGGCTCAGCTCCCGTTTTCTTCGTTCCCTGACATCTTCCCATTCAGGTATCCCTCCAGCTCGGACAGCCCAACGGTCTGAACCTCCGGCAGCACCTTTTCCAAGACCGCGCCCTCCTGAATCAGCCTGCGGGTACGGGCTTTCCGTGCTTTCTCCTTCGCCCGCATCTGCGCTTCCTCCAGCCGGTGCTGTGCCTGGATCAGTTTCTTTTCCTCTGCGGTCATTGTGGTCATAACAAAACGCTCCTTTCGTGGTAGTAAAAACCGGCTGAATGATACTGTGGTTGGTATCAAGCAGCCGGTTTTTGGTGGTACAATATTTCTTGCCTTTGTGTGTGGTATCAAATGTGCCGGATTTGCTATCATTGCTTCTATCAAAAATGGCAGTTTTGGTATCAAAAGCTGTCCGCAAAGTCCAGCGCGGCGTCCATATCCTCGGATTCCTCCGGTTTTTCTGTTGTATCTGCCGGAACTGCGTCCTGCATAAGCTGCATCCATGGAGCAAAGTTCATAGGTGCGGCTGTCTGCAAACTCTCCCAGATGGTGTTCTGAATCTCACGGAGAAAAGCGTCCTCTTTTTCTCGCGTTTCCAGATACGGATCGGCGGCAAGCTGCTCCTGCCTGCCGAAGTAGGCATTGACAGCGGATATTACGGCGCGATTCACGGAGCGGTACTGCGCTCTGTCCAGCCGTTGCAGGTGCTCCCATGCTTCTCGGTCTGCGACGTTATCCAGATTCAGCCGCAGGGTGGTCGTATAGATGTTTTTCATGCAATGCCGCCTGTCTTTCTCATGCGGCGCTCCGCCAGTAGCTCATAGCCCTTGGCGGTGGCGCAGATGTCGTCGTTGAAGATGACGCGACTCTTTTCGTAGTCCCCGAAATTCTTCACAAGGCAGCTCCCGCCGCCTACCACATGGAGCTTCATCAGCTCTGGGTCATATTCATGCTCCCGCAGTCTGCGGAAGATGCCGGACACATACTCTGCCGCTGTTTCCCGGATGGCGGTTAGGTAGCGGTCGGCAATGTCCGCCTTGCCGTGGCGAAGAACACGCTCAATGGTGGCGTCGTCCAGTACCTTGCCGAACTGCCGCAGCACGCTTTCCCGGACAGCCAGCATACACTGGTGCGTCCCGAATTTCTCCGTATAGCACTTGTCGGGAACCGGTCGGCGCTCGTTGATATACATGACGTTCATGGTGCCGTTGCCGATGTCGCAGAGCATATTCGTCCCTGTAAAGTCCCGGAGATTGGCTGCAACGGCGGCAAATCCCTGCGGGAAGATGTCTGCGCCTGCAAACTCCACATGATA
>ERZ841120.349-NODE-349-length-35871-cov-9.192819_pt1 | contig 35871 bp, 33 predicted proteins | sample MGYA00519572_ERZ841120 | MGnify/ENA primary metagenome ERZ841120 (study PRJEB31850, sample SAMEA3708890) | human gut metagenome | biome: human gut; feature: human-associated habitat; material: faeces | place: China | collected 2014 ...
GTGCCCCGCGCAGCGAATAGAAATATTCATGACTGCCGGTGGCAGTCATACCATTCCTAAGTGGCTTTGCGAAGCAAAGACGGATGAGGGGCGGTAGGGGCTATCAATGCAGCACCGGCCAAAGCCTTCCCCTGGAGGGTTGCGCCTCGCCGGTTCTGCGTATGAAACTCGGCGCATCGGGGCATGCCGCCGCCCCTACAAACGAAATCGGGGGTGCGTCCCGCCCCTCATCCGTCATGGCTTACGCCATGACACCTTCCCCCAGGGGAAGGGTTGCGCCCCGCCGGTTTCTGCGTATGGAACTTAAGCGGGCGGGGCATGCCGACGCCCCTACAGTGCCTTGCCAGGGGGCGTTATCCTCTTATCCGCTCCCCGTTCAGGACGGCCTCCGTCAGCTTCTCCCCCTCGTAGCGCAATTTCAGCAGGAAAAACGGCGCATTCTTCCACAGCAGATCCAGGAAAATGGCGTCGCCCTCCCATTTGGGGAGCCGGTCCAGAAACGCCCGGCTGACCCATTGCAGGTCCCCTTCGTTACATTCAATTTCGCTGCCCGTAAAGCCGTCGGCGGTGAACAGGTACATATATTCCCCCTCCCACCGGTCGCTGAGGAAGGTCACGACGCCCCGGCATTGCCACCGGGTCAGGGTCAGGCCCGTTTCCTCTTTTGTTTCCCGCAGGAGGCAGTCGTCCGGGCTTTCGCCCTCTAAGAATTTTCCGCCCACACCGATCCACTTGTCGTGGTTCAGGTCGTTTTCCTTCTTGACCCGGTGAAGCATCAGCACCTGATCGCCCCGGGTGATATAGCAGAGTGTGGTATTCAGCATGGCTTGCACATCACTTTCAGTCCGCAGTGGATATTTTCGATGGTCACTTCCTCGTGGCCCGGCTCCATTTCCCCATCCAGCGTCCAGGGCATTCCGGCATTGGCCCAGATTGTAATGCGGCTGGCGGGGGTGAAGGTCAGCATTTTGCAGTTATATTCCGCCGTCTGCACCGCCCGGATGCACTCGGACAGCTCCCCCAACTCTCTGGGGGACCGGAGCAGCAGCACCTCGAATTTCCCGTCCCGCAGATCCACCTGCTTGGGGTCCAGGGACAAAACGCCCCCCACGCTGGTAGAGTTGCTGACGGCGCCAAAGAGAAAATCGTCCTCGACCATTTTGTCGTCCAGCTGCAATTTGACATGCTCGGTCCTCAGCTGGGACAGCTCGGAAATGCCGCCCAGAATATAGGCCGCATGGCCCAGGGCATTTTTCACGTTCTGGGGGGTGGCATAGCTGGTCCGGGTGAAGGCCCCGAAGGAGGCCACATAGGAAAAATACCGATCGCCGAATTTGCCCACGTCCAGATCGGAGGGTTCCCCGGTGACGACGGCCTCCGCCGCCTGCAAAATGTTGGTGGGCAGGCCCAGACTGGCGGCGAAATCATTGGTGGACCCGGCGGGGATATAGCCCACGGGGATGTTGACTTCGCTGTGCAGGAGGCCGTTGACGGTCTCGTTGAAGGTGCCGTCGCCGCCGCAGCAGGCCACCAGGTCCATTTCCGGGGCATATTGCCGGACGATGTCCGTGGCCTCGCCCCGGGCGCCGGTCATATAGCTTTCCACCCGGTAACCAGCCCGGTTGAAGATCGATAGGATATCGGCCAGATACCGGTTGGCCCGGCGCTGTCCGGCGTAAGGATTCATTACAAAGAGCATCTTTTTCATGACATTCCGTCCTCATTACAGGGATTTTCGAATATTATAGCATGGATTTTAAAAATCGCAAGATTCCGGCGGTTTGTTCATGATTTGTTCATAATTCATTGGTAATTTAGTGTCAAAAAGAGGGAGGTAGTCCATGAGGCTGCTGTATTGTATTTTGTATGTGGCAGGCATCGGCATCGCCTCCCACTACCTGGGCAACGCCCTGCCGAGGGCCTGGTTTTCCCCGGAGCGGTTCCCCTACAAGCCCTGGAAATGGGAAAAGGACGGTCAGATTTACAAGGTCATCGGCATTCAGAGCTGGAAGGACAAGGTACCGGACATGAGCAAAGTCTGCCCGGATATGGTCCGGAAAGAGGTGGCCGGACGGCCTACGGCGGAAAGCACCTGGCGGCTCATCCAGGAGTCCTGCGTGGCGGAGTTCGTGCATTTTGCGCTGATGATCGCATCGCTGTTCGTGCTGCGGATCTGGCCCGGCCCCTGGGGCTGGGTTGCCTACGCACTGTGCATCCTGGGCAATTTCCCCTTCATGCTCATCCAGCGCTATAACCGCCCCCGCCTGGTGCGGCTCTATAAGAAATTAGCGAAAAAGCCCCGGTAGGCTCTCTGCTGGTAAGACAGTAAAATCAAATTTCGTGGAACAGGCATGATCTCGGTCATGCCTGTTCCGCTTTTAGCAGCTCATCCACGGGAATGTAGCCCACAAGCAAATCCGGTGAGTACCCACACCGGAGCTTGCCATTCCGGCAAGCAATGCACGGCGGTACCCACTTCTCATTACCTGCCAACTGCGAAACGCACTTGGCAAGCAATGCTCGTGTTTATGCACCCGTGCAATCTTGTTGGGGAAATGCCCCAAACCCCTGAACGATTTCAGAGAAATCGGCTGCGCTCCTGCGGAGCTGAACAGCGAAACTGTCAAAGTTTCGTTCATACGTTCTCTCTCGTTTTACAGAATTCTCATAAATCCACAACAGCCGATCTCTGACATTTCACAGAAACCCATAGACCTGTAAAAAGCAATGGTTTTCGGTGTATTATCCGTTGCCAGCTCAATTTGACGTACACAGCTGTACCTATCCATGATAGCTTGCAGAAGTGCGGAGCCGATGCCTTTCCGCTGATGCTCCGGCAACACCAAAATATCTTGAACAAACACGATGGTATGCCCATCGCCCACAGTGCGAATAATGCCACAAAGCTGATCGCCCTCGTAAGCTGCAAGAATCAGCATTGAGTTTTCAAAGCCTTTTCGCAGCACCTCTGGATGATCGGTGTAGGCCGTCCAACCTACGCTTTGATACAGCCGCAGAATTTCGGTTTCATCGTATATGCTGTATTCTCTGATTTCCATATAACTAACCCTCCATCTAAAGTATTGTGTCGGTGTGTTACTTATTCCAGCGTAATCTCATACTTTACCTCTCTATACTTAAGCCATAGTATAGTCGTCTGTTTTGAAAATCCAGTCTTTATTCATTTCGTTACATACATATTTTGCATATCAATCAAAGTCCAAATGTTTTAGGCGGCAAGTCAATACCGAGCATTTTTCCGAAAGCCAATGCCCATCGAACAAAATTATAAGATACCGAAGTTACAATACTTCCGGATTGGATATATCCCTCCGGAATTGGATTTTCAAGACTTGCATCCCAACCTATCATCAAGGCGAGATCATCTGTTGTATAGCCCTCCTCGAATAAGTCCTCCGGATTGACACCTGCCATAAATGGCTTGCCCTCCAATAGTCCGGCTTTCAATAAAAGCAACGGGGCAATAGAGATTGCGCCAATGGGCATACCCTCGAATTTTTTGATGAAGTCCAAAATTGCATTGTCCTCAATAGCTTCACGAATATCTATCGCACCGGGCAGAAGCAGGCTGTCGTATTCATTCAGATTTAACTCATCAATACTCTTTTCGGGGATAACGGTCAAGCCATCCTCGCTTCGTATCCGAGACAGTGTTTTGGCAAAAATGGTAATGGGCTTCTCTGCCATTGCCAGCATTTCCAATGCTGGTGCAATTTCAAAATTGCAGAATTGGTCATAGACCAAAATGGCTGTCTTTTTCATTCAACATACCTCCAACTCATATAAAGCCATAGAGCTTCCATTGGGATAATCAATAATATCTACGATTTTATAGCCAGAATTCAGATAAATCTTTCTGACCACCTTTTCATCCAGTCTGGTGTCCAGACGTAGATAACGGATACCTCGCTTGCGGCATTCTGCCTGAATTGCTTCTGTAACCAGTTTCGTCATACCCATTCCGGTAAATTTGCGCCGCACACAGAATTTGTGGAGATAGGCAGCTTCATACTTAGGTGCATCGGGCCAATAGTCAGAATCTGCCCATTGGAGAATGAAAGCACAGACAATTTCTCCGTCAAGCATTCCAATGCAGAAATTCTCCGGTTGGGCATCGGGTGTGATAAGTTCCTCTTTCGTAAGCCATTCGTCAGGCCATACTCGGTATCCCTGATCCCGCCCCCGAGCGGCAACCTCACGCATTATAGAAATAGCGTCCTCAACTTTGCCAAAATAAAGTTCCAAGTCGTTGTCCATGTTCACTTCTTCCTGTAAATCTGTTGATTTTGAAGTGTCTTGCCGTTCGGTTCATATTTGTCTTTTGCTTCACCTGTCACATAGGCAAAGAACAGAAACCCGAGCTTCGTGCGAAACCCTTTTGGAATGCGACTCCACTCGACGCCACGGAACAGGTCTTTTACTCGAAAGTTCTCGCCCGATTGGACAATAGTTTCGGCATAGAGACAAGCTGCATCGAATAGTTCATTCAAAGAAGTATCCTTAGTCACCATAATTCTTACCTCCATTTGCTCATAAGCTACTTGCTATATGCTATTATAGTATATGGAGGCGCTTTGTTCAATACTTTTTCGCAAATGTCCAAAAAGAAGTTATAAATACTTCCGTCAAAATCAGTTGTGCTGATTTCCGTGAACGTCTTTGCTACATAGCAAACAAACTTCACCCAATAGCGCTTCTCTTATCTGTGATGCCGATATACTGGATAGTGGCAGTTGTAACGCTTTCAAGCCCATTTGCACGAATAGATAAAGTCAGATATGCCCATCTTTGAACAAAGCATCACAGGGCACTAAACAGGCGATTTTCGCCCCCCTAAACGCACAAAACAGGCAGCACCCAACCGAAGTTGAGTGCCGCCTGTTTTGTTGTCCAATCCTGCTTGGCAGATGCCGATTTTGTAGTTTTCTCAAATTACTGTCTTATCGGCACACGGCATAACGGGGTTTTTTCTTATACGCACCTCCGGCGAAACTTTGCAGGGGGTGGCGGCACGCTCCGATGCGCCAGCTGACGATAACTGAGCAGTAAAAAACGACGTAGAGGTTAAAGGGACAGAGAAAAGGCTCCCCTGTGTAGGGTTGTGCCCCGCGCAGCCCCTACACGCCGGGAGGCTTACGCCACTCTGTTTCTGCGTATAGAACTCGGCGGGCGGGGCATGCCGCCGCCCCTACCATTCATCGACGATACTGCGTCCCACCCCTCATCCGTCTCACACAAGCGTGAGCTACCTTCCCCCAGGGGAAGGCTACCCTCAGAAGAACCGACGCCCTGCTTCTGAGAAAAATTTTTATTCTTCCTTTTCTCTTCACTTTTCACTCTTCTCTTTTCTCTAAAAAACTCACCCCATGGGGGTGAGTTTTTTCTTTCTTATTCTCCGCTTCCTTCGGCCTTTTGGTTCCTGGGGCGGCGGTTATAGGGGCGGCGGGGGCGGCGGTTTTCGCCTCTCGGCGCTCTGGGGGCTTCCCCCTCCCCGGTCTGATTCGGGCCGCCCTGGGCAAAAATCTGCCCGTTTCCCTGAGCCGGATTCTGTCCGTTGTCCTGCCCGGCCTTCCGGTCCTGCTTGGGACGGCCCTGCTTCTGGCCCTCCTGCTTCCGGGGCTTGCCCTCGGCGGGCTTTTTCGGCTTGTTCTGGGGCTGCTTCTTCTCCGGCTTGGGCATCTCGTCAGAGGGCTCCACACCGGTGCGGCCCTTCCGGGGATTGTTCCGGCGGCGCTTATTGCGATTTTCCTCGCCCTTCGGCTCCCGGACCGGCTCGGCTACCGACTCCTGCTCCTCCGCCTGCTCCTCGGCAATGGTGTCCGTGGAATAGCGGAAACGGATGGCCTCCAGCACCGGGGCCGCCTCCGTGGTGGGAGCCAGTCTCGGCCGCTTGCCGGAGCCGGAAATGGGCGCCAGGTCCGCCGGGATGGGCGGGTCGGTCTTTTTGGCCCGGCCGTTGCGCAGAACGGCAATTTCGTCGATGGAGAAGGTGGAAATTGTCTCCGGGTTCTCCTCCATGCGGACCTTCACCCGGCTGCGCAGCAGCTCCACCTCCGTGACGGTCCCCCGGCCCTCCGGAGTATCCACGAAGGATTCCGCCTTGGGGGAGCGTTTGATGAGGTCCTCGTAGGCCGCCTGCTCATAGTTCAGGCAGCACAGCAGCCGCCCGCAGGTACCGGAAATTTTCGTAGGGTTCAGGCTCAGATTCTGGGTCTTGGCCATTTTGATGGACACCGGCTGGAAATCGCTCAAAAAGCTGGAGCAGCAGAAGGGCCGCCCGCAGATGCCCAGGCCTCCCACCATCTTCGCCTTGTCCCGGACGCCGATCTGGCGCAATTCAATGCGGGTATGGAAGGCCGAGGCCAGCATTTTCACCAGTTCCCGGAAGTCCACCCGCTCGTCGGCGGTGAAGAAGAAAAGAATTTTGCTGCCGTCGAAGGCGCACTCGGCGCTGACCAGCTGCATATCCAGGCCCAGATAGGCGATCTTTTCCTGGCAGAAGGCATAGGCCTTCTTTTCTCTCGCCTGATTGTCCTGCAGAATGCGCTCGTCCCGAGCGGTGGCCTTCCGCAGCACGGGCCGCAGGGGGGCCACCAGCGTGGCCGCATCCACCTTATGGATGCCGGAAGCGCAGGTGCCGAATTCCGCACCGCGGGCAGTATCGATAATGACATGGTCCCCGGCGGCAAGGGTCAGGCCGTTGGGGTCAAAAAAGTAGACCTTCTGGCCCGGGCGGAACTGGACGTCCACCACCTGCCGCTGTTCTTTTTCCATTTGTTCTTCCATGAATGTCTCCTTTATTTTCGCAGGGCGAAGAACAGCCAGCCGCACACGGCGGCAGGCGAAACGTTGCCCTGAGTGTAGTCAATGGCTTTTTGCAGCACGTCCACGGCGGAAAGCAGGTCGCCGCCCTGGCGTTTTTCGGCGATCCTCGCCGCCAGTGGGGAGGATGCGCGCATTCCCCCACGGGAGAGCAGTGCGTCAGCCAGCAGGGTCCGCCAGGCGGTCAGCTCCTGGGAAAGCTGGTCCCGCTTCCATTTTTCCATGGGGCAGAGCAGCTCGGCATACTCCCGGTCCTTTCCGTTCAGGTACACCTCCACGAATTGCTTCGTCTGGGGGGATTCCGCCTGGGTCATCAGGACCTTGGCCTGGCCCAGAAAGCCTCCGGACCGCTCCAGAGCGCTTTCCAGTGTCTCCTTTGCCGCCTCCGGGAACTCCCTGTGCAGAGCAGAACGCAGTGTCTCCTCCGGAAGGGCGTTGAGATTCAGCGCCGTGCAACGGGAACGGATGGTCGGCAGCATTTTGTTGGGATTGTCCGTCAGCAGCAGGAACACGGCGTATTCCGGCGGCTCCTCCAGGATTTTCAGCAAGGCGTTCTGAGCTTCCAGACGCATATCCTGGGCTCTGGGAATCACGTAAATTTTATAAGCCGCCTCGTTGGGCCGGATGAAGGCATCCGCCCGGGCCTGGCGCATCAGGTCCACGGTGACGGTCTTTTTGTCCTTGTCCTCCACCCAAATGACGTCCGGATGGATGTCCTCCAGCACCCGGCGGCAGGCGTGGCAGGTCATGCAGGGCGGCTCGGTGCCCTCGCACAGAATGGCGGCGGAGAGCAAGTGGGCAAGCGTATGCTTGCCGGAGCCCTCTGGGCCGGAAATCAGATAAAAGTGGGCAATATGGCCCTTTTTCAGGGAACGGGTCAGATTTTCTTTCAGCCGTTCGTTGCCCAGCAGTGTGGAAAAGCCCATATTTTTAGCCCCACATAGCGGACAGAGTAGGAATGATTTGCTTCTTCCGGCTCATGACCTGAGGCAGGAACACGGTGTTATCCTTGGGGGCCACGTTGAAGGCCTGCCGGATCACGTCGTCGTCTCCCCAGTAGATAATTTGCGTGCCTTCCAGCAGCACGTCCGTGAGCATCAGAATGACCATGGAGAAGCCCTTCTGCCGGGCGGTCTTTTCCATGAGGGCCAGGAACTCATCCTTCCGTTCCAGCATTCTGGGGCTGTCCACGCAGGTGATCTGGGACACGGCCAGATTATGGCCCGCAATGTGGAATTCCTTGTAGTCCGTGAAGAACAGGTCCTCCACGGTCTTGTTCCCGGCGGAGGCGGAGAAAATTTCCCGGCCCAGCTCGTCCAGGGACACGTTGGCGATCCGGGCCATCCGCTCGGCGGTCCGGCGGTCCCGGTCGGTGCAGGTGGGGGATTTGAACATGACGGTGTCGGAGAGAATGGCCGCCGCCATCATGCCCGCCATATTCTCCGAGGGCATCAGGCCCCGGTCCTGGAACATACTGGCAATGATGGTATTGGTGGAGCCTACCGGCTCGTTGCGGACGTAAATGGGTCCGGTAGTCTGGATGTCGGCCAGCCGGTGATGATCGATAATTTCCAGGATTTCCGCTTCTTCCAGACCGGGGACGGATTGGGCAGCCTCGTTGTGGTCCACCAGCACCACCCGCTTGCGTCTCGGCTGGAGCAGATGATACCGGGTCAGAACACCCACGACTTTTTCGTTCTCGTCCAGAATGGGATAGCAGGAGGCCCGGTGCTTCAAAACCTGGGCCCGGACCTCGTCCACCCGGTCCTCCAAGTGGAAGCACACCAGGTCGGCAGTCCGGCAGATGCGGCCGATGGGCGCCGACTGGAACAGCAGCCGGGCGGCCCGATAGGCGTCATAGGGCGTGGAAATAATGCAGGTGTCGGTGGGCTCGTGCCGGAAATCCTCCCCCAGCTCCGCCTGGCAAAGCACCAGGGTGTTCACGTTCATGCGCAAAGCCCGCTGGATCATATCCGGCTGATGGCCGCAGAGGACGATGTTATTTTTCCCGGAAAACAGCAGATTTTCCCGGCTCTGGGGCAAGGCAATGGCGATTTCCCCCGCCACGGTGTCGGTGGTCTCTCCGGCGTCGTTGAGAATTTTTCCTTCCAGCACGGAAAGCACGTTGAAAAGCGGCACTTCCTCCAAGGCCCCGGTGCTGACCTGGGTCATGTTGTAGCTGGCCACGTCCTCCCGGGAGAGCATTCCGAACAACGTGCCGTCGTCGTTGACCACCGGCACGGCGGTAATGCTTTTCTGCTGGCAGAGAATGTCCCAGGCCCGGCCCACGGTCACGGCGGGGCTTAAAAAGGGCGGCACGTCAAATTCCAGGTCCCGGACCTGGGTGTACATATTATAAATGCGCTTTGGGGGCGCAAAGCCGAACTTGTCCAGCACGATCTGGGTTTCGTCGGACACATGGCCCAGGCAGGCGGCCTCATATTCCCGGTCCCCCACGGCGTTGCGCAGGGCGGCATAGGCCATGGCGGCCACGATGGAATCGGTATCCGGGTTCTTATGCCCGGTCACATAAATAGGGTCCATAGGTTCCCTCCTTCTTATTCTTCCGCAATTTCTCCGGCAAGGCTCCGGGCGAAAACCGCCCGAATCTCCTCCGGGGCCATATTCTGACCAATGGCCCACATGAGTTTCGTCATGGCAGCCTCGGTGGTCATGTCCCGGCCCTGAATGACCCCCAACTCCAACAGCCTGCTGCCCACCTGGTAGACCCCCAGGTTGGCGCTGTCATAAAGGCACTGGGTCGTGACCACCACGGAAATGCCCGCATTCACGGCTTTCCGGATGCCGTCCAGCCCCTGATGGAGGATGTTCACGCCCCCCAGGCCGAAAGCCTCCATGACGATGCCCCGGTAGCCCATGTCCACCAGCGCATCGAAAATTTTCGGGGACAGTCCCGGCGTCAGCTTCAGAAGAAACACGTCGGAGCTGATGCGGGTATAAAGCTTTGCCTCCCCCCGGCGTCTGGGCAGGACGCTCTCGTCCACCCGAAGCCCTAAGCCGGTAACGGTGGCCGCATAACGGGCATTGACGCTTTCAAAGGCATTGAAGCCCGTGGCCCGCAGCTTCACGGACCGGCAGCCCAGCATAACCTTCCGGTCGAAGGCCAGGAACACCCCCGGCTTCCCGGAAGCCGCCATGGCGAAGGCCGTTCGGAGATTGTCCGGCCCGTCGCTGAGCACGTCCGCCAGGGGCAGCTGGGACCCGGTGAACACCACCGGCACATCAATGTCGGGAAGCAGAAATGTCACGGCGGAGGCTGTGTAAGCCATGGTGTCCGTGCCGTGGGACACGACGATACCGTCGTAACCGCTGCGCAGGGTGAAAATGCTTTCGGCAATGAGAAGCCACTGGTCCGGCGTAATATTAGAGGAGTCCAGGCAGAGAACGTCCCGGACGGTGATGTCATAATAGGTGCGAAGCTGGTTGACCTCCCGCTCCATGACCTCCGAGCGCTTGGGTTCCAGGCCGTCCGCTCCGGGCACCGAAGCAATGGTCCCGCCGGTGGTCAGCAGCAGAAGCCGCTTTTTTTCTTCCATAAAAGCCTCCCTGTCCGCAAAGAGAATTTCTCATGCTCTATTATAATGACGAATGGCGAAAATAGCAAGAAAAATCCGCAGGGAATCGCCGCTTCCCCTTGCATTTTGCCGCCGCTTGGGGTACAATACGCTTGAAATGGGCCGGAATATCCGGCGATTTGAAGGAGGAATCCCCATGAATGTACTGGTCACCGGCGGCGCCGGCTATATCGGCTCCCACACCTGCGTGGAGCTTTTGAACAGCGGCTACGGCGTCGTGGTCGTGGATAATCTGTGCAACGCCAACCCCAAGAGCCTGGACCGGGTCCGGGAGCTGACGGGCAAGGACCTGCGCTTCTACGAAGGCGACGTCCGGGACGAAGGGTTGCTGCAGAAAATTTTTGCAGAGAACGACATCGGCTGCGTCATCCACTTCGCCGGGCTGAAGGCCGTGGGCGAAAGCGTCGAAAAGCCCTGGGAATACTATAATAATAACCTGAATTCCACTCTGGTGCTGACCAAGGTCATGCGGGAGGTTGGGATGCAGAATATCATCTTCTCCTCCTCCGCCACGGTCTACACCGCCACCAACGAAATGCCCTTGCGGGAGACCAGCGTCACCGGCGGCTGCACCAACCCCTACGGCTGGACCAAGTACATGACGGAGCAAATTCTCTCCGGCATGAGCCACGCCGACCCCAAGTGGAGCGTGTGCCTGCTGCGCTACTTCAACCCCATCGGTGCCCACCCCTCCGGAAAAATGGGTGAGGACCCCCGGGGCATCCCCAATAACCTGATGCCCTACATCACCCAGGTGGCCATCGGCCGCCGGGACCACCTGAGCGTCTACGGCAACGACTACGATACCCCCGACGGCACCGGCGTCCGGGATTACATCCATGTGGTGGACCTGGCCAAGGGCCATGTGGCCGCCGTGAAGTACACCGTGGAGCATAAGGGCTGCGAGGTGTTCAATTTGGGCACCGGCGTCGGATACAGCGTGCTGGATATGGTCAAAACCTTCGTGGAGGTCAACAACGTGAAGGTCCCCTATGAGATCGTGGGCCGCCGGGCCGGCGACATCGCCACCTGCTATGCCGACCCCACCAAGAGTCGGGAAATTCTCGGCTGGACCGCCGAGAAGAATCTGGCCGATATGTGCCGGGACTCCTGGCGCTGGCAAAGCCAGAACCCCATGGGATACGGAGACTGAATTAACAAACGTCGCACCCGAAGTCGGGTGCGACGTTTGTTTAGGGAAGAGAGAAAAGAGAAAAGTGAAGAGAGAAGAGAAGATGTAAAAATCCGCCCCGGTGGGGCGAAAAATTGCCTTCCCCAAGAAGTAGGGCGTTGGTCCTTCTGAGCAAGGCCTTCCCCTCCAGGGGAAGGCTTTTCTCAGAAACCGGTAGGCCCTGCTTCTACTGGAGGGCACTCCACACCCGTCACAGCTTGCCCCGTGCCACCCTCTGTAAGCAGGAGCGGGCCTTTTTGCCTCCCGGCGTGGCAAAACCAGGTGGAAAGTCTTTCCCCTCATCCCATAAACTCCGCCGGGGCAGATGCGTTTCCCTGCCCCGGCGGAGTTTATTCTGCAATCGTTCGGATTTTCCGTCCTCATTCTGCGTCCCGGTAATGATTCCGGACCCACTTCACCGCATTTTCGTAGTCGTTCACCGTGTCAATCTCCTTCGTGTGTATCTCCACGGCACGAATGGGCAGCAGCGGCTCCAGCATCTGATAGACATGGCCGGTCCCCGGCGTCAGGCGGTCCGTCCGCATTTTGGCCAGGCCGGTCCATTCCAGCTGTCCCCGCTCTCTGGAAAATTCAATGACACGATGTTCCCGGTCCAGCGTCATCAAAACCGGGTTGTCCGTAGATGGGGTCGTCCCGCCAATGACCTCTTCTGCCGCAGTTCGTCCATCCCGATCTTTCTCATTTCCTGATTTCTCCTCTGATCTGCCCGGCCATCTCCCAGAGCAGCTTGGGGTTCAGCGACCGGAACATCAGGCGGTTATTCCGGCGAATGGGCCGGATAAGGAAGCCCGTAACCACATTGGTGAACATCTGGGTCACCAGAGAGGCCCAGGCTGCGCCGTCGCTGCCCATAGAGGGAATCAGCGCCGCATTCAGCGCCACATTGGCCAGGGCCCCGGAAAGGTTGATAATCCAGAGATATTTCTGCTTGTTTTCCGCCAGAATCCAGATATTCCGCACCACGCCCAGGTAAGAAAAAGTGGTGTACCAGGTGGCAATCCGCAGCGTGGACGTGGCCGCCATGTAATCCTTGCCGTAAGTCAGGGAAATAATGGGGTCCGCCAGCAGCATGATGGCCACGCACTGGGCCAGGGACAGGTAAATAATGACGCTGTACAGCTTTTTTACACTTCGCTCGAAGGATTCCTGTCCCAGCTTCTGATTTTCAAAAATCAGCGGCCGGAAGGAATCGATGATGGCGGCAAACACAAAGCTGCTCAGACCTGCGCAGACCGTAGCGGCGGAGTAAATGCCCGTGACCGCATCGCCGATCATGGATTTGAGCATGATCCGGTCCGTCTGGGTGAACAGCGTCACCATCAGGCTGGACACGATGTAATAGTGGCTCTTGGCGAACATGGAGCGGATGCGCTGAAAAGATGCTTTCAGCTTCTGTCCCCCCAGCTTTTTGTAAAAGCCCAGCAGCAGCACGGCAATGATGAGGGAGTCCAACGCATAGGACAGGGCGAACCAGTACACGCTCTTGCCGGTGGCCAGCAGGTAGACTTTATAAGCAGAAATAATGACGTAGGACGCCAGGGACACCAGCGCCGTATATTTGGAGAGCAGCTTGGCCTGGAACCAATACTGAATCATTTCCAGGGCCTGAGCCAGCAGAATCAGGCTGTACAGCGCCACTGCGATTGTAGTCACTTTTTCGCCGGGGTTGGCCACCAGGGTGAACAGCACCGCCGCAGCCATGCCCAGGAAGGACGTCAGGGCACAGGTCAGCAGGGACGTGCCCAGAATTTCTCCCTCGGCGTGGGGTTCGGAAATCAGCTCCTGGACCAGGATGTTGGTCAGGCCCAGATTGGCAAACGGCAGGATGAAGGCCACCACGGAGGTGGCGTAGGTGATGAGGCCATAGTTGGAAGGCCCCAGATACCGTGCCGACATCATGGAAACCACGAAGCTGAGGATATTTTGTACGATCTTGCACCCGATAATCCAGGATGCGTTGTTTACCAAACGATTCATGGGGTCTTTCCTTTGCGAATAGCGTTAAAAATCCAGCTGGTCCAGCTCCGCAGCCCGGTTCCGGTAGGAGAACACCTGCCGGGTGGTTTCAACGGTCTTTTTCCATTCCGCCACCAGCTCCGGCTCCCGGAGAACCTTCCGCAGGCCGTCGCAGAGGGAATCGTCGTCCATGCCCACGACCATACCGGCCCCGGCATCGTCTACGATCTCCTTTGCCCCGTCCACGCAGGTGGAAAGCACAGGAATACCCAGCATATTGGCCTCCACGCAGACGGTGCTGTACCCCTCCGCAAAGGAAGCACAGACCAGCAGGTCCGCCTTGGACATATAGGCATAGGGGTTGCTCTGGGCCCCGAAGAACCGGACGTTCTCCGTCAGCCCCAGCTCCTTCGTGCGGTTTTCCAGTTTGGAGCGTTCTTCTCCGTCGCCGATGACCCACAGGGAGAGTTTTTCGCCCTCTTTTTTCAATTTTCCGCAGCACTCGATGAGCCGCAGCACGCCCTTTCCGGGTTCCAGCCGGCCCACCACCACAAAGGTCATTTCCGGTCCCCGCTCCACGGGGATGGCTTCTGCACCCATGGTGCGGACCTTGTTGTCGTCCACCAGATTGTGGCAGCAGCACACGGGAATCGTTCCGCCGGTCTCCTCCCGGAACCGTTCCTCATTGCACTTGGACACGGCCACGATTTTATCCATCTTCCGGTAGGTATCCAGCAATTTCAGGCCCTTGTCATAGCCGTGAATCCAGCCGTAATGGCGGCAGTCCGTGTTGGTGGAAGCGGCGATGATTTTTTCCGGCATTTCCATGCAGAAGCCGATTTCCACATCGTATCGTTCCTTCACCAGCATCCGATAGAGAACCCGGTCCGGCAACAGCTTCAGCACCTTGGAAAAACCGCGGAAATAAAACCCGCAAAAGGGCTTTGCCTTCACCTGTGGCAGCAGCCAGCTTTTCATCCCCGGCTCAAACTTGAAAAGGGACTGGAGCGTTACCTGATGGCCCCGCTTGGCCAGCTCATTGGCCAGCCCCACCGCCGTCCGGGCCACCCCGTCCTGGGTCTGAAAATGATTGATGAGAATGTATATCTTCTTCATAGGGATCATCCTTCCGCATAAAGCCGTTCCAGGTCTGCCGCCAGAGCGCCGATGTCATATCCGGCCCGGCGCAGGTCTGCCCGATTATCGGTCCGGGCCGGGGCCTCGTTCAAAAGGCGCAAGGCCTCCTCCGCCCACCGCTCCGGGGATTCGTTCAGGGACATGGGGCACAGCCGGTCCGTCACCGCCGTCTCCTGGGAGTTGGTATCGCTGATCAGGCAGGGCAGGTCGCAGGCCTGGGCCTCGATCAGCACCACGCTGAGGCCCTCAAACAACGAGGGGAACAGCAGCAGGTCCATGCCCTGATAGAGGGTCTGGGCATCGGACCGGACACCAAGGAAATCCACCGCGTCCTCCAGGCCCTTTTCCCGGACCAGCTCCCGGATCTCCGGCTCCAGCTCGCCCTTGCCCACCAGCACCAGTCGGGTCTGGGGGTCTTTCCGATGGATTTCCGCAAAAATCGCCACCAGAAAACGGTGGTTCTTCTGCTCATTGAACCGGCCCACATGGCCGATGATTTTCTGTCCTTCCCAGCCCATGGCCTTCCGGACTTCCTCCCGGCGCTCCGGCCGGAAATAGATGGCATCCAGGTCCAGTCCGTTGTGGATGACCCGGAAATTGTTTTTCGTGAACATCCAGTGGCCCGCCGCCTCCGAGCAGGCAAACCGTCGGATGGGCAGCAGCGCCAGCAGATGCCGGAAAGCCCGGTGGGCCTGCACATGATACAGGGCGCCGGTGTTGTGGGAATGGACCACCACCGTGGCCACGCCGCTGTTTTTCGCCGCCAGGGCATCCCGGAAGGCATCCATGGCGTGGTGGGTATGGATATGGAACACGTCGCAGGGATGCTCCCGCAGGGCCGCTTTCAGTGCGGCGTATTTCCGGAATTGCTTGATGGGTCCCCGGGCCGTGACGGCTTCCGTGTGATACACATGGCCCCCCAGCGCCCGGATTTCCGGGTCGTATGCTCCCTCCTCCTGCTCGGAGCAGAGGAAATCAAATTGAATCTTCTCCCGGTCGATTTTCCGGAACAGGTTCATCAGGAAGGTTTCCTGACCGGCCCGGTCCATCCGGGAAACATAGTGCAGAACATTCAGCATAGGCTTATCCTCGGCGTTTCGCAGCCAGCGCATCCGTCCAGCGGCACAGAAGGCCGGGGCGGAAATGACCGGCACGGGTATTTTCCTTTTCCAGCAGAGCCGCATAGCGGCTGGCGGTCATCCAGAAGAACACCGCCGTGGGATACAGGGAGGACACCAGCGTGGAATCCGCCAGACCGTCCATCAGAAATGCCGCCACACCGCCCAGCAGCACCGCATGAAGCGCCCAGTCGGTGCCGTCGCTGTATTTGAAGAACCGCAGCACGTCCGCCAGCATCACCAGCAGAAACGCCGCCAGACAGGCAAAGCCCACCAGGCCGAAATCCACCAGCACCTCCAGATAGGCATTGTGGAAATTGCCCCGGACGGGCAGGGCATCCATACCCAGTTGCGCCAGGGCATGGTCGTGATTGTCCATGCCGGTGCCGAACACCGGCCGGGCCAGGAACAGCTTCCAGCCCATTTTCCACAGGTCCGCCCGGCCGTTGAAGCCCTGGGTCTCCTCCCGCTCGATGGTGTCGATGGTTCCGGGATTCAGAATGGGCTTCTTATGTCCGTCGGTACGGTTCTCCTCTTCCTGGATAAGTTCTTCGTACTGATCCAGCAGGTCGTTTCTCCGGGTGCTGATGTTCAGAAGATAGTATTCATAGTTCACGTCCAGTCTGGACATGCCCCGCTGGAGCAGCCGTCCGCCGGTAAACACCACCGCAGCGCAGAGAATTCCGGCCAGGGCCGCCCTCCAGAACCGCTTGCCGTCGGGCCGGACCTTCAGCATCCAGGTAAAGGCCGTCACGGCGGCCATAAGCACCGCGGAATAAATCTGGGTCCGGGAATTGGCCAGCAGCAGCGTGACAAAATTCACAAAGGAGAGCACCCAGAAGAAAATTTTCCAGCCTTTTTTCTTCTCGTCCACCGCCCGGATGCAGCATAGCACAATGCCCCCCAGGCAGACCATGCCCAGCACATTGGGATTGCCGAACAGACCGGCCAGCCGGTTTTCCGCCGGGTACATCCCGATACAGCCGCGCTTGAGCACATAATGATAGTATTTCCCGAAGAACATCCCGATGCCCACCAGGTTGGCGCAGGAAATGGCCACGGCGAAAAAGCGCTCGGTGAGTCGGCTCCGGGCCTCGCTGCGCTTTCCGAAGGAATACACCAGGGCCAGCCCCTCGGAATAATAGAGGAAGTTGGAAAGGAAGGAGAAGCCGAACAGGTTCCGGTTGGTAAGCATGGTACATCCGTAGGACAAGGCAAAAATCACCAGCAGCACACGGCCCTTGTTCCGCAGCACCCGCCGCTCTCCGGCCAGGTCCACGATCAGGACCGCCAAGGCATAGACGTGCAGCAGCTTCATATAGGGCTCGATGACCGGGGCCACCGGCGGACACACGCCCAGCAGGCTCACCAGCAGGTACATAAACCGGAAAGCCTCCGGACTGAACGCCTCCGTCAGAAGCGGTTTTCCTTTTTTCATTTCGTCACTCCCGTCCCGTCGTAATCGTAAAGATACTCGGCCAGCTCCCGCTCGATGATTTTCAGGTCCTCCCCGATGTCGTAGGTCTCCCACATCCGGGTATTTTTGATGGACTTGGCCGGATCCAGATACTGCTTCGGGGCCGCATGGTCCTCCTCGCTGAGGCCCAGGAAGTCCCGCAGGGCAGCCGTGGTCCCGTCATAGCGGTAGATCAGATCCTCAAAATGAATCAGCATCACCCGCTCCGGGTCGTAGACCTCCGTTTTCCGGTGGGCCCGGGTGTAACGATACCACTTGCAGAAGGTCTCCACGTCATCCGTGGGGATCACATGGCAGCGCCAGCGGAATTTTTCCAGAATATACAAATCCCTGGGGTCCCGGTCCACCACGATGACCCGGATGTCGTCAAAGAACGGCAGATACCGCCAAATTTCCGAGGGCGGCACCAGCTGGTCCACCATCAGCATGGGGGCGTTCTGGGGATTGGCCGCCTCCATCAGCTGGGACACATAGGTCCGGGTCTTTTCCAGAAATTCCTCCTTGGTAGGATGACCGCAGTAGGTGATTTCCTTGGGCAGAGAATTCAGCGTATGCTCATTATGACGGCCCAGAGTCAGCTTGTAAAGTTTGCTGAACATCTGCTTCCGGTCATAATAGCCGATGCCCCGGTCCAGAAGATCGTACTGCCACCAGCCCCGGTAGGAAAAATCCACCAGGGAATCGATGTACCGGTAGGAGATTTCCTTCCAACGGTTCTGGAAAAAAGGCTCATAGCGATGGGTCAGCCGGTTGCCGGAGTAGAAATCCACCAGCTTCTTGAAGCGCTTGATGGCATGGCCGGAGTTGTGCCGGTTGTGATTTTCCGTCAGATGATATTGCAGGTCCGATACGCCGTCCATATCGTGGAGAATCCGAATTTCGGAATCCCCCAGGCTCTTGACCGTGGAAAATTCCGTCACGTAATCCGTGACGGCACTGGAACCGGTGCCATAGTAGCTGGCGCAGGTGATGACTCTCATGTATGTTCCCCCATTTTCAGATACTGACGCCCCGGACCCGGTCCGGCAGAATGCCGATGACCTTGCGAAGAACGGCGCACAGCCCATACAAGACCCCACCGGGAAGGCTCCGGGCCATGCCGTTCAGAAGGCGGTATTTTCCGCCCAGGCCCGTGCCGGCAGGCAGGTCCGCTTTGGCCTTCTTGATGGCGGCGCATTTTTCTCCGTAGGTCATAGGGCATTGCTTCTTCTGCAGATTGAAGATCATGGCGTAAAAAAATTTCGTCCGCAGCAGACCCTCCATAGGATTTTCCAGATGGTGCGCCGCCAGGGTCCGGTCCATTTTCTCTAAAGACCGCCGCCGGACCGCATACAGGTCCTTCCGATAGATGGTCGTAGCGGTGCTGTTCTCCACGAGATAGGAATAGATGGGCCGGTCCAGATAAACCACCCGCTCCGCCCGGAGCAGGTATTCCAGATTGAAATTAAAGTCCTCTCCCAAGGGCAGCGTCTCGTCAAAGGCGATTGCGTACTCCGTCAGGATGCTTCGCTTGTAGAGCTTTGCATAAACACAGTTCAGCCCGTTGGACAGCGCCTCGCTCAGACGCTCCCGAATCTGACTTTGGGAATAAGCACCCGCTTTGGGAACGCAGTCTACCCGCTTCCCGCCGCAGACCTTGGTATATCCGGCAATCAGATAATCCCCGTCGCCGTTTTCCATGGCCTCCACGGCCGTTTGGACCATATCCGGCGGGCAGGAATCATCCGCATCCGCAAACATGATATATTCACCGGACGCCTCCCGGAGGCCCCGGTTGCGTGCACTGCTGACACCGCCGTTTTCCTTGCGGATGAGCCGCAGGGCCTCGCCATAGGGCTTCAGCACATCGGCGGTGTTGTCCTTGGAACCGTCATCTACGATAATGATCTCCATATTCCGGTATGTCTGGCCCAGCAGCCCCTCCGCCACAGTGCAGATCGTTCCGGCTGCATTATACGCAGGCACGATTACGGATACTTTCAATATCATCCCTCCATCCGGTTCCGGCCTTTCGGGGACATTATTCCCGCAGGCCATAAATATCCCGCATCATTGCCCCGACCTTTTCCCTGGAAAATCCCAGGACCTTTTCCCGATTATGTGCGCCCAGGGCCGCCCGTTCCCGGTCCAGAAGGCCCTCGATGGCCCTGGCGCAGGAATCCACGTCCGCCGGGTCAAAGAGGGCGCCGCCCGCCGGGTCGATGAGGTCCGTGTTGCCCCGGATTCCGGAGCAGGCCACGGCACGCTTGCAGGCCATGGCCTCCATCAGCGCCACGGACAACCCCTCCCGTTTGGAGGGGAACACGAACAGGTCGCAGGCCTTGACGATGCCCAGCACGTCGCTGCGATAGCCCAGCAGATGCAGACGTTCGCCCAGGCCCAGTTCTTCCGCCAATACCTTCAGGGCCGAAGCGTTGGGACCCTGACCGCAGATGGCATAATGGACCGTTTCAGGCAGTTCCTTCATGGCCCGCAGCACCAGCGCATGATTTTTGTTGTCGTTCAGCTCGCCTACGGAGAGCATCAGGAAATCGCCCTCCGGGATATGCAGCTCCTGCCGGATGGGCTGAAGCGCCACATGGTCGATCTTGTCCGGATCAATGCCGATTCCCGGCACATAGGCAACTCTTCCGCCCTTTTTCAGCCGGAATTTCCGTTCCGCCAGGGCATGGTCCTCCCGGTTGATGGTAATGAGCGTGTCGGTGAACCGTCCGCAGAACCGCTCCATGGGATAGTAGAGCAGCCAGTTTTTCCGGGGAGCGCCCTGATAGAAATGGAAGCCGTGGGCGGTATAGATCATTTTTGTGGTGGCATAATGCCTGCTGCACCGGTTGGCCAGCCGGCAGATCATGCCGCCGATGGGCGAATGGCAGTGGATGAGGTCGTAGGCCCCTTCGTTCATCCGCTGTTTACTCAGCCGGAAGGATTGGAAAATGGCCCCCAGGGCCGTGACCTTCCGGGGTACGGGGATATGGTAGACCCCGCAGCCCATTTCCCGCAGGGTCTGCTCCATAGCCTGAATTTTTTCGGCGGAAATGGTGCTGCCCTCTTTCATGTTGCAGGCCACGTCCACCTGATAGCCCCCGTCCATCAGGAGCCGGATGTTGTCCATATTGAACTGCTGAATCATGGAAGCCACGGAGGCATACATCAGTGCCTTTTTCATAGGGTCTTCTCCGTTTCTTCAATGGAGCGGGCCAGGTCCGCCACGCAGTAATCCCCCGGCGCTGCACTGAGGGCCGGGTCATAGCACAGGCTGCCGAAGGCCTTGTTCACCAGTCCCGTGCAGTGGGAGAGCAGCTTCAGTGCCCAGGTAAAGCCGGGGACCAGGACAATATGCTTCCCGTGGGCCTTGGCAATCAGGGCCACCAGCTGGGAAGTATTGGAATATTCCCGGTTCTGGGGCCAGAAAATGCCCCCAATTCCCTGCTCGATGAGCAACCGCACGCACTCGGCCAGATTCTCCACATACAGCATGGAACGCTGATTGTCCACCTTCGGGAACAACGGCAGCTTCCGGGCCATTTTGGAAAGGGTCGGATAATTCCCCTTGCTGCCTGGGCCGTAGATCATGGGCGGCCGCAGGACCGCCACCCGAAAAGCGTCGCTTTCCAGCTTTTTCAGTCCTTTCTCCGCCTGGACCTTGCTGTCTCCATAGAAATTCGCCGGGGCCACCGGGGTATCTTTGGTAATGGCCTTCCGCTTCCCGATGGGGGCGCTGTCGCCGTAGACAATGGCGCTGCTCATGTACAGGAACTGGCCCACGCCGTCGGCCTTGGCCTTTTCCGCCACCGCCAGGGTCAGGTCCCGGTTCACGGCATAATATTCCGCCTTCCGCTCCTCGCTGACGTGGCCCACGTCCGCATGGGCGATGCCCGCCACATGAAAAACCGCATCATATCCGGAAAAATCGGCCTGCTTCCACTTCTCGCCCCGGACACTGAGCGTATCCACCGCATATTTTTCCGGCCAGCGGGCCAGATAGTCGGCCACGGAAGTGCCGATATAGCTGTGTGCGCCGGTAATGAGAATCTTCTTCATTGTTTTTCGGCCTTCTCCTTCTCCAGCGTGCCGGTGCCGCCCTCCACCACACCGTCGTGCTTCAACACGGAGGTGATGGTGCCGAAGAAGCACTTGCAGTCAAACAAAAAGCTCATTTTTTGCACATATTCCCCGTCCAGTTTGGCCTTCACGGGAATTTCCAGTTCGTCCCGACCGTTGATCTGGGCCCAGCCGGTGAGGCCCGGACGGATGTCGTTGGCGTGATACTTATCCCGCTCGGCGATCAGGTCGTCCTGGTTCCAAAGGGCCGGCCGGGGGCCGATGACGGCCATCTGTCCGGCAAAAATATTGAAAAGCTGGGGCAACTCGTCCAGACTGGTCTTGCGGATGAACCGGCCGGTCTTGGTGATGAAATGCTCCGGGTCGTTCAGCAGATGAGTGGGCAGGTCCTTGGGGGTGTCGGTCCGCATGGAGCGGAACTTCCAGATCTCAAAGGTCTTTTTGTTCTTTCCTACTCGCTTCTGCTTGAACAGGATGGGGCCGGGGGATTCCAGCTTCACCGCCAGGGCCACGCCCAGCAGCACCGGGGACAGCACCACGATGCCGCAGCCGGACAGCAGCACGTCCAGGGCCCGCTTCACCGGCAGATACCGCCGGGCGGCAGGGGTAAGAAAATCATAGGTTGGATGGGACATCACGCAAGCGCCTCCGCAGACCGCATTTCAAATAGCGGCTTCTTTTTGTCTGATAAATGCCATATTTATGGTCATACAGATTCATTATACAATAGGGTGCCCGTCTTTTCAAGCCTATTTTCGACTCCGCTCCCCTACTTCCGGATTATTTGCAAAAAATTCACAGACCAAGGGCAAGGAAGTGGTCTTTGGAGACGAGAAAAGGCTCCCGGCGTGGCTTTGTAGGGGCGGCGGCATGCCCCGATGCGCCGGCTTACAATAATTGAGCGGAATAAATCGGCGCAGAAGCCCGCCGGGACAGAGAAATAGCCTTTCCCTGGGGGTTGTGCCCCGCGCAGCGAATAAGAATCTTTATGACTGCCGGTGGCAGTCATACCGCTGCGATCTGTCACGCTGCAAAGCATGACTGGGGGCGTGTGAAGAAGTAGGCAGTTGCCCACTCTGAGGAAAGGCTTCCCCTGGAGGGGAAGCCTTTTTCGCTCCGCCGGGGGATTTTCCTGTGTCCGGCCCGAAAAAAATCCCCCAACCGGGATGGTTGGGGGTGTAAAATCAGCCGTGGGTGCGCATTTTCTGGATATTCTTCAGGAAATCCTCGATGCACCGGTTCCAATATTCCCAATCGTGGAGGCCGTGGCCATCCTGGAAATGGACCGCAAAGCCGTTGTCCGCCAGGGTGTCCCGCAGGCGGCAGTTCATGCCGTAATTGGCCACGTCTTCCAGTCCGCAGTAGATGAACGCCTCCGGGCGCACATCCTCTGGAGCAAACTGCTTCGCCAGGAAGTAGGGGTCATCCAGGGTGTCCCGCATATTTTCCACGCCGCCCCAGATCAGGTCGTAACGGAAAAATCCAAAGCCCATGGCAATCATTTTCGGCTCCAGCTCCACCGGGTCCACCGCTCCGGACAGATCCGCAAAGGCCGCATACAGGTCCGGCCGCCGCAGGGCACACTTGGCAGCACCGTAGCCGCCCATGGAGGGTCCGGCAATGTAGGTATCCTCCCGCTTGGTGCTCACGGGGAAGTATTTCTGCACGAACAGAGGCAGTTCCTTGGTGATGAAGTCGAAATAGTTCAGGCCGTACTTGGCATTGGTGTAGAAGCCGTTCTGACCGGAGGGCATGACCACGGCCAGCCCCGCCTTTTCGGCAAATTCCTCGATGTTGGTGTGGCGCAGCCACATGGTATGGTCGTCCAGGGCTCCGTGGAGCAGGTAGAGCACCGGGAAGGGCTTCTGGGGAGCGTAGATATCCTCCAGAGAGGCCCCCACACAGTCGTTATCCCCCACGCCGGGCAGGAGAATATCCACGTCCACATGGTTCAGAAGGGTCTTGGAAAAAAAGTTGCATTTGTTCAGGATCATAGTTGGTTCTCCTTTGAGAATTGATAGCGAAAGTTGATGAAATTTGGATTTTCGGGAAGAGCCTTCCCCTGGGGGAAGGTGGATGCCCGTCAGGGCAGACGGATGAGGGGCGGGAGGAACGAACGGCTTGCGCCGTCTCTTGGCCCCCTCATAAGAGGGGGCTGTCTGGCCGTCAGGCCAGACTGGGGGAGTGTCCTTATCTAGAAGTCGCGCCTTGCCCACTCTGAGGAAAGCCCTCTCCTGCTTACAGAGGGTGGCACGGCGTCAGCCGTGACGGGTGTGGAGGGGACCAGGTACTTCTTTCCGGATTGCCCGGAAAGACGATAGGCCCCTCATCCGTCACACCTAACGGTGTGCCACTTAGAAATGGTATGACTGCCACCGGCAGTCATGAATATTTCTATTCGCTGCGCGGGGCACACCCCCCAGGGGAAGGCATCCCTCAGAAGGACGGCACGCTTCTACGTCGTCCAACTGTACACCCCCTCAGTCTGCCCTTGTGGGCAGACTGCCCCCCTTACACAGGGGAGCCAACACCTCGCCGGGGGTATTTTCTTTCTTTTTTGGCTTATTTCGTCCGAAAAAAGCCCGGGGAGAACACGTGGGTCCTCCCCGGGTAGGTTCACAGGATCAGGACACGGCGGAAGCCACGGCTTTCGGCACGGGCCTTCAGCCGGTTCATAAACGCCATACTGGGGGCGGGATGGCCCTCCAAATCCCCCCGGACCCCGAAGGGCCGGAAGCGGATGAGCTTCAGAAATACCTTTGACACGTCGCCAAGGGTATCCGCAATGCCGTCCACGGTGGCCTCGGCATCCACATAGCCGGGCAGACACACAATGCGGACCTCCTCCAGCTTGCCGGTATCATAGAGGTAGCACAGGTTCTGCTTCACGGTGTCGTTTTCCCCGCCGGTGAGGGCATGGAACACGCCGCCGTCCCAGCTTTTCACGTCCAGCATCACCCCGTCGCAGATCTCCATCAGCTCCGGGTATCGGCTCAGATCGATGGTGCCGTTGCTGTCCATCAGGCAGGTGAGCCCCGCCCCGTGGGCCAGCTTGAAAAGCGGCACCAGGAATTCCGGGTACAGGGCGCATTCTCCGCCGGAGACGGTAATGCCCCGGATGAAGGGAATGCTCTCCTGCACCTTGGCGAACACCTGCTCCGGGGTCATTTCCGTGACCTTGGGAGAGGCATGATTGGGGCAGACGGCGATGCAGGTATCGCACTGGCAGCATTTTTTGCTGTCCCAGCAGACCTTTTTGTCAATGACGGTCAGCGCTCCCGCCGGGCATTGCTTCACGCACGCCCCGCAGTTCACGCACAGGCGCTGGGTCTCCGGGTTATGGCAGTAGGCGCAATGGATATTGCACTTCTGGAAGAAAATGGAAACCCGGTTTCCCGGCCCGTCCACAACACTGTACGGAAGGATCTTGTTGACCGGTGCGGAGATCATACGGAGCGGACCTTTCTGTCTTTCAGCCGGTTGAGCTTATAGTTGCTGCTGCCGTTGATGAGGTTGTCCTGAAGGACCACCTCGCCCCGGTTATACTTCTCCATTTCGCTGCGCTTGACCAGGTAGCCCGTGATCCGGACCATGTCGCCGTCGGCGCCGTAGAAGGCACAGTACTTGTCTCCGATGGCGAAGGCACCCTTCACGATGTCCAGCAGGCCCGCAGGGTTCCGCTCGGCAGTGCTGTCGAAGGGGAAAATGTCGCTGCAGCCCGTGGGGAAGAACCGGTGGAACCGGGCGGAGTGCCGCAGATGGTCCAGCAGGTTGGCAGGCTCATCGCCCACTGTAATCCGCACGCCGGAGGTCACACCCACATCCGTGGATATGCCCGCCTGGGCATGGAGATAGAAGTGTCCGCCGGAAACCTCGGAGTACACCGCCGGGAAGTGGGCCACAAAGTCGGCAACGTAGGTCATGATGCGGTCCGCCAGATCGTCCGCTTCCTTGTCGGTGCCGTATTTCAGGCCCTTATCCCGGAGCAGATAATTCACACAGTCGCACAGACCGGCTACGCCGTACATTCCCACGAAGCGCTCCCGCTCAATGAGGCCCTCCTGCACCAGGAAGTCCGTCTGGAAGAAGTTGGATTTTTCCACCAGGAACTTGACACGGGCATTCATAAACTCGCCCAGGGTCTGGCAGGCATCGGGCAGCAGGTTGTCCATGAAATCGTCGATGTCCTTGGCCATTTTGGCAAGCCGGGGCAGGACGATCCGGGACAGGGTGTAAGCGCCGCCCCGCAGGGGCAGGATGTTGTAGCAGGAGGAGATGCCGTAATCAAAGGAATAGGTATCCTTATGAGCCTTGTGGTTGCAGATCGCGGGGTTGCCGCATTTCAGGGAGCACAGGATGGCCGCCTCGGCGAAATCGTCGGGGGTGATGTCGGCATCGTATTTCAGGGACAGGTTGGGGGTGTCCAGCTGGAGCTTTTCCTCCAGCTTCAGAATGAGCCAGCCTGCACGGGTGGCCTCCGGGCCGATGTTGGCGTGGGAGTACGCATTGGCGATGACCCGGTTGATGTAGCCCAGGAACCGCTCCAGCTTGGGAAGGACCTCCTCATCGGAAAGCCCTTCCAGGAAGGGGTCGATGATCTTGTCCAGATTGCCCAGGTACACCGGCTTGGTGGTAATGGAGGGGATGTAGCAGTAGAGAACTTCCAATGCCCACAGAAGATCGTCCAGGGTCTTGGGCGGATCGATTTTCAGGAAGGCGCTGCCCTGCTTGACGAACTTGTCAAAGTCCACCATCACGTAGCGGGGACGGTAGGGTGCGTGGCCCTCGTTCATGTCGCACAGGGCCCCCCGCTCATAGAACTTCTGAAAATGCTCCGGCAGCTCCAGCACGTTCAGGGTATTCTCCGCCTCGACGCACAGGGCATTGAGCTTCTGGTGGTAATTCAAGTGATTGGAAGTAATGGTATCGTAAATAGGATTTTGCATATTATTTCGCCTGTTCTTTCTTTGCAGATTCTTCCTCGGCAGCCAGCTGAGCCTCAACCTCGTTCAGCTTTTCCAGGGCTGCGTCGATGTGGACACGGGTATACCGGCGAGCCAGTTCCTTGTCCCGGTTCTCAATGGCCTCCACGATCCGGCCATGCCACTTGATGGCATTTTCCGGACCGACCAGGTCATACTGCAGGGACTGGTGGCGCAGCAGCAGGCTGGTCAGGGTGTCGGAGATCTGCTGGATGAGGATGTTCTTGGTTCCCTTGGCGATCATCTCATGGAAGTTGTTGTCCATAAGCTCGAAGTATTCCCGGTCGTCGGCATTTCCGGCCATTTCAATGTAGTTCTGCTTCAGGATGGAGATGTCCACCTTCCGGGCGTGTTCGATGAACAGCTCCACGTTGCAGCTGTCGAACATCCGCCGGAACTCCAGCACCATCCGCAGGGTCTTATAGTTGGGCGGATAGTACATGAGGCCTTCCAGGGAGCTGTCTTCCATTTTGTTGACATAGGTCCCGGAACCCTGAATTTTCCGCAGGACGCCCAGAGAGCTGAGCTTCTCCACGCCCTGGCGGACTGCCACACGGCTGACGTGCAGGCTCTTGCACATGGACTCCTCGGTGTCGATCCGCATACCGGGCTTCCATTCCTCGGTTTCCAATTTTCCAATGATGTACTCGGATACACGCTGGGATGCATTACTCATGTAGCTCATAAAATTCGCCCACTTTCTTTAAATTTTGTGCAATTTCATTATATCACAGCTTTGCTGGGATTCAAGCCTTTTTTGCGGATCTTCTTAACTTTTTTGTCTTTCCCTCAGAGTTGGAGTAGGCCGCCAGGCCGAGCAGCGTGACCACATAGGGCAGGGCCATGAAAATTTCCGCAGGCAGATTCAGGGTCTGCAGCGTCACGGCCAGAGCGTTGGCCACGCCGAACAGGACGGAGGTCACAAAGGTCGGCAACACAGCCGCATTGCCCAGATTCTGGGCAGCGATGGCCATGAAGCCACGGCCTGCGATCATGTCCCGTGCGAACCAGGACAGGTAGCCCATGGACATGAAGATGCCACCCAAAGAAGTCACGGCGCCGCCGATGGCCAGGGTGATGTACTTGGTCCGGTTCACGTTGATGCCAACGCTGGCTGCGGCATTCTCATTCTCGCCCACGGTCCGGATGCGAAGGCCCAGAGGGGTCTTGAAGATCAGGATGTACACGAAGATAGGCAGGATGAAGGCCACATAGGTCAGAATATTGTGGCCGGAGAGCACCTGACCCACCAGAGGGATGTCTTTAATCAGAGGAATGTCGATGTTGGGGAAGACCAGGCTGGGCAGGGACGTGGATGCGCCCTTCTCGCCGCACATCAGGTACATCAGGAACACGGTGCCGCCGGAGGCCAGGGTATTCAGGGCGATACCGGTCAGGGTGATGTTGGCGTTCAGCTTGTAGGTGAAGTAGCCCAGGGCCAGCATCAGCAGCACGCCGCCGACCATACCGGCCAGCAAGCCCACCCAGAGGCTCTGGGTAAAGGCGGAAGCAGCCATGCCGAAGAAGGCCGCAAAGAGCATACAGGCCTCAAAGGCAATGTGCAGCACACCGCCCTGCTTGCAGATCAGCGCACCCATGGCGCCGAAGAGCAGCGGCGTGGTGATCCGGATGACGGAGTAAAGAAAGCTGGCAATAAATTCTGCATTGATGGTCATAGGTCACTCTGCCTCCTTTGCAGCCTGTTGATTCCGGAATTCCAGTTCCTTTTCCGCAGCCTTCACCATCATTCTGTGCTTCTGCTTGTAGAGGAACCGCTCGGCCACCACCAGCATGATGATAATGGCCTGGATGATGCTGACCAGCTCCACGGGAATATCCGTAGCACGGGCCAGGATGGCAGCGCCTTCCTTCACGTAGGCGTAGAAGAAGGCCGCCAGAGGCACCAGCTTGGGGTTATAACCGGCCATGATGCCCACCATGATGCCGTCGAAGCCCAGGCCGGTGTTGCCGGAATACTGGAAGCGAGTGTACATACTCAGCACTTCCACAGCGCCGCCCACGCCGGCCAGGAAGCCGCCGATGAGCTGGGACTTCATCAGGACCTTTTTCACGGGCATGCCGCAGTAGGTGGCGAAGTCGGTATTCTTGCCCACCACCCGAATTTCATAGCCGTTCTGGGAGCGGTACAGATAAATGTAGCTGAACACGATGACCACCAGACCGATGATGAGTCCGGCGTGAATATCGGTCCGGGCAATGAGCTTGGGAATCTGCGCGGTGGCGTCGAACGTTGCGGAAGCATTGAAGCCTGCGTTGTTATCCCGCATGGGGTGGTTGATGAGGCCCAATGCAATGTACATACACACATAGTTCATCATCAGGGAGGAAACGACGGGCTTTGCGTTGAACTTCACATACATGATGGCGGGGATGGCCGCTGCGATCATGCCGAACACGCCGCCTGCGATGCAGCACAGGGCGATGTGCAGAATGCTGTTGCCCGGATGGACATACACGGCGATAATCGTTGCACCCAGAGCGCCCACGGTGAAGCCGCCTTCCACGGCCATGTTGGTCTGGTTGGCAGAGAAAATGAAGCACACGGCAGCGCCGGTGAACAGCAGGGGAACCACCTTACTGACGACCTCGCCGAACCGGCGGAAGGTGGTCAGGGGTCCCACGATGAAGCTGGAGATAGACCCCATGGGGTCGTCACTGACCAGCAAAATGACCAGGAAGGCAAAGAGCAGGGCGATGATGATGGCCATAACCACACGCAGCACGTTAAAGATCTGCTCGATCTCCTTGGCAGTTCTGATTTTCGGATTCTTACTCACAGTCCGCCACCTCCTTGACTTCTTCGGGGCTCATGGTCTTCACGCCCAGCATATACTCGCCCAGCTCTTCCTCCGTGACCTTAGAGGCGTCTGGGAAGTAGGCGGCAATGCGGCCGTTGTGCATAACGATCAGGCTGTCGCTGACCTCCAGCACCTCGTTCAGGTCGGCGCTGATGAGCAGCACGCCTGCGCCGGCAGTCCGCAGGTCCACCAGACGGCGGCGGATAAAGTCGCTGGCGCCGATGTCGATGCCACGGGTGGGCTGGTTGGCCACGATCAGGGAAGCACCGGTGGTGAATTCCCGGGCGGTGACCACTTTCTGCATATTACCGCCGGAGAGCATCCGGATGGGCTGCTCCCGGTTGTCGCACTTGACGGTGTACTCCTTGATGAGGGCATCGGTATTTTCGTTGATGGCCTTCTGGTTCAGCAAAAGGCCCTGCTTGTAGGGGGGCTTGTAGTACCGGTCGGCAATGATGTTGTCGGCAATGGAGCCGTCGCCCACAATACCGTAGGTCATCCGGTCCTCGCTGATGTGGGCGATGCCCTTTTCCCGCAGCTGCCGGATGGAGCAATTCCGCACGTCCACCAACGCGGGGGTGGCCTTCACGGTGCCTTCAAAATCCCGGTCCAGGCCGGTAATAATTTCGCTGATCTCCTTCTGGCCGTTGCCTTCCACACCGGCCACGCCGAGGATTTCGCCCCGGCGGATGCGGAAGCTCACGTCGTCGAGGATTTTCTTGGTGCCGAGAATGTACTTGGTCACATGCTGCACGGACAGCACCGTCTCGCCCAAAGTATTCTTTTCCTTGTCGATCTCCATCACAATATCCCGGCCCACCATCATGCGGGAAATGTCCGCCTCGGTGACATCCGCCACATTGCAGTGATCGATGGTCTTACCGGCCCGCATGACCGTGACCCGGTCGCAGAGCTCCTTGACCTCGTTGAGCTTGTGGGAAATAAAGATGACGGTATAGCCCTGCTTTTTCAGGCCCTTCAGCTCCACGAACAGTTCTCTGGTCTCCTGAGGGGTCAGCACGGCGGTGGGCTCGTCGAGAATGACGATTTTGGCGCCACGGATCAGAACCTTCAGAATTTCCACCTTCTGCTTCTGTCCAACGGACAGATCCCGGATCTTGGCATCCGGGTCCAGGTCGAAATTGTACTTGGCGGCCGCTTCCCGGACCATCTTGGTGGCCGCAGCGGAATCATAGAAAATGCCGTCTTTCCTGGGCTCCATGCCGATGACCAGGTTCTCGGTGACGGTCAGGCTGGGAACCAGCATGAAGTGCTGATACACCATGCCGATCCCCATTTTGATGGCGGCATTGGGGTTGTCGATATGGACTTCCTCTCCGTTCAGGAGGATCCGGCCTTCGTCGGGCTTCTCAACGCCGAAGAGGACCTTCATCAGGGTGCTCTTACCGGCGCCGTTTTCGCCCACCAGTGCGTGGATCTCGCCCTCATTCACGGCGAGGGTCACATTTTCATTTGCAATAAAACCGTTGGAATATACCTTGCGGATGTTCTCCATTACGAGGATATTCTCTTTCATGTTCATCCTCCCAAACATAAAGTGGTAGCGTCTCATCCGGCCGTTTTTCGGAAAAAGGCAGGATGCGGGGCGGGACAGGCCCCATTTTCAAAAACAGGTCGTGCAAAGCAGGGGCATAGGGTTGAAAGTATTGCGTTTGCCTCTCCTGTGCAGGGGGGGAGCCTTTGCTCAACGCCATGCCCCCGGTTTGCACGTTGTTTTGTCCCATGCGGCACGTTGAGGAGTTGGGGCATGGCCCCAACTCCTGCGTGCATTCCTTATATTTTTAATGTATAAGGGAAACTTACTTGGTTGCGGTTGCCAGGATATCCTTCAGCTCGGCGTTGTCCATGCCGATGGCGGACTTGATTTCCAGCTTGCCGGCAGTGGCGTCGGCCTGGACCTGCTCGATCTGGGCCTTCATCTCATCGGAGAAGATGGTCTGGTAGTTGTCGTTGTCGGTAGCGATGCCCACAACGCCTTCCTGCAGGCCCCACTTCTCGTAGTGGCCCCACTCCAGGGTGCCTTCCAGCGCCATGCTCAGCAGGGTGCTGACGGTGACGTTGGCCTTCTTGTACATGGAGGTGCAGATGTTGGCGGCAGTGGTGGGATCGGTGGGCAGCAGCACGGTGTACTGGTCGGAGTCAACACCGATGGAGTACACGTTGCTCTCGGCGCAGCCGGCCAGAGTGCCCAGACCGGCAACACCGGCCACGGAGAAGATCACGTCAGCGCCCTGGTTGGCCTGAGCCACAGCCAGCTCCTTGCCCTTGGCGGTGTCCTTGAAGTCGCCGATCCAGGAGACCAGGATGTTGATGTCCTCGTCCACGGAGTGCACGCCCTGAATGTAGCCGATCAGGTAATCGTCCAGAGCGGTGTTCTCGCCGCCGCCGACGAAGCCCACAATCTTCTTGTCGTTGGCCAGCTTGGCATCGCTGGTGGTCAGCAGGGCAGCGGCCACGCCGGCCAGGTAAGCGCCTTCATTCTGGCAGTGGTCCAGAGAAGCCACGTTGGGCAGGGACAGGTCGTCCTGTGCATCGTACAGGATGAACTTCTGCTCGGGGTACTCCTTGGCAACGGTCTGCAGAGCTTCCTTCATGTTGGGGGTACCGGTGATGATGATGTCCCAATCGGGGTCCTCAGCGTACTCGGTGAAGGTGGGGACCTGCAGGGTCACATCGCCGCCCAGCTCCACGACCTTGGTCCGGAAGCCGTACTTGGCAGCGGCCTCCTGCAGGCCCTCGTTGGACAGGTCGCAGATGGCGTGGTCGCCCAGGTTGGTGTTCACCACCAGCACGACGCCGATGTCGCTGGCCTTCTTGCCGAAGGCGGGCAGGATCTCATCGGAGCCGGTGGTCTCGCCGGAAGCGGCGGGCTCGGTGGTCTTGGTGTCGTTTGCAGCTTCCGTGCCCTTGGTAGTGGGGGTGGGATCGGTCTTGGCGCAGGCGGCCAGAGCGAACACCATGACCACAGCCATCAGCAGGGCCAGAATCTTGGTTGCTTTCATTTCTATTTCCTCCTAAAAATTCTCTATATTTTCACCCGGGATTCCCGGATAAAAACCAATGTTGGTTACGCTTCCTTCACCCGGAGCTCCGGCTGATTCTCCGGCCGGCACAGGGGGATGAGATGAGCCTTGCAGAACTTGCTGGATGCCTGCAGCACGGGTCCCGTGCAGAACATGGCGATCAGCGTTCCCACGCCCCAGGCAGCGCCCAGCAGGATGCCCGGCAGGGTCAGGACCACGTCCTGAATGATCTTCGCCAGGCCCACGCTCATGTGGAATTTCTCCCGGCAGTACATGACGATGCCTTCCATAGCGCCCAGGCCGCAGTCCACAGCCACATACAATCCCAGTCCCAGTCCCATGCAGGCAGTCCCCGCCAGGGAAACCAGAATGCGGACGACCATGTTCATTTCCGCAATGTTCAACTGCGCGAACATGGGGGTAAACAGGTTCACCCAGGGGCCGATGGTAAACACGCACAGGACGGTCCCGATATTAATGTAGGACCGTTTCAGGAAGAACAGCGCCACCAGCAAAACGATGTTTGCAAGCATATTGGCATCGCCGTAGTTGATGTGCAGGAGCAGGTGTAGCCCATCCGAGAAGGTTGCCATGGCTCCGGAGCCGAGATCTGCTGCATAAAACAGTGCCGTTCCGGCAGAGGAGATGGCCAGTCCTAATTCAATGAGCAGGATGTTTACAAAAAGTCGTATTATCTTTTTTGGGGTATTCACGTCACGCGGTCCTTTTCTCTTCAAATTTGATTGCATCTTTCACTTCGCTAAACATTATAAAACCCGTCAATTCCTTTGTCAATACGGGGTAATGCACAAAAAAGCGACTTCGTTTTTGTGCAGGTCTACCAAAGTTGAATTTGGAGGTTGTAATATGAATTTGAAGGTGCTATAATGCGCTTACGGGGAAACAGGTCCCCGGATCCCATTCATCCCTATCATGTATAGTTTGAATATTTTTATTAAGGAGGAATCTATCATGCCTGAAACCGATAACCTGATGCACCATATTAAATGCGCCCCCGGCCAGCTTGGCAAGTACGTCATCCTGCCCGGCGACCCCGGCCGTGTGGAGAAGATCGCCGCATTCCTGGAGAACCCCCACCACGTCCAGACCTACCGGGAGTACACCACCTGGAACGGCACCCTGGAGGGCGAGACCGTCACCGTCATGTCCACCGGCATGGGCGGCCCCAGCACCGCCATCGGTGTGGAAGAGCTGAAGAAGTGCGGCGCAGAAGTTCTCATCCGTGTGGGCACCTGCGGCGCCATCGACCCGACGCTGGTCCCCGGCACCCTCATCATCCCCACCGGCGCCATCCGCAAGAGCGGCACCGGCCGGGAGTATGTGCCCGTGGAGTACCCCGCCGTACCCAATTTTGACCTGGTCATGGAGCTGAACGCCGCCGCCAAGCGGCTGGGCTACCCCAGCGTCAACGGTATCGTGGAGTGCAAGGACAGCTACTACGGCCAGCACGCCCCGGAGACCATGCCCTGCGAGGACGAACTGCGCTCCAAGTGGAAGGCCTGGCAGCGGGCCGGCGCCATCGGCAGTGAGATGGAGAGCGACACGCTGTACCTGGTGGCCGGTATCCGCCGGATGAAGGCCGCCACCGTGCTGCTGCTGTGCCGGAACCGGGAGCGGGAAGCCCTCACCGGCCAGACCGATACCTGCTGGGATACCGCCCACGCCATTGAAACCGCCATTGAAGCCATCCGCAGCATCATCCGTAAGGAGAAGGAAGGGAAATAATTTCCTTCCGATACTTCAAAACATAAACCTCCCTCGAAAGAATACCCCCCGGCCAATTGCCGGGGGGTGTTCCTTTTATTATAAGTGTAGGACAAGGGAAAAGCCGTCCCCGAAACGCATAGGTGTCAGTCCTCCTGAGATTCGCCTTCCCCTGGGGGAAGGCGAATCTCAGGAAGATCGGTATCCTTCTACGCTATCCAACCGTACACCCCCTCCGTCACCTTCGGTGACACCTCCCCCTACAGAGGGGAGGCTTACGCTCCGCCGGTTTCAGCGTATGGAAATCGTGCGCATCGGGGCGTGCCGCCGCCCCTACGATGCCACGCCGGAAGGAGTACAGGAATTCGAGCCTGTCCAGTCGGGAGATATTACCCCTCCGGGAGGACAGCAGTCTCTTTTGCGCTCAGCTGCGCCGTCCGCTTTTTCACGCAATAGAAGTAGCAGGGCACCAGGAACAGGTCCGCCAGGACCCAGGCCGCCGGGCTGGCGTAGCACACGGCGGTGAAGCCCAGCACCGGCACCAATCCCAACGCCACGCCGCCCCGGGCGATCATTTCAAATACGCCCGCAATGACCGCCAGATTGGAATAGCCCAGTCCCTGAATGGTGAACCGGAACAGATTCACGCCCATCAGGGCCGTGTAGAACGCCGCATTGACCACCAGCAATCCCCGGGCCAGAGGCAGGATCTGCGCCGCAGAATCCACGTCCTTGGAATCCAGAAACAGTCCGGACATGGGCGCTCCGCCGAAATACATGGCCGCCAGGGCCACCAGGGCGTAAAGGGTCCCCAGAATGGCGCAGTCCTTCACACCGGTATTCACCCGGTCCAGCTTCCCGGCACCCAGATTCTGCCCGGCGTAGGTGGCGGCGGTGGTGCCCATGGCGTCATAGGGGCAGGCGAACAGGTTGATGACCTTGCCGGAGGCGGTGACGGCGGCCATGGCCACGGACCCCAGGCCGTTGACGGCGGTCTGCAGCAGGATGGAACCGATGGCCGTCACGCTGTACTGCAATCCCATAGGCAGGCCCATCACCAGCAGCCGCCGGGCAAAATAGCGCTGAAATTTCAGATTTTCCTTTTCCAAATGGAGCATGGGAAACCGTTTTGCCATGTACACAAGGCACAAAATGCCGGAGACCAGCTGGCTGACCAAAGTCGCCCAGCCAGCACCGGCCACGCCCATTTTCAGCGTCACCACGCACAGAAGGTCCAGTCCCACGTTCAGGAGGCTGGAAAAAATCAGGAAAAACAGCGGCGTGCGGCTGTCCCCCAGGGACCGGAGGATGCCGGAGAGCAGATTGTAGAGCATGGTGGCGGGGATGCCCAGGAAAATCAGGAAAATATAGTCGTAGGCATACCGGAACGTATCCGCCGGGGTGTTCATGGCGGTCAGGATACGCCCGCAGGCCAGGGTCGTCACCAGGGTGACCAGGATGGCGATGCCGCCGCCCAGCCAGATCATGTTGCCCACAAAAGTGCGCAGGCCGTCGAAGTCTTTTTCGCCGAATTTCTGGGCCACGGGGATGGCGAATCCGGCGCAGATGCCATTGCACAGGCCCAGCACCAGAAAGTTGATGGAATTGGTGGAGCCAACTCCGGCCAGGGCCTCGTTGCCCAGGAAGTTGCCCACCACCACGGTGTCCACCATGGAATAGAACTGCTGGAACAGGAGGCCCAGCAAAAGCGGCATCATAAAGGAGAGCAGAATGGGCATGGGCGACCCGACGGTCATATCCCGAACGTTGTTTTTTGGCATATTTTGAACCTCTCTTTCGGAGACGGAATCCATATTTTACGGCGAAGTAATGGCTTCCGGTGTGTAGGGGATGTACGTCCTTCTGAGAAAAGCCTTCCCCTGGGGGTTGTGCCCCGCGCAGCGAATAGAAATATTCATG
>ERZ841120.351-NODE-351-length-35720-cov-9.126847_pt1 | contig 35720 bp, 34 predicted proteins | sample MGYA00519572_ERZ841120 | MGnify/ENA primary metagenome ERZ841120 (study PRJEB31850, sample SAMEA3708890) | human gut metagenome | biome: human gut; feature: human-associated habitat; material: faeces | place: China | collected 2014 ...
AACGCTGCGGCGGGAACCCACTGCAAGTGGAGCGGACCATCCGGGCAGCCATTCATTCCGCCTGGGACAACCGGGAGGAATCCGCCTGGAACCAGGTGTTCCACACCAGTGGCCCCATCCCACGCCCTACCAACTCGAGCATGATCTCCCTCCTGGCTGAACAGTTGGGGAATGACGACAACGAGGCAAGTTAACTAGGTTATTTGCAAAAAGCCGCCGTGTGGAATTCTTCCACACGGCGGCTGCTATGCTTTGTGAATATACATCACAAGAAGCGTAACATCCGAAAATACAGTCACTTTTTTCATTCCGCCCACATCTCCCTTCTGCATCCGGGCAACGGTCTCTCAAGGAAAGTATATCCGGGCCCGGCGGGATTTGCAAGAAAAACTTTGCATTTTAGTCAACAGCGTACCTGTCGGACAGAAACCGCCACCGGCAGTCATAATAATTTCTATTCGCTGTGCGGGGCACAATCCTGCACAGGGGAGTCTTTCCTCCGAGGAACCAACCCGGCACTTCTGAGTTAAAGCTTCCCCCGGATGTGTCCCTATGGCAGGGAATTTTTGTACATTCTGTCCGCACGGGAGTGTTTTCTTCCTCGGTTGCTTGTTGACCCTTCCGAAAGTAAAAAAATCCGCCCGCCGGCGCTTTACAACTTTAGCGCAATAAAGTATAATAGAGCCATTCAAAGAAACACGGCACTGCCGAGGAGGAAAAACAATGAAGAAAACGAAATGGATCGCCGCAGCCCTGGCCCTGGTTCTGGCTCTGAGCCTGGCGGCCTGCGGGAAAAAGAACGCCGCTTCCGACCTGGCCTCCGTTCAGGCCAAAGGCAAGCTGGTGGTGGGCATCACGGAGTTCGCTCCCATGGATTACAAGAACGCCGACGGAACCTGGGTGGGCTTCGATGCGGACCTGGCCAAGGCCTTCGCCGAAAGCATCGGCGTCACGGCGGAATTTATCGTCATCGACTGGGACAGCAAGATCATGGAGCTGAACAACGGGTCCATTGACGTGGTCTGGAACGGCATGACGCTGGACGACGGGGTGAAAGCCGCCATGTCCACATCAGATGCCTACTGCCGCAATGCACAGGTGGTGGTCGTCCCGGCGGATAAGGCCGACCAATACCAGACCAAGGAGAGCCTGTCCGGCCTGACCTTCGCCGTGGAAAGCGGCTCCGCCGGGGAGGCCCAAGCCAAGGACGCCGGATGGACCGTCACCCCGGTCCAGAGCCAGGCAGATGCCCTGAAGGAAGTAGCCGCCGGGACCTCCGACGCCTGCATCATCGACCTGCTGATGGCCGGGGCCATGATCGGGAAAGGCACCAGCTACCCCGGCCTCACCTACACCGTGGCGCTGAACAGCGAGGAATACGGCGTCGGCTTCCGGAAAGGCTCCGACCTGACCGGCAAGCTCAACGCTTTCCTCAAGACCTATGCCGCCGACGGGTCCCTGCTGGCGCTTGCAAAGGAATACGGTCTGCAGGAAGCCGTTATCACGGGCTGACCATGACCCAACAAATTTTCCGGGCCCTGAACCAGGGGGCGCTGGTCACATTGCGGCTGTTCGCCCTGACGCTGCTGGGCGCCGTTCCCCTGGGGCTGGTCATCGCCCTGGGAGCCATGACCCGGTTCCGGCCACTGCGCTATCTCACCCGCAGCATCATCTGGGGGGTCCGGGGCACGCCGCTGATGCTCCAGCTTTCGGCCATTTACTTCGGGCCGGGTCTGCTGGGCTACAATCTCTGGGGCACCGGCCGTCATGGCCGCTGGATCGCCGTACTGACGGCCTTTATTCTGAATTACGCCTGCTATTTTGCGGAAATTTACCGGGGCGGGCTGGAGTCCATCCCCAAGGGACAGTACGAGGCCGGGCAGGTGCTGGGCATGACCCGGCCCCAAATCTTCTTCCGGGTCATTCTGAAGCAGGTCATTCAGCGCATCCTGCCTCCTATGGGCAACGAGGTCATTACCCTGGTGAAGGACACCTCCCTGGCCCGTGTGGTGGCGGTGTACGAGCTGATCTGGGCCGGAGAGGCCTTCATCAAATCCAACGGTCTCATCTGGCCGCTGTTTTTTACGGGATTGTATTATCTGGCGTTTTCTGGTATACTGACGGTACTGCTGAATACCCTGGAGCGCCGGATGGACTATTTCCGCTGTTGAGGAGGAACGTCATGTCTGTTCTGGAAGTGGAAAACATCCGCAAGGCCTACGGAAAGGCCCCGGTGCTGAAGGGGATCAGCTTCTCCCTGGAAAAAGGAGAAGTGCTGTCCGTCATCGGCTCCTCCGGCAGCGGGAAAACCACCCTGCTCCGGTGCCTGAACTTTCTGGAGACTCCGGAGGCCGGCTGCATCCGGGTCAACGGCGAAACGCTGCTGGATGCCGCAGACCCGGCCACCATGGGCCAGAAGGCCATCCGGGAAAAGCGACTGCACTTCGGTCTGGTTTTTCAACAATTCAATCTGTTCCCCCAGTACACCGTCCAAGAGAACGTGACCCTGGCCAAAAAGCTGCTGGCCCGGGAGCGCCTGAAAAAGTCCGGCAGCTTCGAGGGCCGGACCGATCTGCGGCAGATCTTCTCCGCCATCGACCGGGAGGCCGAAGCGCTGCTTTCCCAGGTGGGAATGTCCGCCAAGGCCGGGAGCTACCCCTGTCAGCTTTCCGGCGGGCAGCAGCAGCGGGCGGCCATTGCCCGGGCGCTGGCCCTGAAGCCGGATATTCTGTGCTTTGACGAGCCTACCTCCGCCCTGGACCCGGAGCTCACCGGTGAGGTACTGAAGGTCATCCGCTCCCTGAAAAACGGCGAAAGCACCATGATCGTGGTGACCCATGAAATGGCCTTTGCCCGCCGGGTCTCCGACCGGGTGATGTTTCTTTCCGAGGGGAAAATTGAAGAAATGGGCCCGCCGGAGCAGGTATTTACCCGGCCCAGGTCCGAAAAAACCAGTACTTTCCTGCGTCGCTCCGGGGAGGATACTTAACGGAGGTGCTGTCACATGGAAAGTCGGAAGGTCAGCGAGGAAATGGAGGAGGACCTGTACCGGGTCCTGGTATCCCTGGAAAACGAGGAGGATTGCCGGGCGCTGCTGGAAGACCTGTGCACCCGCAAGGAAGTGGAGCAGATGGCCCAGCGCATCCGTGCCGCCCGGCTTCTGAAGGAAGGCAAGACCTACCAGCAGGTCATTGCGGAAACGGATATTTCCTCGGCTACCCTCAGCCGGGTCTCCCGGTGCCTGCAATACGGCAGCGGGTACCGGAAGCTGCTGTAAACCGGCGCCCCACCGGAGCAGAAAACAGCTTTCCTCTTGGAAAAGGCTATTTCCATCTTGCCGGGTGACTGGCGCAAAAAATCCCCGGCTCTATAACAGAGTCGGGGACATTTTTGTACTCGGCAGCGCTTATTCCAGCTCGAATGCGCCGGTATAGAGCTGATAATAGGTTCCCTTCTTCTCGATGAGTTCCTGATGGGAGCCACGCTCGATGATGCGGCCATGGTCCAGGACCATGATGCAGTCGGAATTGCGGACCGTGGAGAGCCGATGGGCAATGACGAAGGTGGTGCGGCCCTTCATCAGGGCGTCCATGCCCTTCTGGACCAGGGCCTCCGTGCGGGTATCGATGGAAGATGTCGCCTCGTCCAGGATCATCGCGGGCGGGTCTGCCACCGCCGCACGGGCAATGGAGATCAACTGCCGCTGGCCCTGGGAGAGCCGGGCGCCGTTACCGGTGAGGATCGTGTTGTAGCCCTCCGGCAGACGGGTGATGAATTCATCGGCACTGGCCAGCTTGGCGGCGGCGATGCACTCCTCGTCGGTGGCGTCCAGCTTGCCGTAGCGGATGTTCTCCATCACCGTGCCGGTGAACAGATTGGTGTCCTGCAAAACCATGCCCAGGGAGCGGCGCAGGTCCGCCTTCTTGATTTTGTTGATATTGATGCCGTCATAGCGGATCTTGCCGTCGCCGATGTCATAGAACCGGTTGATAAGGTTCGTAATGGTGGTCTTGCCCGCACCGGTGGCACCCACGAAGGCAATCTTCTGACCCGGTTCGGCATACAGGGTCACATCATGAAGCACGGTCTTTTCCGGCACATAGCCGAAGTCCACATGGTCCATGGTGATGTTGCCCTTCAGTTCCGTGTAGGTCACGGTGCCATCTGCCTGATGGGGATGCTTCCAGGCCCAATGGCCGGTCCGCTCCTTGCTCTCGGTGATGGTGCCGTCGGGAGCAATGTTGGCCCGGACCAGGGTCACATAGCCGTTGTCGTCCTCGCTCTTCTCGTCCATCAGCTCAAAAATACGCTCCGCACCGGCCAGGGCCATGATGATGGAGTTGATCTGGTTAGACACCTGAGAAATGGGCTGATTGAAGGACCGGGACAGCAGCAGGAAGGCCAGCAGACTGCCGGTAGTCAGGAACTTACCCTTGGAGGCAATGACCAGAATGGCACCCACAATGGCCAGGATGGTGTACTGGATATAGCCCAGGTTGTTGTTCACCGGGCCCATCATATTGGAGAAGGCACCGGCCTTGAAGGCGTTGGTCCGCAGGTCGTCGTTGCGTTCATCGAACCGCTTTCCGGCCCGGTCCTCGTAGCAGAAAACCTTCACGACCCGCTGGCCGTTGATCATTTCCTCCACGTAGCCGTTGACCGCACCCAGGGACCGCTGCTGACCGATGAAGAACCGGCCGGACTTGCCCGCCACCACTTTCGTGACGAACAGAATGCCCACCACGGTGGCGATCACGATGAGGGTGAGAATCCAGGAATTCATCAGCATGGCAATGAAAATGACCAGCAGCGTCACCACAGAGGCGATGCACTGGGGCAGGGACTGGGAGATCATCTGCCGGAGGGTGTCAATATCGTTGGTGTAGCAGCTCATGATGTCGCCCGCCGGATGGCTGTCGAAATACCGGATGGGCAGGGTCTGCATGTGGGTGAACAGCTGGTCCCGGATGGTTTTCTGGGTACCCTGACTCACCTTCACCATGAGCCACTGCTGCAGGAAGCTGCCCAGCATTCCCAGCAGGTACAGTCCCGCCATCATGGTCAGGAACTTCACCAGGGGGGCAAAATCCGGGTTGGTCTGGGAGAGCATGGGAGTGATATAATCATCCACCACCTTGCCCAGAGACTGGCTGGAAGCGGCGGAGGCCACTGCCGTCAGGATGATGCAGAACACCACGGCGATCAGCGTCACACGGTACTGCTTCATATACCCCAGCAGCCGAAGGAGGACTTTCCTGGGGTCTTTTGCTTTGCGGCCGTCGCCGCGCATCCGTACAGGAGGCATTATTCCTCCCCTCCTTTCGTCTGAGAGGTGTAAATTTCACGGTAAATATCGGAAGACTTCATCAGCTCGGCATGATTGCCGGAGGCCACGATACGCCCGTCGTTCATCACCAGAATCAGGTCCGCATCCTCCACGGAGGCCACCCGCTGGGCGATGATGATCTTGGTGGTATCGGGAATCTCCTCCCGGAAGGCCTTGCGGATCATGGCGTCAGTGTGGGTATCCACAGCAGAAGTCGAATCGTCCAGAATCAGGATTTTCGGCTTTTTCAGCAGGGCCCGGGCAATGCACAGCCGCTGCTTCTGGCCGCCGGACACGTTGGAGCCGCCCTGCTCGATGTAAGTATCGTAGCCGTCTGGGAAGCCCTGAATGAACTCGTCGGCGCAGGCCAGCTTGCAGGCGTGGACCATTTCCTCGTCCGTGGCCTGCTCGTTGCCCCAGCGGAGGTTCTCCTTGATGGTGCCGGAGAACAGCACGTTCTTTTGCAGCACCATGGACACGGAATCCCGGAGGGCGTGGATATCATATTCCCGCACGTCCCGTCCGCCCACTTTCACGCTGCCCTCGGTGGCGTCATAAAGCCGGGGAATCAGCTGCACCAGGGTGGATTTGGAGGAACCGGTGCCGCCCAGGATGCCCACGGTCATGCCGGAATCAATGTGCAGATTCACCCGCTCCAGAGCGTTCCGGGGTGCGTCCTTGGAATAGCGGAAGGAAACATTGTCGAAGTCCACGGAGCCATCCTTTACGGTTTCCACCGGATGCTCCGGGTTATGGAGGGCAGGCTCCTCGGTGAGAATTTCATAGCAGCGCTGCATGGGGGCCCGGGCCATGGTCAGCATCACAAAGACCATGGAGAGCATCATCAGGCTGGAGAGAATCTGGGTGGTATAGGTGAACATGGCGTTCAGGCCGCCGGTGGTCAGGCCCATGGCGGCATTGTTGCCGGAGGCCACCACCAGATTGGCGCCCAGGAAGGAAATGACGATGAAGCAGGTGTACACCGCCGCCTGCATCAGGGGGCTGTTGAAGGCCATGATGCGCTCCGCCCGGACAAAATCCTTGTAAATGCTGCCGGAAACATCGGTGAACTTCCGGGATTCCAGATCCTCCCGGACGAAGGACTTCACCACCCGGATGCCGTGGACGTTCTCCTGGACCACATTGTTCAGCTTATCGTAGGTCTTAAATACCCGGGTAAAGATCTTGTGGACCATGCGAATGAGTACCAGCAATCCACAGGCCAGCAGGGGCAGCACCATGCAGTAAACGAAGCACAGCCGGGGACTGATGCGATAGGCATTGATCGTTGCCAGAATCAGCATCATGGGGCAGCGGATAGCCATACGAATGCACATCTGGAAGCCCATCTGGATGTTGGCCACGTCGGTGGTCAGCCGGGTGACGATACTGGACGTGGAGAATTTGTCGATATTGGAAAAGTCAAAGGTCTGCACCCGATGGTACATATCGTGGCGCAGATTCCGGGAGAAGCCGGTGGCGGCGTAGCTGGCCAGCACGGCGCTGCCCACGCCGAAGGCCAGGGAACACAGGGCGCACAGGGCCAGCAGAAGCCCCTGCTGCCACACCACCGTCATATTGCCGGGGGTGATGCCGTTGTCCACCAGCTTTTCCATGACCGTGGGGATGGTCACTTCCATGGCCACCTCTCCGATCATCAGAAAGGGGCTGAGGATGGTGGCCAGCTTGTATTCCCGTACGGAATGCAACAGTTTTTTCAGCATTTACTCAGATTCCTCCTTGCAGGATAGTTCCGGGGGCCTGACCCCCATATTGCCGATGGCCCGTTCCAGATAGGCGGCAAACTGTGCCGCCTCCTCCGGCGTGAACCCGGCAACCAACCGACTTTCGTTTTTTTCAATGGTCTCGCTCATTAAGGATGAGAATTCCGAAGCCTTGTCCAGCACATAGATGCGCTTGCAGCGCTTGTCCGCCGGGTCCGGCCGCAGCTCGATGAAGCCCTTCTTTTCCAGGCGGCTCAGAATGCCGGACACCGTGGGGTGGCTCAGGCAGAATTCCCGCTCGATGTCCCTGGCACGCAAATGCTCCTTGCTGTGCAGCAATCGTCCCATAATGCGCCCCTGGGCGGAGGTCAGTCCGATCTGGGACAGGGATTCATTCATGGCCTGACTGGTACACCAGTGCAAAAGCCGGATGCGTCCGCCGAATGTCTTTTTCATTTCCCGCCTCCTTCTCAAAAACGTGTCGCTTGCTACGCAATATTTTAGCACACATCTTCAAAATTGCAAGGGAAGATTTCAGAATTCATATTTTCTTCACAACCCGGGGAAGCATCCCCGCAGAGCGACAAACGCAAAATTATTCCAGACGGCGAACGGAACACATATTGAAGATTTTCGGCGGTTGTGATATGATATAGGTAAATTGGTATCTATTGTTTTTGTCAAGGTGATTTCGCCGTCCGTTGTTCTGCAAGTCATATAGATTCTTATTCGCTGTGCAGGGCACAACCCCAGAGAGAGGGCTTACGCCCCGCCATTTCTGCGTATGGAATCTATGTGGGCTGGCGTTTGCCGTTTCAAAAGCCTTGCTTATCCCGGCTCCATGCCGTGAAAAATAATAAAAACACATTCCGAAAGGACGATGATCCATGAAAGTAACCTTCCAGATCGAAGGCGGAAGCCCGGTCGTCATTGAATGCAACGCCGGGGAAAATCTCCTGGAACTGGCCCGCCGGGCCAACGTAGCCATTGACGCCCCCTGCTCCGGCAACGGCTCCTGCGGCAAATGCCGGGTCAAGCTGGTGGAGGGCACGGTGGAAAGCCCCAGAAGTCTGCACATCAGCGACGAAGAATTTGCCGAGGGCTGGCGGCTGAGCTGCTCCAGCCGGGTCATCGAGGATGTGACCGTGCTGGTGCCGGACATTGCCTCCGCCTATCAGTCCCGGATGAAGACCGCCGACCTGAGTTCTCCGGAGGAGATCGCCATCTTCACCCAGGCCCAGGAGGCCATGCGCTCCAGTGGCATCGTCTTTGAAAACAAATACCGGGCATTGGACCTTGTTATGGACGTTCCCTCCCTGGAGGACACCATGCCCGATAACGAGCGGCTCACCTGGGCCATTCAGGCCGCTGCAGGGGTGGAAAAGGTGGAGATCCCCTATGCCGTCATGGTGCGGCTGGCCCATGTGCTTCGGGAAAATAACTTCCACGTCTGCGTGAAGGGCGAACTGGATGGCGACAGCTTCCGCTGTATGGAGATCACTTCTCCCACGGACACCGCCATTGTGGGCTGCGCCATCGATATTGGTACCACCACCGTGTCCATGGTCCTGACGGACCTGACCTCCGGCAAGCTGCTGGCCAAAGGTTCCGGCGGCAACGGCCAGATCCGCTACGGTGCTGACGTCATCAACCGCATCATCGAGCAGGGCCGTCCCGGCGGGCGGAAAAAGCTCCAGGATGCCATTATCAAGGACACTTTGACGCCGATCATCGCCAATCTCTGCAAAACCGCCAACATTTCCGCCCGGAGCATTCTGCGCCTGTCCGTGGGTGCCAACACCACCATGAACCACCTGTTCGTGGGCGTGGACGCCGAGAGTGTCCGCATGGAGCCTTATGTACCCAGCTTCTTCCATTGGGACGGTCTGCTGGCCGGGGACGTGAAGCTGCCAGCCAACCCCCTGGCCCCGGTGATCATTGCCCCGAACATCGGCTCCTATGTGGGCGGCGACATCACCGCCGGCACCATGGCCAGCATGATCTGGGACAAGGATGAGCTGAGTCTGTTCATCGACCTGGGCACCAATGGCGAGATTGTGTTCGGCAACCGGGACTTTCTGATGTCCTGCGCCTGCTCCGCCGGTCCTGCCTTTGAGGGCGGCGACATTTCCTGCGGTATGCGCGCCACTGACGGGGCCATTGAGGCCTGTACCCTGGACAAGGACACCATGGAACCCACCCTCCGCATCGTGGGCGAGGCGGACCAGAAAGCCGTGGGTATCTGCGGCTCCGGCATCATCGACATTATTTCCGAGCTGTTCCGCTGCTCCATCATCAACGCCAAGGGTCTGTTCGTCCGGGAGGGCCGCCGGGTCCGCCGGGACGCCCACGGCATGGGCCGCTTCGTGCTGGCCGAGCCGGAGGAATCCGAGACGGGCCGGGAAATCTCCATCAACGAGGTGGACATCGACAACTTCATCCGGGCAAAGGGCGCTATTTTCTCCGCCATTGAGACCCTGCTGAACGCCGTGGACATGAGCGTGGACGCCATCGACCATGTGTATGTAGCCGGCGGCATCGGCTCCGGTATCAACATGAAGAACGCCGTGAACATCGGCATGTTCCCGGATGTGGACCTGGAAAAGTTCACCTACATCGGCAACTCCTCCCTGACCGGCGCCTACGCCATGGTCATGAGCGACGCAGCCATCGAAACCTGCCAGAAGGTAGCCGCCAACATGACCTATCTGGAGCTGTCCACCCATCCGGGGTACATGGACGCCTTTGTGGCGGCCTGCTTCCTGCCCCATACCAACGCAAAGCTGTTCCCCCACAGCTTCCAGGAGTGAGCCAATGCAAGTAGAAAATCACAAGGAAGAAGTGCCTTTTGAGCACTATGTAGAGAAATTCCGGGCTTTGACGCCGGAAAACGTAGCCGAAAGGCTGCCGGACGTTCCCTTTGACGGTCAGACGTTCACCCTGACCCTGCTGGGAAAAACCTATCGTATCTCCTGGCCGGAGTACGCCATTGAGGGCGACCGTATTCCGCCCCTGCCCACCCAGACCTTCCTGCTCCGGTATCTGCTGGAGGGTAAAGAAATAGCCTGGGGCGGCACCTGGAAAACCTTCCGGGAAATGCCCTGGGGAGAGCTGTACCACCAGCCCTACAATGGCCGGGTCCTGACCCGTGCGGCCTTCACCTTTGGCACCCGGCTGGATGCCTTCCGGAAGGCGGCGGAGAAAATGGGGGCCGTGAACGTGCAGCACGGGGACGCCGGGTATCTCTTTGAGGTCATCGACGGCTACCGGATGCAAATTCTCGTGTGGGCCGGGGACGAGGAATTCCCGCCCAGCGCCCAGGTGCTTTATACCGACAACTTTGCGGAGGGCTTTTCCGCCGAGGACCGGGTGGTGGCAGGAGATATTCTCATTTCCGCCATCAAGAGCAATTTCTGAGCAGATTATAAAAACAACGCCCGCACTGAAGATTTCGGTGCGGGCGCTGTATTTTCCCCGGCAGGGCTTTGTACTGGCGGCATGCCCCGCCCGCCAGGCTGCGGTGCTTGCGCGGATGAAATCGATGCAGGGACCAACGGGACAGAGAAAAAGCCTTCCTCCAGGGGAAGGCTATCCTCAGAAGAACCGAGGTATACGAAAAGGGGAGGCTTTCGCCTCCCCTTTTGGGACTTCTTACATTACATCAGCGGCTCCAGGCCCAGGACCGGGTGGCCCTTCTCGGTGAGCCAGTTCAGCAGCTCCTCGCAATCGGTGGTGACGGTCTCGTCAGCGATATAATCGCTGAAGTTGTCGATGCCGTAGAGCTCCTTGGCGGTCTTGTTCAGCCGCTCGGCCACATCGTCCTTCAGTTCCTTGGGCATCCAGACGATCCGCTCAACGCCGCCCTCGGCAGCAGCAAACTTCTTGGAGGAAATAAAGTGACGGCCATGGCCCATATAACCGGGGGTCTGAACACCGCCGCCGGTGCAGGAGGCCAGTTCGCCGAAGGTCATGCCGGCAGGGGTCATGCCCTTGTATTCCCGGTTGACCACGATGACACCGTTGCTCACGGGCTCAATGCCGCAAATGCACTCGAAGCAGCCGCAAGAGGTCATGGGGTCCTCCAGGATGGAGTACAGGGTCACGCTCTCCACAGCGCCGTGGGTGGCATCGGCCACAGCCTTGTTGACGGTCTCATACCGGCCGGTACGCTCGTCGATGAGGCCCTCCTTCTTGATGGGCTGGCTGGGGCCGTTGGGGTTCAACTCGTAAGTAGCCTTGGCATCCAGCCAGCTAACTGCACCGCACAGGCCCAGCCGTTCCGGTGTGACCACGCAGCAGTGGGCCGGGGCAAAGGACTGGCAGAGGATGCAGGTGTAGAAGCAGTCCACGCTCTCGTCGGTCATGGAAGCCAGACGGTCGTCACGCTGGTCGTAACGAGGCATAGCCAAGGTGTCCCGGAACTCGGCAGCCTTCTCCGGGTCGGTGATGAGCGTCACCTGGCACTTGTCCACAACGGCGTCGAACTCGTCCATAATCATGGTGTACAGGACTTCCGCAAAGTGCTTCAGCCGCAGGCCCTTGTCGTAAGCGTCGTTGGAAATACGGATACGGACCTGGTTCCGCTGGCCGGTGTGCATGACGCCCTCCATATAGTTGAACCAGGTATGGAACTTCCGCTCAATAACGGACTCAAAGTCCGGCTGCATCTTTGCGCCGTACACCTCCACGAAAGTGCCCAGGGCAAAGTCCTTCCGGCCGCAGTCCACGTCGTCGCCGATGATGGTGATCTTATGATCCTCCACCTGGTCGGCATCCCGCATCAGCACCAGCTCGGCGGTGGGGTTCTTGCCGGAGAAGATCTCGCACTTCATGTCGGCCTTCCGGATGATCTCGCCCTCGAAGGCTGCGGCGAAGGCCACGGGGATGGGCAGCTCCTTCACCTTGATCTTGATGCCCCGCAGCTCCAGGGAGTGCTTCACGGTCATGGAATGGTCGGTGACGGATTCCAGAGCGCCGGGGACCTGATTCTCGCCCAGGTCGATGTCCACCACCACGGGGAAGCCCAGGGCGATGGCGCCTGCACCGGCGGAGACCACCACGGCGTCAATGGCACCGAAGGTGTTCACGAAGGCAGGAACACGCTCCTTGGTGTATTTCAGCAGACCGGCCAGGTCGCCGGGCTGCACGTTGCCGAAAATCAGGGCCGCACGGATGGCCACGGTGACAACGTGAATAACGGAGGTCACATCATGGCCCAGAGGAATGACACGCAGCTCCAGGCCCATCTTCACGCCGCCCTCGGCGCACTGCTCGATGCAGTCGCCCACCAGGAAGGTCATGATGCCCTTGGACTGGTAGTCCTTCACCACGCTGACCACATTGGCAGCGTCGTCGGCCTTACCCAGCACCACAGCCACGCCGGGGATGTCGCCGGTGACCAGAGGCACACCCAGAGAACGGATAACGGGGTCGGGCACAAAGCCGATGCCGGATTCGTTGGCGTAGGGGTCGCCGCCGTCCACATATTTCAGGCCCTCGATAATCTCAGCGCCCACGGCGGTGGCAAGGCCGGCATTCAGGGCCTGGCCCAGGTCGTCCTGATTGGTGATGAGGCTCTTGAGAACGCCCACACAGGCGGTCAGGTCGCCCAGGGTCTTGACCTTCACGCCGGTAGCGGCGTAAATGGTGGGGAAGAAGTAAGCGGTGTCGGGAAAGGCGATCTCCTTTTCGGCACCGTACTTGGCGATGGCGTCATTGACGGCACCCTCGGTGAGGCCCGCCACGGCGTTGGAACCGCCATAGATCAGATCGGTTAATACACTCATGATAATTCCTCCTTATTATTGTGCAATTCCCATGGAACACAGGAATTGAGAGAATCCACTTCCTTGGGCGTTCTCCTGATAGATCACATCCATCAGGACCGTCCCCTGCTCCAGTGTGACCAATATCCGGGCGGAGATGGTCTTGTTGCTGCCGCTGGTGCCGACACTGGAATTGATATTGCAGGTCTGTACCTGGGTGGACAGGACTTTCGTTCCATTCAGGTACTGATGGAGCGATTGATAGCCGCCTTGGACCGCTTCCACGCTGAGTGCAGGATGCAGGTAGCTGCGGAAGGTATCTTCGTCGCCGTCCGCAGCGGCCTGTACACATTCCGCAACCGGCAGTTCCTCTGCCTGCTTGGTAACGTTGCCGGCCTGCTGTACCAACGTGCAGCCCGGCAAAAGTAGCACCAGCAGCAATGCACATACGAGTGCGACGGTTTTCTTCATAAGTTACCCTCCTGTTCAATTGTTTCTTTTTGATTGGCCCCGGCGGGGGCGTGACGGATGAGGGGCGGGACGCGCCCTCGATTTTGTTTGTAGGGGCGTGGATATGCCCCAATGCACCGAATTCCATACGCAGAAATGGCGGAGCGTAAGCCTTCTCCCCTGGGAGAAGGCTTTGCCAACGTTCTACCACTTAGGCAAACAGCCGATGTCTTGGAACCGCCTTACCCTTTCTTTTTCCGGAACTCCATACCCAGCAGCACGCCGCTGAGGACTGTCCCCAGCGCCAGCAGGAACAGTCTGGCCCAATCAGCATTGAGCCAGAATTCGCCGCCGCAGACAACGTCCGGGCTGGTCCCGGCTTCATCCACATAAACGGCCATGTTCATAAACAGAGCGCAGGAGATCACCAGGGAAACGAGAAAAATAAGAAATATCAACAGGGATAGGATTCGTTTACCGTTCATCGAAATACCTCCCTACGGACGGATGGTGGATCGGATTTTCTGCACGCCCTCGACAATGTCAACCGCCCCGTTCATGCGCAAAGCCGGGAGGGAGCGGTTCCCTCCCGGCCGTATGTGCGGGAATATCCGGCTCTTACAGGTCCAGGTAGGAATCGGAGTAGAGCACGTGGTTCTTGAAGATGTCGCAGGACTTGATGGTCTCCATCAGCCGCAGGTCGCAGGGGTTCACGATGGCGGAGGTCAGGCCCTGCATCATGGCCATGGCTACCAGGGCGGAGTCCATGATGGGACGGACGTTCTTGGGAGCGCCGTTGGAGTTGTTGGACAGACCGCCGGTGGACTTCAGGCCCTCGTCGGCAAACAGCTTGATGGCATTCAGCACGTCCATCTGCTTGTCCTGCATACCCTTGACCACCAGGAACAGGGGGTCAAACCACAGGTCGGTGGCTTCCATACCCAGGGACAGGCCACGCTCGAGCATATTGTGGCAGTGCTTCATCCGCTCGTCGTTGTCCTTTGCAATGCCGTCGGCAGAGCAAAGAGCGATACAGATGGCGTCGTTGGCGGCAGCCAGGTCGATGTTGGAGATACGGGAGCCGGCATCGGCAGAGTTCACGATGGGCTTGCCGTTGGTCCGGTTGTAGACCTTGATACCGGCTTCGATAGCCTTCTTGTTGGCGGTATCCAGCGCCAGAGGCACATTGTCGAAGTTCTCCTGCAGCAGCTTAACGGCCCACATCATGCGCTCGGGGCCATCCTTCTCGGCAGGTCCGATGTTCACGTCCAGATAGGTGGCACCGGCAGCGATCTGCTCGGCGGCACGCTTCAGGATGGGGGCGGGATCACGCTCGTCCATAGCCTTGCGGATGGACGGGGAGATGCAGTGGATCCGCTCGCCGATGGTGACGAAGGTCTGGGACTCGGGGTTGTGGCCCTTGTAGTGGACGCCCATATCGACGACCTCGATCTTGGGCACCTTGGTCTCCAGCAGCTCGTCGAAGGACAGCTCCTTGACTTCCTCCACGGGGGCGGCAGCCTTGGCGGCAGCGGCGGCCTTGGCGGCCTCCACGTCGGCCTCGTAGGCCTTATCCTTCATGTACTTGGGCAGCTGCACGGCCTCCATGGTACCCACGACCACGTGCCAGTTGGGCAGCTTCTCCTGAATCTCGCCCTTCATCACGGCCACCTTGCCGGGGATGATCAGGGTACGGGACTTGATCTTGTTCTCGATGTCGTTCTCGTCGAAGAACTTCTTGATGGTGGTTGCGGAGAACTTACCGGCAGCCCAGGCGGTCAGCACGGACATACCGGAAGCGTCGGTGATGAGCAGGTTCACGGGGCAGTTGCTCCGCTCCAGCTCGCCGGACACCAGGAAGTAGGTCAGAGCGAAGTCCACGGTCAGGCAGCAGGGGCTGTTCTCGTCGGCGCCGTTCAGGGGGTAGATCTTGGCCTCCACCTTCATGGGCTTCTGAGGATCGGTGTAGATGTTCTGGCGCAGGCCGTACAGAGGCAGGGCCTCGGCGTAGTTCATGTTCTCCATGACCAGGATGGAGCCGTAGCGCTCGGTGAACATGGCGGCGTAGGCGGTCTGCAGGCGGGAATCGCCCTTGGCGATCTTGCCGATGTTCACGATGGAGGGATAACCGAAGGTCCGGTCCCCGTCCTTCAGGGCGGTCCGGCGGACCAGCACGGCGTTGGCCAGGGTCTCCTTGGCGGTCTTGCCGGTGACGTCCAGCACCAGGTTCTTGTTGCCGGCGCCTTCCAGCTTCTTCACGGTGTCGTACAGGTCGGAGAGGTTCTCGGCCCACACGCCCAGGGTCACGCCCGCCTCAGTAGCGATGGCGTTCATGGTCTCCCAGTTCTCGGGAGTAGCGCCGTCCAGGATGGGCTTGCCGTCCTTGCACACGGCCAGAGCGGCCTTGGCGCACTCAGCGTCCCAGCACTCCAGAATCAGGGCCCGGCCGGTAGCGGCAGCCTTCGTGACCAGAGCGGCGTACTTCTCGGGATCGTTGCCCTTGTTGGCAACCAGCACGAACTCCACATACATCCGCTCGCCGATACGCTCGTAGTCCACCTTCTGCATCTGAGCCAGCTTGGCGTCCACAGCGGCATCGTCCATACCGGTGCACACGGAAACGGCGTACAGATTCTTGTTGACCAGGGTCTTCTCGTGACGGAACAGCACGGTCTCGCCACCCAGCTTCAGGCCGTTGCCAACGGTAATGGTCTTCATGGGGGGTGCGGTCTGCTCGTTCAGCACGGCCTTTGCATCATCAGAGAAGTACGGGCACTTATCGATGGAGACGGCGCCCTGGGCGACCTTCATGCAGAAAGCCATACAGGTGGGGCTGCCGCACTCCTTACAGTTCTTCTTGGGGGACAGCTTAAAGATGTCCAAACCTTTCAATGCCATAATCTATATCCTCCTTCCGATTACACCAGTTCGGTGATGAACTTCTTCACGGTGGCGATGGCAGCAGGGTGACGCATGATGACAGCGTCAGCGCCGCCGGTCAGGTCGGCTGCGGCGGTAGCGACTTCCATGTCGATACCACGCTCCTCCTGGCTGCCCCATTCGGGCTCGTCCTCTTCGGAAGCGGTGGATTCCTTCACGCCCCAGGTGTCGGGAGACACGGGAGCCATGATGGGCATCTGCAGGTCGGCATCGCTCTGGTTCAGAGCGGCGGCACGGACCCGGTCGAAGGTGGAGGCCACATACTCGTAGCCATAGCCCACGGCGGCGGTGCCGATGTTCATGACGATGGACTCGGCAGGAACGGTCAGGCCCTTGAGCATGATGTTCAGCTGCTTGGCCAGGTTGATGTCGTCAGCGGTCTCAGCGCCCACCTTCTGGCCGTAAGCCAGGGCGACGGACGCGCCGACGGTCTTGTAGTCCTCGCTGCGGGCGGAGAGCACCAGGATGTTCTTGCCCTGCAGGGCCTCGGCGACCTTGCTGAACAGCTCGCCGTCCTTCTCGATGTTCTTGCAGCCCATGACGACGATGGGCATGGTGACGGCCTCGGCAACGGTCTTGGCGTCGGCCACGCAGTCCTCTACGGAGCGGTTGGCGCCGTTGGGGTCTGCGGACTCAAAGTGCAGGCACAGGAAATCTGCGCCGGGCATGGTCTCGGCCTTCTTGGCGTAATCGACCATGGTGGTGCAGCCTTCGTAGAAGCTGCGGATACCCGCTTCCTTCCACTCGTTGGCAGCATCGGAAATTTCCACACCGATCTTGGGTGCGTGCTCAATGGCCGCATCGAAGGTGTAGAAGGGCAGCACGTTCTGGCCGCCGATGACGATTGCCTTGTCACCGGTGCCCAGGGTCACGGCATTGATCTTGCCGCTGGAGGGCTGCGTCTTAGGAACGAAAGACATTGTTGTTATCCCCCTTATGTTTTTTCGTAATTTATCAGTAAAAAGCCGGAAAGAAAAGCACTTTTACAGGCCAATGGATTGGAGAATGCCACGCAGAGCCACCTTCACGGGATCGCTGTCCGGCAGCTTGGCGGTAGGCTCCCCGGCACAGTCGCTGCGGAACACAGCGTCGTCCTGGGGCAGCACGCCAAAGAGCTTGAGACCGTGCTTGTCGATCTCTTCCTTCACGCCGGAATCCAGCACGCCGTCGGGCGCACGGTTGACGATCAGGCCCATCTGACCGGGGTTCAGCTTCATCTCGTCGATCATTTCCGCGATCCGGGCCACCGCCTGGATGCCCCGGCGGGAACAGTCGGAAATGAGCAGCATGGTGTCCACATGGGGCAGCGTACCCCGGGCCACATGCTCCAGACCGGCTTCGTTGTCCATTACCAGATAGCGGTAATTTTTGGCATACTTGTCGATCTGGGTCTTGAGAACGCCGTTGACGTAGCAATAGCAGCCCTTGCCCTGGGTCCGGCCCATGACAATCATGTCGAAATCGTCCTCTTCAATGAGGGCGTCGCTGAACTTCATGTCCGCATAGTCGGCCTTGGTCATGCCGGCGGGGATGGTCCCCTTCAGCTCGGCCTGGGCCATTTCCTCCCGGATGGTGCCCAGTGAAACGCTCTCCTCCACACCCAGAACTTCGTTCAGGTTGGAGTTTGCGTCTGCGTCCACCACCAGGATGGGTCCCTGCTTCTTCTTGCAGAGGTAGTCCACGATCATGCCGCAGGTGGTGGTCTTGCCTACGCCGCCTTTACCGGCGACCGCAATGGTATGGGGTGTTGCCATAATGATTCTACTCCTTTGGAAAAACCGGAATACACCTCCACCGCCCCGAAGGGCGGGCGGAGGTGTTTTCGGTGTTGAATCGTCAGATCAGGTCCAGCAGGCCGGCTTCCTTGGCGATCCGGGCCACATCGTCGTACTTGTTCAGTGCGTACAGATGGATGCCGTTGATGCCGCAGGCACGGTACTCGTCGATCTGGTTGATGGTGTACTCGATACCGGCTTCCTTGAAGGACTGCTTCTTGCCCTCCACGTCGGCGTCGAAGCAGGCCTCGTCGCCCTTGGCGGTCTTCAGGCCCACGGAGAAGGGGTTCGGGAAGATCCAGTTCTTGGAGATGATCTCGCACAGCGCACGAGGCATCACGCAGCCGTTGCGGGACAGCGCCATGTTGATGGTGGAAGCCTGGTCCAGGATGGGCATGATACCCACGTCCACCGGCAGCCAGATGCCTGCGGCACGGATGGCGTCCAGCCAGTAACGGAACTGGTCCATATCCCAGCACAGCTGAGTCATGATGTAGTCGGCGCCGTTGTCCTGCTTCTGCTTCAGGAAGGAGATGTCAGCCTCCAGGGAGCGGCAGGAGATATGGCCTTCGGGAGAACCGGCCACGGCGATGGTGAACTTGTCACCGAACTCCTGACGGACGAACTTCACCAGCTCGGTGGCGTAGTGCAGGTCTCCGCCGGTGCCCTTCCAGCCGAAGGGCAGGTCGCCCCGCAGGGCCAGCATGTGGTTGATGCCGTGGTCCAGGTAGGTGTTCAGCTGCTCCTTGATGCCTTCCTTGGTGTTGCCCACGCAGGTGAAGTGGGTCACGCCGATGGCCTTGCCGTCCTTGGTGATCTTGTCCAGGACTTCCAGGTTCTTGCCCACGTTGGTGCCGCCTGCGCCGTAGGTGCAGGAAATGTAGTCGGGATGCAGAGTGTAGAGCTGCTCCAGCACACCGCCCTCACCGCAGAGCTTTTCCATGCCCACATCGGTCTTGGGGGGGAACACCTCAAAGGAGAATGCGTTGCGCTTTTCCATGATTTCTGCTACGTTCATTGGTTTTTACCTCCTATGTATCATGCAGATCTCAATATCTGCTGCATTATTTCAGGGCGCAGCACGCCCATATCGATACAGCATTATCGTAACACAAAACGCCCATAAATTCAACCACTATTTTTCCCCTTTCCCGAAATTTTTCGCAAAAGCCTATGGTCAATGTAGAGGGAGTGTGGGAAAAGCCGATTCCGCAAGCATCCCCGGCAAATTCTGTAGGGGCGGCGGCATGCTCCGATGCGCACGAATTCCGGGGAGGCTTTCTGTGAGGCGCTGCCTCCCGGCGTGCAGGGGGAGGTGGGCCACGCTTGCGTGGCTCGGAGGGGATACGGTTGGACAACGTAAAAGTGTACCGACTCATCTGAGGGATGCCTTCCCCTGGGGGAAGGTGGCTGCCCGAAGGGCAGACGGATGAGGGGCGGTAGGCACGATCGTTTTTGCGTGTAGGGGCGGTGGCATGCCCCGATGCGCTCGAATTCCATATGCAGAAGCAGCAAAGCGTAAGCCTCCCCTGTGCAGTGGGAGCCTTCACTCTGAGCAACCGGCCCGTGCTTCCGGGAGCGGCTTTTTCAATGTTGACAAATCAACATCTATCTGCTATAATCCGAGATGTTGATTCATCATCAAGTCAACATCTCAAATTTGAAAACTTAAGGAGGCGACGTATGCGGAACCGTTTTGAAGAATTTGTGGCCTGTGCGGTGGAGATCAACCGCTGCATCCAGCGCATCAAGGACCAGGAAATGCAACGCTTCGGCCTCCGCTCCCGACACACCATGTGCCTGTACTTCCTGGGCTGCCACCCGGAGGGCCTCAGCGTGGGCGCTCTGGCGGACCTGACCAAGGAGGACAAGGCCGCCGTGTCCCGATGTCTGGGTCAGCTTGCCGAAAAGGGTCTGGCCCGGTCCGAGGATTCCGGAGGCAAGCGGGCCTACCGGACCCGGCATTTTCTCACCCCGGAGGGGCAGGCCCTGGCCGCCCGCATGAACGAGGCCATTGCCCAGGCCCTGCAATTCGGCGGCAGCGGACTCAGCGACGAGGCCCGAGAGGCCTATTATGCCGCCGCCGAACAAATCCTGAAAAATCTGAAAGCCTACCTTGTGGAGGACTGAAATCCTATGGAAAAAATTCGCATTATTACCGACAGCGCCGCCGATCTGGACAATATCCGCCCGGAAGTGACGGTGATTCCCATGAAGATCAGCTTTGGTTCCGAGACCTATCTGGACGGCGTGAACCTGAGCCATCGGGAATTTTATGAAAAGCTGGTGGAGAGCGACACCCTTCCCGTGACCAGCCTGGTATCCCCCGGAGAATTCTCCGACGTCTTTGAAAAGGCGGCAGCCGCCGGGGAGAAAATGCTGGTCATCACCATTTCCGGCGACCTGTCCGGCACTTACCAGAGCGCCCTGCTGGCAGCGGAAGAATATGCCGGCCGCATCCGGGTCATCGACAGCCGTCAGGCCACCGTGGGCGAGCAGGTTGTTGTGGACCGGGCCTTGCAGCTGATGGACGAAGGGTTGGACCTGGACGCCATTGCAGACCGGCTGGAAGCTGAAAAAGAGGAAATTCACACCATTGGCCTGCTGGACACCCTGGAATACCTGAAAAAAGGCGGCAGAATTTCCAAAACCGTGGCCTTCGTGGGCGGAGCCCTGGCCATCAAGCCGGTGGTGGCCATCGAGGACGGCAAGGTCATCCTGCTGGGCAAGGCCCGTGGGTCGAAAAACGGCGAAAACTTCCTGATGCGGGAGGCAGAAAAGGCCGGACTGGACTTTTCCCGGCCCGTTTGTTTGGGTTACACCGGTTTTTCCGATGCCATGCTGCAAAAATACATGGAAGACAGCCGCCATTTGTGGGAGGGTCACGAGGACAGTCTGCCCATCTGCACCATCGGGGCCACCATTGGCACCCACATCGGCCCCAATGCCATTGCTCTGTCCTTTTTCGAAAAAAAATAAGATTTATTCCGAAAAACAGCTCTCCGGGGCGGATATCTTCCGTTTTGGAAGGACTTTAGACCGTCAAAAAAGCCTCGCAGAGTTTGCCGCAACAGCGGCAAATAAAATCAAAATCATTTTCTGCCGGGGCGTGTACCTGGCAGAAAATACTTCTCAGGCTGCCAGTGTGCGAGTTGTCCGCCTTTGCGGACAAGGAGTGCGCGCAGCAGACTGCAAAAAGCTGGCGGAAAACCCCGAAGGGATTTTTCGCCAAACAAAAAGCGCCCCCGGAACGGCTGTTCCGGGGGTATTCGTTTGGTCAATTAGTTCTGGCCACGCATCTGAGCGAAGCAATCGCTGCAGTACACGGGACGATCGGACTTGGGCTCGAAGGGAACCTTGGCCTCACCGCCGCAGCGGGCACAGGTAGCGGTGAAGAACTCACGGGGACCACGGGTGCTGTTCTTGCGAGCGTCACGGCAGGCCTTGCAGCGCTGGGGCTCGTTCTGGAAGCCACGCTCTGCGTAGAATTCCTGTTCACCGGCGGTGAAAACGAATTCCTTGCCGCACTCTTTGCAAACTAAAGTCTTGTCTTCGTACATGTTGAAATACCTCTCCTCGGTTAGTTGATGCCCCGTGAAATCTATCGAGTTGCCCGGATATTAACGCAGGGTCGGAATGGTCGGCATTTTGTGCCGTTAATGGTGATTATACACGCCTGATTTCCTTTTGTCAATAGTCTATAAAGGAAAATCCGGTTGAATTATTCGCTTTGTGCAAAATTCCGACGGTCTTTTTACAGGTCCAGAGCCATTTGTTCCGTGGGAACGGTCCCCGGACAGGGGATGTGCAGATGCTCGTAGGCCAGAGGGGTCACGCAGCGGCCACGGGGGGTCCGGGTCAGGAAGCCCAGCTGCATAAGATAGGGCTCGTACACGTCCTCCAGCGTTACGGCCTCCTCGCCGATGGTCGCCGCCAGGGTCTCCAGACCCACCGGTCCGCCGGAATAATTGCGGATAATGGCCGTGAGCATCCGCCGGTCGATGTTGTCCAGGCCCAGCTCGTCCACCTCCAGCCGATGCAAGGCCATCTGGGCGGCTTCCTTGGTGATGGTCCCGTCGCCCATGACCTGGGCAAAATCCCGGACCCGGCGCAGAAACCGGTTGGCGATCCGGGGGGTGCCCCGGCTCCGGGAGGCGATCTCCATGGCCCCCTTGGGGTCAATGTCCATGCCGAGAATCGTGGCCGACCGGGTGACGATCTTCGCCAGTTCCTCCGGGGTGTAGAGTTCCAGCCGGAGGCTCACGCCGAACCGGTCCCGCAGGGGGGCGGAAAGCTGCCCGGCCCGTGTGGTCGCACCCACCAGGGTGAATTTGGGCAGGTCCAGCCGGATGGAGTTGGCGCTGGGGCCCTTGCCCACAATAATATCAATGGCAAAATCCTCCATGGCCGGGTAGAGAATTTCTTCCACCACCCGGTTCAGCCGGTGAATTTCGTCGATAAAGAGGATGTCGCCGGGGTTCAGATTGGTAAGCAAAGCCGCCAGGTCGCCGGGCTTCTCGATGGCCGGGCCGGAGGTGATGCGGATGTTTACGCCCATCTCGTTGGCGATGACCCCGGCCAAAGTCGTCTTGCCCAGACCCGGAGGGCCGTAGAGCAGGGTGTGGTCCAGGGGTTCCATGCGCCGCCGGGCGGCCTCAATATACACGCTCAGGTTGCCCTTGGCCTTTTCCTGACCGGTGTAATCGGAGAGCATTTTGGGCCGCAGGCCGATTTCGCCCGCATCCTGAGGGGCAAAGGTTGGGGAAATAATGGGGGAATTGTCCAATTCCTGCGAAAATTCCAGACTCATAGAGACCTCCTCAGAACTTCATGACCATGGCCCGGAGGGCGTAGCGGACCATTTCCTCCGTGGAGGCGTTGGGGTCCACGCCCTTCAGGGCAGCAGAAATTTCGGTGGGACCGTAGCCCAGTTCCTGCAATGCGGCGGTGGCAAGCCCCACGGCATTATTGGCAGCCGGTGCGGCCGCCACGGACCCGGCGGAGAAGTCCAGCTCCGAGGCCCCGCCCAGCTTGTCCTTCAGCTCCAGAATGATGCGCTGGGCGATTTTTTTGCCCACGCCGGGAGCGGCGGTCAGCATCTTTTCGTTGCCGGTCATCACGGCCAGGGTGAAATTCTGGGGCCCGCCGGAGGACAGAATGGACAGGGCCGCCTTGGGACCCACGCCGTTGACGTTGGTCAGCAGCTCAAAGCAGCGCTGTTCCTCCCGGCTCTCGAAGCCGTAAAGGTCGTAGGCGTCCTCCCGGATGGATTCGGTGATGTAAAGCCGGGTATTCTCCCGGAGCTTCAGCTTGGAGGCGGTGTAGGCGGTGATGCGGCAGCCGTAGCCCACCCCGGCACAGTCGATGACGGCCAGCCCCGGCTCTAAAAGAGCCACCGGCCCGGAGACGTAGTAGATCATTAGGATATCCTCCTTCGGATAATGTGTGGGGAAATGCAGGGATTTGTGCGTCATCCCTCAGGGAGAAGGCTTTCCCCTCTTAAAACCTCGCCTTTTGCTGGGCCTGGGCCAGGAGAGAGGTGCTGGACCGGGCGTGGCAGAGGGCCATGGCGATGGCGTCGGCGGCGTCGTCGGGCTTGGGCAGGGCATCCAGGTGCAGGAGCCTGCGGGTCATGTCCTGGACCTGGTGCTTGGTGGCGTTGCCGTAGCCCACCACCGCCTGCTTGACCTGCATAGGCTTGTAGGAATACACCGGCAGCCCCGCCTGGCGGATGGCCAGCAGAATGACCCCCCGGCTCTGGGCCACACCGATGCCCGTGGTCACGTTCTGCCCGAAGAACAGTTCCTCAATGGACACCGCCTCCGGCTGGGAAATTTTCAGCAGTTCCCGCATATCCTCATAGATCATTTCCAGCCGTGCGGAAAAATCCTCTCCCGGCGGGGTGGTGATGACCCCGCAGCGCAGCAGCCGGTTCTGGCCCCGGTCCGATTCGATGAGGCCGAAGCCCGTCAGGCCGTAGCCCGGGTCAATGCCCAATATCCGCATCAGCCCCACCCCAGAAACGCCCGCAGGTATTCGTAGATCAGCACGATGATGAACAGCACCAGCCCCACCCGTGCTGCCCAGACCTGCCAGGCAGGCCGGGGCTTATAGCCTTCCTCTTCGGGCAGTTCTTCTTCCGGAATTTCTTTTTCGTCCATGGTACTCACCTCGTTTTCTCTTATGATAGCACATTTGTTTTGAAATTCCTACTCCTTTTTCCGAAAAACCTGCATGATTTCTCGGTAAGCGGGAAAACTGAGGAAAAGGCGGTGGGGGATATGGAGGAATTTCGCTGGGGCTGCCGGGTGCAGACCGGCTGGACGGAGGACTGGCAGGCCCTGCGGCCCCTGGTCCTTACCGGGCCGGACATTCCGGAGGACCGGCCTCCGGGCCGGGTCTTTTCCCATGCACAGGCCACGGAGCAGAGCGTCTGGGCGGCGGCCCTGGCGGCACGGGAATACCGGGCGGACCGCATCATCGCCTTTGGGGACGGGGACGTGCTTTCCTGCGGTAAGCTGGCGGCCATGGCCTCCGGCCGGAAGCTGACCACGGTCCCCACGGACCTTTCCGGCCTGGCCGTCACCGGCACCGGGCGGCTCAACGGGAAGATGTTCCGGCAGGAAGCCTGCGTGCCGGACCGGGCGGTGCTGGATGGGAAGAAGCTGAAAAGCGCCGAAATCTTTCCGGTGCTTTCCCGGAGCGTGGAAGCATACGCTGCCCGGAACGCCGGGATTCTGTCCGACTGCTTATCGGCGGAGGCCTTCCGGCTGGCCCTGAACAGCCGGGAGGGGGAAAAGCGGCTGTTGGCCGATGCGCTTTCCGCCGTGGCCGCCGAGAATTCCGGAGAAGGGGTCTGCGGCGTGCTGTGTCGAGCCGTCAGCGCCGCTTTTCCCGGCATGGAAAATGCCCTGACGGCCATTTTCCTGCCAGCCGCCGTCCGGCTCAACGCCCAGCTGGATGCGAGGAAATACGCCGCCCTTGCCCGGTCCGCAAATCTTGGCGGCAGCACGGCGGCCCTGGGGGCCGAACGGCTGTGCCGGCGGTTGGAGCGGCTCCGGCAGGAATCGGGTCTGCCGGAGGACCTGCTTTCTGCGGGCATCCGGCAGGAGGAACTCTGGCGGCGGACCGGGGACATTACGGCAGCGGCCCTGGCGGACCCGGCCCTTGCCGGAAATCCAAGGCGTGTGGAAGCCTTTATGCTGCGGCGAATACTGGACGGGGCGGCCCGGCGCCGCCCTGGAAACGAATGGGAGGGCTTGGCGTGAAGCTGGCAATGGTAAAAGAGGTATTGTCCCCGGCGGGGCGGGCGGAATGTCTGGGGGAGGTTCCCCTGCTTCTGCTGCGCTGGGAGGACCAGGTAACGGCAGCCGTAGACCTGGCGGGGGCCCAGGTGGGGGACCGGGTGCTGCTGGCCTTCGGCCCCACCGGTCGGCCGGACGTGCTGGCCGATGCGGCAGTGGTGGCCGTTCTGGGAAAAGATGCGGAAAATCCGGTTGACAAACCCACCGAAATGGGGTTATAATAGGAAAACAATCGAAAAAGGCTGAGAAAGGGAGAGTAATCCGCATCCCTTCGGTCAGAGAGCCCCGGCAGGTGAGAGGGGGCACGAAGAAAGCGGACGAACATGGCCCCGGAGCCGGAGCGCCGAGATGCTTTCCAGGCGTTCCCGCCGACCCTGCGTTACGGGGTTCGAGGCAGGAAAAGATTTTTTCCTGCGAAACAAGGTGGTACCGCGTCAGTTCTGTCGCCCTTGAGGTCTCTCAGGGGCGATTTTTTCTTTCTTGAGGAGGAGTTAAAATTATGTGTGAAAAGTGTTCCAAGGGGAAGTTTTACATCACGACCCCCATTTACTACCCGTCTGCCCGGCTGCACATCGGCCACGCCTACTGCACCGTAGCCACGGACACCATGGCCCGCTATAAGCGGCTCCAGGGCTACGATGTGATGTTCCTGACCGGCACCGACGAGCACGGTCAGAAAATTGAGGACAAGGCCGAGGCCGCCGGGGTCACCCCCCAGCAGTTCGTGGACGAGATCGTCACCGGCCCCAAGGGCGTTCAGGACCTGTGGAAGCTGATGAACATTTCCTACGACCGGTTCATCCGGACCACCGACGACTATCATGTGGCCGCCATCCAGAAAATCTTCAGGAAGATGTACGACAACGGCGACATCTACAAGGGAACCTATAAGGGCAAATACTGCAAGCCCTGCGAGAGCTTCTGGACCGAGAGCCAGCTGAAGGACGGCAAATGCCCCGACTGCGGCCGGGAGGTCCAGGATGCGGAGGAAGAAGCCTACTTCTTCCGGCTGTCCAAGTACGCCGACCGAATCCGGGACCTGCTGGTGAACACGGACTATCTGGAGCCCCGGAGCCGGGTCAACGAGATGGTCAGCAACTTCATCGACCCCGGTCTGGAGGACCTGTGCGTATCCCGGACCAGCTTCACCTGGGGCGTGCCGGTGGACTTCGACCCGGGCCATGTGGTCTATGTATGGATCGACGCCCTCTTTAACTACATGACCGCCCTGGGCTTTGAAAACGACCGCTATCACGATCTGGACAAATACTGGCCCGCCGACGTGCATTTCGTGGGCAAGGAGATCGTCCGGTTCCATTCCATCATCTGGCCCGCCATGCTCATGAGCCTGAATCTGCCCCTGCCGAAAAAAGTCTACGGCCATGGCTGGCTGAACTTCAACGGCGAAAAAATGAGCAAATCCCGTGGAAATGTCGTTGACCCCTATATTCTGGCGGAGCGGTTCGGCGTGGACGCCCTGCGGTTCTTCCTGCTGCGGACCTTCCCCTTCGGTTCCGACGGCAACTTCACCAACGAGCTGCTCATCAACACCATCAACGTGGACCTGGCCAATGACCTGGGCAATCTGGTGTCCCGAACCGTAGCCATGGCCCAGAAGTATTTCGGAGAAAAGCTCAGCGACGTGCAGGAGGCCGACGAGACTCTGGATGCGCCGCTCATCGACATGGTTTCCACCCTTCGGGACCGGTACGAGGCCCAGATGGACAAGTTCGCCTTCCAGAACGGTCTGGGCGAAATTTTCAAGGTCATTGCCCGTGCCAATAAGTATATCGACGAGAACGCCCCCTGGGTGCTGGCCAAGGACGAGGCCAAAAAGCCCCGGCTGGCCCGTGTGCTTTACAACCTGCTGGAGACCATCCGCATCTGCGGCGGTCTGCTGACCCCCTTCATGCCCGATACCGCCGCCGAAATTCAGAAGCGGCTGGGCGGTGCAGCCATGGATTGGGACAGCCTGGCCCGGTTCGGCGTGCTGTCCCGGGATGTGGTCACCGTGGCAGGTCCTGCCCTGTTCCCCCGCATCGACGTGGAGAAGGAATTGCAGGCCCTGGAGGCCATGACCAAGCCCGCAGTGCCGGAGTTGCCTCTGGCCGAGGCCAAGCCGGAGATCGCCTTTGACGATTTTGAGAAGGTGGATATGACCGTTGTCAAGGTTCTGACCTGTGAGAACGTGAAGAAGAGTGAAAAGCTGCTGAAATTCACCCTGGACGACGGCACCGGCACCCCCCGGACCATCCTGTCCGGCATTGCCAAATATTATAAGCCGGAGGAGCTGGTTGGCAAGACCTTGGTAGCCGTCACGAACCTGGCCCCCCGGAAGATGATGGGCCAGATGTCCTGCGGAATGCTGCTCAGCGCCGAGCGTGGAGACCAGTTGAAGCTGGTTATGGTGGACGATTCCATCCCTGCCGGCGCAAGATTGGTGTAACATCAGAATCGTAAAATCCCCCGGTTGGAAGGCCCAACCGGGGGATTCGTCTTTATAGCAGGAAGAAGCGTTCAGGAATGTGGGGGCGGCACGCCCCGCCTGCCAGCCTGCAACATCAGAGCGTTAAAATTTGACGCTGTATCTTCCGGGACTGAGATAAGCCTTCCCCCAGGAGGAGGTTTTTTCGCCTCGCCATAGAACAAGCGCATCCGGGCAAGCCCTCCCTCACTCCCTCTTCTGCTCCGCTTCCGTTGCGGAATGGTAGACTTCATCAAATGCCAGTAAGAGCCGATAAATATTGTCACCGGAGATTTTCTCCTGCTGAATGCTGCGGATTTGACCTTGCAATTCGCCAATCTGAACTTCGATTTCTTCTATATTTGTGATTTTCTAATCATCGTTTGCCAGATGGGTAAAGCCTTTGTTTTTCTCAATAACCTTGATACCATAAACATCTGCAATTTGTGCAGGATAGGTTTCAAGGATTTCACCAGCGTATTCAATTTCGATCACATCTCCGATTTCAGGTTCCGGTGATGGATGCACATTTCTGATCGGCACTTCAATTCGGTCTGCACTACTCAATTCCCAGCTACCTTCAACAGGCTTCACAAGATAATTGCCATCATGAATTTCCAGAATTTCAGCTTGGAACACCTGATGCGCTTCGTTGGAAAAACCTTCAATCTGAATGCAATGATTCTTGAAAACCAGTCGGCCGGTTTCTACCAGTTCATCAGTATGATATTTTGTTTTATCTACATACAAGTGGCCATCTTGATGATCCTGTCTGAGAGTGAAATCAAAATACCCTCTGTCAGACAGCTCATAGCTTACTCCGTTTGCATAGTCATAGATAATGACACGGTTGTCAATCATGCCTGAGCCCCAACTGATTGAAGAACACAACTCAGGCAAACCGTCGCCAGTGAGGTCGCAGAAATAGGCGTTCCAGATTGGCATCCCCGTATAAAGTGAAGTGCTTTTACTACCCTTAACAGCCAGCATCTCTCCGTAAGTCCAACGGAAGGTCACATCTGGAAACTCGGTGAGGCTGATTTCAAGACTACCGTCCCATTTCATTTCATCAGGGGTTTCAAGGTAATCAAACCACTCTATTACGGAATTTATCTCGTCCACAATACGCACTTCTACATTTTCTACTTCAACATAAACAATAATGTCCTCATTGGTGGGGTTCTGCATATTCACACCAATCTTAAACCACGTATCTTTTTCTGCATCAAATTCCACAGACATACCATTCGTAAGATAAGTGGCTGTGTATCCGGTTTCTGCTGTTTTATTAACGGGGAACAAAAGAACTTCTGTATCACCCAATCCATCACCAGACCATATTTTGATTGAATTTCTGACTGTGCTGACTTCCTCCTCCGTATATACAAATTCCTCTTGACTTCCTGCGGGAACAACAATTCGCAATGTATAGCGGTCTTGTTTAGGATTCGTCAGGAAGCAGACCGCAACGCCCACGCAAATAATGACTGCAATAATAATAACCCAGAACGCAGGCTTCTTATAATTCATCACAGACTTCACGCGCTCCTTTACACCTACCTCGCCAAAGGCAAGAGGACAAGCGGCGATCATGCGGCGGTTTACACTACAGGCAACAAGTACTTGCATATAATCGGCTCTCTGCTCATTGCCAAGTTCCTTGATGACTTTTTCATCGCAGGCAAGCTCAATGTCACGACACAGCAGAACATAAGCCAACCACATGAGAGGATTGAACCAATGGATTGTCAGTAAGAGGAAACCAAGGGGTTTCCACCAATGGTCTTTACGATGAATGTGTGCTTGCTCATGGGCAACAACGTGTTCCAGATCCTGACCGTTCATGTTGAACGGGAGATAGATTCTTGGCTTTATGATGCCAAACACAAACGGAGATTTTACATTCTCGCTCTGGAAAATGTTGTCCTTGTAGCGAACGGCAGTATCAACTTTGCGATGCAGACGCCAATAGCTGATAGCTGTATATAAGGCAAGTGCAATCATGCCGAAAATCCAGATGTATTCAAAGATACCGATGGTGATTTGCAAAGGATTTACACTGGCACCAGCCATCGGAGTATTGGACTGGCTGATGATAGGATTAACAGCATTGTTTATTGCATTTATTCCACTATTGATGGTAGGGGTGGTATTCATTCCAATGTTCGGCGGAATGGTTTCGGCACTTGGAATTAGACTCAATGCGCTCTCGATGGAAAATGGGAAAGCCAGCCGCACTGCTACGATGCCCCAGAGCAGGACATTGACCCACTTGGGGGCTTTCTTCAAAACAAACCGGAGCAACAGCACTGCCAGGACGAGCCAGCTTGCCGATATGCTCATGTTGATGATTTTCAAAAAGAGTTCGTTCATTGTGAACCTCCTTTCCTGATGCGGTCGATCATGCGCTGCATCTCATCAAGCTCATCTTCGGACATAGCCTGATGCTTTGTAAAAGCAGCGATAAAGGCAGGCAGAGAACCCTCGAATTTCTTCTCAACCAGTTCGTCGATCTCACACGCCTGAGCTTCATCTTTGGAAACGAGAGAAGTAATAGTGCCATTGTCGTTTTTCAGCACACCACGATCTCCAAGACGCTTGATAACGGTATAAGTTGTAGTCCTTTTCCATCCGAGCTGATTCTGACACAGCTTTACAAGCTCGACGGCAGTAACCGGCTCATGCTCCCACATAATCAAGCAAAACCTATACTCACTTTCGTGAATCTTCGGAAAATCCATATTCATGCCCTCCATGTCTACACTGTTAGACTCCATAGATAGTCTACCACATTAGACAATCAAAATCAATAGAGTTCACAGAAAAGATACAAAAAATGCCCGCAGAATTTCTCCCACGGGCAAGGTGTTGGTTAGCTATCAAGCGGTTTGTATTCAGTTACAGTTTTCAAATAGGTTTCTGGATCACCGTTCAATATCAAGTCTGCATATCCAATCGGATCATTGTAGATCAGATAGTCCAGTTCTGACCGCTGATACATATTGTCGGCAATCTCGTTTTCCACGGCGATGGTGTTAATCGCAATCATGCTACCATTTGCAAATTTCAGTTCCACACAGGCATTATCCATGTTGAACTCACAAGAAATCAATCTATCCATAAGAAACCTCCATTTTGCTGGATGTTAGATCATCCCAAAATATTTGAATGCTTCTCGGATTGCTTTTTCCTTCTCCGGTGGGCATTGTGGCTGTCTGGAATCCTCGGACTTCGGCAGATTGTAGTTCTTGCCGACTTCCAGTCCGCATTTTCTCTTTATCTGAGAAATATAAAGGTTAGAAACCTTTAACCCGGTATGCTCCAAAACATACTCCTTGATCTGCGGATAGGTTGCTCCATCTTGGAACTCGGACATATCCATATCTTCCAAAGAGAACTCAACCCGAACCTTTTTCGAGTCGATCTCTCCCTTGGAAAGCAAGACAACCGTCTCTATATGGGCACATCTTGGGAACAAATCCACGGTCTGGGCGCTTTTCAAGTGGAAGCCCAATTCCTTCAGCCGGGCGATGTCTCGGGCCAGGGTGGCCGGGTCGCAGGACACATAGACCAATTTCCGTGGTGCAAAGGCCGCTACGGCCGCTGCCGTCTCCGGGCTCAGGCCCTTCCGGGGCGGGTCCACCACGACCACGTCGATTTTTTCGCCCTTTTTCGCCAGCATGACCGCCGCTTCCCCGGCGTCGCCGCAGAAAAATTCCGCATTTTCAATGCCGTTTCGCCGTGCGTTCTCCCGGGCGTCCTCCACGGCCTGGGGAACCACCTCCACCCCCAGCACCGCGCCGGCGACCCTGGCCATGATGAGCGTGATGGTTCCGGCGCCGCAGTACAGGTCCAGCACCCGGTCAGCCTTGGTGATGCCCGCCTGGGCGATGGCCGCTTCGTAGAGCTTTTCCGCCTGATGATGGTTCACCTGGTAAAAAGAGTGGGGCGACAGGCGGAAGGTAAGGCCGCAGAGGGTATCCGTGATGAATCCGGGGCCGTAGAGCACCGTGTTATCCGGGCCAAGGACCGTGTTGCCCTTTTTCGTGTTGTGATTCAGCACCAGCGTCATGAAGCCCGGCACGGCCTTCAGAGCATCGATGAGCGTACCGGTTTTCGGGTAATTGGTTCCGTTTATCACCAGGCACACCAGGATTTCCCCGGAAACCGCCCCCCGGCGGACGAAAATATGCCGCAGCAGGCCCTTATGGGCGATCTCATCATAAGCGCTGACCCCGGACCGGTTGGCGTGGCGGACCACGATGTCCTTCACCCGGTCCGTTTCCTCCGGCAGGATGCGGCAGCGCTGATTTTCGATGACCCGATGGGTCCCGGCCCGGAAAAATCCGGCGTAAAGCCGTCCTTTTTCGGCGGACACCGGGTACTGGGCCTTGTTCCGGTAGCCCTCACAGGTGGGGGCGGGCAAAATGGGCATTTCTTCCAGGCTTTCCCCGCCGATGCGGTTCAGGGCCTGCCGGACCCGTTCGGATTTCAGGCGGCACTCCTCAACATAGTCCATGTGGCGGAAGTCGCAGCCGCCGCAGAGCTTGGCCACCGGGCAGTCCCGGTCGATGCGATGGGGGGAGCGCTCCAGAAGCTCCGTCATTTTGCCGGAGGCCCAGGTCTTGCCGACTTTTTCGATGCGGACCCGGCACAATTCCCCGGCGATGGCGTTAGGTACGAAAACGACCCGGCCTTCCACCCGGGCCACACCCTGCCCCTCGGCGGTGTAATCCTCAATCCGTGCCTCCAGAATTTCTCCCTTTTCCATATATCCGGCCCCTTTTCTGCAATGTTGAGGATAGTGTAACACAAAACGGGCAGATGGTAAAGGGGGAGTTTTTCCGAAACAACGCCCAGACTTTTCCTGGAGAAAAGCCTGGGCGCTGTCTTTTTATTCTTCGGTCACTTCTTGTGTTTCTTCCGGCCAAGGAGCAGGACCACTGCCGCCAGATTTGTTCGGTACTCCCTTTGGCATAGTGAAACACTCCATTCCTTAGTACAAGTATTATTTCATACTTGTACTCAGGAATGGGGTGCTGTTCAGTTTTGCCCGGACCGGTTTGCTTTTTGTAAACAAGGGTGCGTAAAGTATTTGGACATCAGACATCCACCGCAAATGGGGCGATTCGGAGGGAATCCGAGATTTTTATGGCCGTCACACAGAACACATATTGAAATTCTCGGTCTTTGTGGTATTATATAGGTGTATCTGATATTTTTGTCTAGGTGGTTTTCTGCCGCTTTGATCGTGGAAGAGCGTTGATTTTACTCAGACGATGCGGATATTGGGGAAGCGTTTTCTGATTTTCAACTGTCCGGAAACAGGATACGCCCCGCCGGGGGTACATTCCGCCCTTTATCCCCGCTCCCGCCGTTGGACGGCAAACAGATATATTCTTTACAGGAGGAAAAATTCCTATGAAAAACCTGATCTTCCGGGGCATTGCCACCGCTATGGTAACGCCCATGACCGCCACCGGCGTGGACTACGACGCCCTGGCCCGTTTCATCGACTTCCAGCTGGAGGAGGGCATCAACGCCCTGGTGGCCGTGGGCACCACCGGCGAAAGCGCCACCCTGACCCCCCAGGAGCGGAAGGAAGTCATCCGCTTCACCGTAGAGCGGGTGGCAGGCCGTGTGCCCGTCATTGCCGGAACCGGCACCAACAACACCCAACACGTTCTGGAATTCACCAAGAGCGCCTGCGACGACGGCGCCGATGCCGTGCTGGTGGTGACCCCTTACTACAACAAGGCCACCCAAGCGGGCCTCATCGCCCACTTTACCGCCGTGGCCGACGCCTCCGACAAGCCTGTCATTCTCTACAACGTGCCCAGCCGTACCGGCTGCAACCTGCTGCCGGACACCGTGGCGGTGCTGGCCAAGCATCCCAACATCGCCGCCATCAAAGAGGCCAGCGGCAACATGGGCCAGGTCGTCGAACTGGCCGCCAAGTGCGGCGATGACATTGCCATTTACTCCGGCGAGGACGGCATCACCCTGCCGATTCTCTCCATGGGTGGCCAGGGCTGCATCAGCGTGGCCTCCAACGTGGTCCCCAAGACCATGGTTTCTCTGGCGGACACCTTCTTCCGGGGCGACGTGGCCGAAGCGGCCAGAATGCAGCGGGAGCTGTGGCCCCTCATCCACCTGCTGTTCTGCGAGGTGAACCCCATCCCCGCCAAGGCGGCGGTCAGCGCCATGGGCTACGGCGAGGAGCATATCCGTCTCCCCCTGACCCCCATGGAGGACGCACACCGGGCAGCCCTGTATGCGGAAATGAAGAAGCTGGGGGTGCTGTAAGATGAAAGTCATTCTTTGCGGTGCCAACGGCGCCATGGGCAAGCTGGTGGACCAGCGTCTGGGGGACGAGGTCGTCGCCCGGGTAAGCATTGACGGGGCCAACGGGGTCTATACCCATTTTTCCCAGCTGCCGGCCCTGTCTGCCGACGTGGTCATTGATTTCTCCCATCATAGCGCCATTGCCGATGTACTGGACTACTGCAAGTCCACCGGCACCGCTGCCGTCATCGGCACCACCGGCCATACGGAGGCGGAAAAAGCCCTCATTTACGAGGCCGCCAAGACCATTCCGGTGTTTTATTCCGGCAACGTGAGCCTGGGAATTGCCGTTCTGTGCCGTTTGGCCAAGGAAGCGGCGTCCTATTTCCCCGATGCGGACATCGAGATCGTGGAAGCCCATCACAACCGGAAGGTGGACGCCCCCAGCGGCACGGCGAAAATGCTCTTTTCCGCCATTCAGGAGGTCCGGCCCGATGCCGTGGCCCACTGCGGACGTGCCGGAGAGGGCAAGCGGGAAAAGAACGAGATCGGCATCAGCGCCCTGCGGATGGGCGGTATTGTGGGCATCCATGAGGTCCATATCTGCACCCAGAACCAGATGCTGACCCTGCGCCATGAGGCCATGGACCGGGGAATGCTGGCCGACGGCGGCGTGGCTGCGGCCCGGTTCCTGGCGGGCAGAAGGGCGGGCCTTTACAATATGGAGAACATTCTGGAGGGATAATATGCAGGTTTGGCACATGAGCGGCGCAGGAAATGACTTCATGGTGCTGGATGCCAGAGGCAAGGCCCTGGACTATCCGACCCTGGCGAAAAAGCTCTGCGCCATGACCAAGGCAGACGGCTTCATGGCCGTGGATACCTCCGAGAAAGCGGATTTTCGGATGCACTTCTATAATTCCGACGGTTCCCGCGGAGAAATGTGCGGCAACGGCAGCCGCTGTATCTGCCGCTTTGCCTACGAAAACGGCATTGCCGGGGAGCAGGTCCGGGTGGAGACCGATGCAGGCATCGTGAAGGGCGAGCGCCGGAGCAGGGACACCTACCGAGTGTGGCTGAATGTGCCGGGGGTGCTGGATCTGGAGCGGAAACCGGATTGCGCCTATGTGGAGCTGGGGAATCCCGGTATTCCCCATGCGGTGAAGGAAATTCCGGACCTGACCTGGGATATGGGCGAAAAACTCCGACCGGAGGCCGTTTCCCTGCGCTATGACCCGGCATTTCCCAAGGGTGCCAACGTGAATTTTTACCGGTGGATCGGGGAGCATACCGTCCGGGTGCTGACCTATGAGCGGGGCGTGGAGAATTATACCCTGGCCTGCGGCACCGGCTGCGGCAGCGTGACCTGCGTCCTCTGGGCGCTGGGAGAATTGCCCGGAAAGCACCTGATCACCGAGGTCCGGGGCGGCAAGCTGGAATACCGTATCCAGGGCAGCGACCATGTGAAAGAACTCATCATGGACGGCCCTACGGAAATTCTGAAAATCTACGAAGTATAAAAAGCAAGGACCGCCCAAAAGCGGTCCTTGCGGCATATTGCGGTAAAACTCCCCCGGCGTGGTGAAAAATAGCCTTCCCCTGGATGGTAGGGGTGTCGGTTCTTCTGAGGAGAGCCTTCCCCTGGGGGAAGGTGGCATGGCGTAAGCCATGACGGATGAGGGGCGGT